>Ga0207416_1000449_pt1 | contig 72443 bp, 73 predicted proteins | sample PaiPotPPM11metaG_FD_184107 | JGI IMG/M metagenome (GOLD analysis project Ga0207416, IMG submission 184107) | Iron sulfur acid spring bacterial and archeal communities from Banff, Canada, to study Microbial Dark Matter (Phase II) - Paint Pots PPM... ... | reverse complement strand
CCCCCCCGCCCCCGGATGCCGGGGATCCGCCGGCCATCAGGCGGCCTCGAACTCGCCGAGCATCTTGATCTCGGTAGCGAGGTCCCGTCCGGCGTGGTCGTGGACGCGTGCCTGCACTTGGCCGATCAGCGCCAGCACGTCGCGGGCGGTCGCGCCGCCGGTGTTGAGAATGTAATTGGCGTGCCGGTCGCTCACCACGGCACCGCCGACGCGCAGTCCCTTGGTGCCGGCGGCGTCGATCAGCCGGCCGGCGTAGTCGCCGTCCGGATTCTGGAAAATACACCCCGAACTCGGCGGGCCGAGGGGCTGGCTCTCGGCGCGGGTGCGCAGCCACTCGTCGAGCCGCGCCACCGTCTCGGCGGCGGAGGCCGGGCGCAGCATCAACTCGCAGTCGAGGACGACGCCGGGCTCATCTTGCAGCCGGCTGTGCCGGTAGCGGAGTACGAGGTCGGCGCCGGTCCACGTCGTGAGGCCGCCCGGCGTCCGGGCGCGCGCGGAGACGAGCACGTCGGCGATGGCGCAGCCGTGCGCGCCGGCGTTCATGACGACCGCCCCGCCGACGGAGCCCGGAATGCCGGCCCCAAACTCGAGGCCTGCCAACCCCCGTTCCGCCGTCCGGCGGCTCAGGTGCGGCAGGCTGACACCGCACTCCGCGTGCACGTGCGGCCCGTCGTACGTCACACCCTCCTGCCCGCGGCCGGTCTTCAGCACCACGCCGCGAATGCCCCGGTCCGCGATGAGCACGTTGCTGCCGCGTCCCAGCACGACAAACGGCACGCCCTCTCCGTACAGCCACGCGACCACGGCGTTGAGCGACTCGAGCGTTCGCGGCAGCACCAGGATGTCGGCCGGCCCGCCGATCCGGAAGGAGACGTGCTTCGCGAGCGGCTCGTGGAGACGCACGGCCCCTGGGCACAGCCGCTCCAGCGCGGCGGCCACCGGCGCGAGCTCGACTTTAGCCACGGCCCGCCTCCGCGCCGAGCATCCCCCCACGGCCGAGGCGGTCGACCACGTCGTCCGCGACCTTCCACACGTCGCCCGCGCCGATCGTCAGGATCAGATCGCCCGGCCGCGCCTCGGCGGCGACGAGCGCCGCGGCGTCGGCCAGATCCGGCACGAAGCGAACGGGCCGGTGCGCGCTCACCGCGCGCACGATGATGCCGGCGTCCACCCCGGGGATCGGTGGCTCGTCGGCCCCGTAGATCTCCGTGACAATGACCTCATCGACCGGATCGAACGCCCGCGCGAACTGCGACCCGACGGTCTGCGTGCGCGTGAAGCGATGCGGCTGGAACACCGCCACGATGCGGGCCTGCGGCCAGCCGCGGCGGGCCGCCGCGAGCAGGGCCGCGACCTTGGTCGGGTTGTGCGCGTAATCGTCCACGACGAGGATACCGTCCACGTCGCCGCGGATGCTGAACCGCCGGGCGACCCCCTCGAAGGCCGCGAGCGCGTCCGCGATGATGTCCTGGGCGACGCCGAGCTCCGTCGCGACCGCGAGCGCGCCGAGCGCGTTCTGCGCGTTGTAGGCGCCCGGAATCGCGAGCTCGATCCGGCCGGCGACCTTCCCGCCGCGGCGGACTTCGACGACGGTGCGGGGGCCCGCGGTCTCCAGCACGCGCCCGCGGTACATCGCCTCGCCCTCGAGCCCGTAGGTCACGGTGCGGCGGCCCGCGTCCCGCGCCAGCACCCGGCCGGCGGGCGCGTCGGTGCAGATCGCGGCAAACCCGGACGCCGGGACGGCGCCGAGAAACTGCCGGAACGTCTCCATGAGCCGCGCCTCGGAGCCGTAAAAGTCGAGGTGGTCGGTGGCGTCGAGCGGCGTCACCACCGCGACGTGCGGCACGATCCAGACGAGCGAGCCGTCGCTCTCGTCGACCTCCGCGACCACGTCCGGACCCGCCCCGACGCGCGCGGTCCCGCCCAGCGAGGCGACCTCGGCGCCGACCAGCACCGTCGGATCGCGGCCCGCCCGTGTCAGGATCGCGCCGAGCATGGCGGTGGTCGTCGTCTTGCCGTGGGTTCCGACGACCGCGATCGCGTGACGGCCCCCCATGAGGTCGGCCAGCATCCGCGCCCGGTGGACGATCGGGATCCCGCGCGCGACCGCCGCGCGGACCTCCACGTTATCGTCCGGCACCGCCCGGCTGACGACAACGATCTCCGCGCCCTCGATGTGCGGCGCCGCGTGTCCGATGTGGATGACCGCGCCGGCCGCCCTGAGGCGCCGCGTCGTCTCGCTCTCCCGAAGGTCGGACCCGGACACCGGGCAGCCGCGCGCCAGCAGGACGCGGGCGATGCCGCTCATGCCGGCGCCGCCGATGCCGACGAAGTGCGCGCGCGCGCCCCGGGCCAGCCCGGGCGCGACAGATGCGGTCATGCGTGGGACTCCTTCGACACGGCCGTCTCGACGCCGCCGGCGCCGCGCACCTGCTCGAGCAGCGCGAGCACCCGCTCCGCGGCATCGGGACGGCCGAGCGCGCGGGAGTACCTGGCCATCTCGTCCCGCCGGCCGGGCACATCGAGGATCTCGAGCACCTGGCGGGCGAGGGCGTCGCCGGTCAGGGCCTCGTCGGCCACGAGCACCCCGGCCCCCGCCCGAACAAGCGGCGCCGCGTTCTCCGCCTGGTGGCCGCCGGCCGCGTACCGGTACGGCACGAGCACCGCGGGCAGGCCGCAGGCCGTGATCTCCGCGAGCGCCGTCGCACCGCAGCGGCTGATCACGAGGTCGGCGCACGCGTAGGCCAGTCCGATCTCATCGAGGTACGGAACCCGCACGTGCCGGATGCCGGACGCCCCGGACGCAACGCGGCTCGCACCGGGTGCGTCGTCCGCACTACCCTGCCCGCGCCAGCCGCGTCCGGTTTGATGCAGGATCTGTAGGTCCATCCGGCCGGCGAGCCGCTGCGCCATCTCGTCCACCGCGGCGTTGAGGCCGGCCGCGCCCTGGCTCCCGCCGATCACCAGAATCGTCCGCCGGCCGGGATCCAGCCCGAAGGCGCGGAGACCCTCACTCCGCGGCGCCGAGCAGAGTTCCGGACGGACCGGCAGTCCGGTCACGAGCGCGCGCCCGCCCGGGACGCGGGCGGACGCCTCGTCCGACGTGACCGCGACGGCGCGGGCGAAGCGGGCGAGGAAGGCGTTCGCGCGGCCGGGCGCGGCGTTGCCCTCGAGCAGCACGACGGGCACCCGCATCGCCCACGCGGCGAGGACAGGCGGCGCCGCGGCGATGCCGCCGGTCGCCACGACGGCGTCCGGCCGGAACCGCGCGACAAGCGCGGCGGCCTGCAGGAGGCTGGCGGCGCCGGTCCCGAGCGCCACCGCGGTGCGCACGAGCGAGCGGCTCCGCGGCGGCCGCACCACGAGGCCGGCAAACGGCACGCCGGCGGCCGGCACGAGCGAGGCTTCCATCCCGGACGCGCTGCCGACAAACAGCACCCGCGCGTCGGGATCGCGGCGGCGCAGCGCGGCGGCCAGCGCGAGCGCCGGATAGACATGGCCCCCCGTGCCGCCGCCCGCCAGCATGAGGTTCATCCGCGGGCCCACGCGGAGTGCCGGCGGACGATCGCGCGCCGCGACTTCGAGGTCACGACCTCTTCCTCGGGGCGCGCGTACTGGGAGACGTTCAAGAGAATGCCGACGGCGATGTCGTTCAGGACGAGCGACGACCCGCCGAAGCTGATAAACGGCAGCGGCACGCCGGTGATCGGGAGCGATCCGGAGACGACGCCGATGTTGAGCACCGCCTGGCCGACAAGCATCGTCGTGAGCCCGGAGACGAGGAGCGCCCCGTACCGATCCGGGCACCGCGTCGCGATCCGATAGCCCCACACCGCGAGCGCCGCGAACAGCACGATCACGACGATGCTGCCGAGGAGGCCCAACTCCTCGCCGATGATCGCGAAGATGAAGTCGGTGTGGCGCTCCGGCAGATAGAAGAACTTCTGCCGGCTGTGGCCGAGGCCGAGCCCCACCAGGCCGCCGGACCCGATCGCGAGCAGCGACTGAATAATATGGAAGCCGCTGCCCCGCGGGTCGCGCCACGGATCGAGGAACGCGAGCAGCCGCTGGCTGCGGTAGCCGGCGTGCGTGATCACCGCGAGCACCGCGGGCACCGTGGCGGCCCCGATCGCGGCGAGATGCGTGAGCCGCGCGCCGCCGATGAACAGCATCGTAAACGTGATGAGCACGAGGATCAGCGCCGACCCGAGGTCCGGCTGCTTGAGAATCGGCAGGGCCGTGAGGCCGAGCACGACGAGCGGCGGGACGATGCCGGCGCCGAACTCGCGCGTGCGCGAGCCCCGGTTGGCGAGGAAGTGCGCCAGGTAGAGGATCAGCGCGAGCTTGGCCAGCTCGGCCGGCTGGAAGTTGAGCGGCCCTCCGAAGGACAGCCACCGACGCGCGCCGCCGGCGACCCGCCCGACGTGCGGGATCAGGACCAGGGCGAGCGTGACGAGCGTGCCCAGCAGCAGCGGAAACGTGAAGCGCCGCAGGCGGACGTAGTGGATCCGCCACGCCACCGACATGCCGGCGAGCCCGATCAGCTCGTACAGCAGCTGCCGCTTCAGAAACCACGTGCCGTCGTGATACTGCGCCTGCGCCGCGACCGAGCTCGCGCTGTACACCATCACGATGCCGATGCACGTGAGCAGCAACACGATCGTAAAGAGGCCCCACGCGGCGCCCCGCCGGTGAATCAGGTCCACGGGCGGCCTCCGGGCGCGGGCGGCAGCGCCGCCCGCGGCTCCGCGCCCTCCGGGGTGGTGCGGGCGAGTCCCTGGACCAGCGTCTGATAGTGCTCCGCGCGGTGGCGGTAGTCCCGGTATTGATCGAAGCTCTCGCACGCGGGCGACAGGGACACCGCGTCTCCCGGCCGCGCGAGCGTCCGCGCCGCGGGCACCGCCTCGTCGAGCGTCGTACAGCGCACGACCGGCGCCGTCACGCCCGCGGCGGCGATCGCCTCGGCGAGCAGCGGCGCCATCGCGCCGAAGAGCACGACGCCGCGCACCGTCTGCGCCGCGAGCGAAGCGAGCGCCTCGGCGACCGGCGCGAAGTCCCGGGCCGTCGCGTTGCGGCGCATGCCCCCGGCCAGCAGCACGAGCGGCCGGTCGAACGCGCGCACGGCCGCGGCCGCGGCGGCCGGGTTGGTCGCGAGCGAATCCTCGAAGTAGCGGACGCCGTCGATCTCGGCGATGAGCGCGAGGCGGTGCGGCAGGCCGCGAAACTCGCGCAGCACCGCGCCGATCGCACCGGCGTCCGCGCCGGCCACCCGCGCGGCGAGCGCCGCGGCGAGGGCGTTCTCGAGCGTGTGGCTGCCGGGGGACTGCAGGCGCGCGTCGGCGATCCGCTCTTCCCGTCCGTCGAGCCGCAGCACGATCCGGCCGTCGACGACGCACGCGCCCTCGTCGAGCGGCCGCGTCCGGCTCCAGAAGAGCACCCGGCCCCGCGCGCCGGCGGCGAACCCCCGCGTCACCGGATCGTCGCCGTTCAGCAGCGCCCAGTCGCGCGCCGTCTGGTAGGCGAGGAGGCCGCGCTTCGTCTCCGCGTACGCTTCGAAGGAGCCGTGGTCATCCAAGTGGTGCGCGGCGACGTTCGTCACCGCGGCGACGTGCGGGCTGTGCCCGAGCCCCACGAGCTGGCGGTTGCTGATCTCGACGACGAGCACCGCCTCCGGCGTCACCTCGGCCAGCCGGTACAGAATCGGCACGTGCGTGCGGTCGTTGCCGGTCTCGAACGTCGCGCGGCCGCTCCGCGCGAGCATCATCGCGGCGAGGCGCACGACGGTGAACTTGCCGTTCGTGCCGGTGACGCCGACGATCGGGCACGGCACCGTCTCGAAGAACAGCGCCGTCATGCTGCTGAGCGGCACGCCGCGGTCCCGCGCGCGGCGGACCGGCTCGTTTTGGGGATGCCGGAACCACGCCTGGCTCACGTAGATGACCTCGGCGGTATCGATGCCCTCGAGGTACCGGTCGCCGAAACAGCGCGTGACCGGCGCGCGCGCGAGCCGCTCGAGCGCCGCGCTCTGGTCGTCCGGCGTCATCCACTGGTGGTTCCGCCTGAACGAGGCGGGAAACGCGTCGGCGCCGGCCATGTCGTGCGCGGTCACCGTCGTGATGCCGTGCGCGAGCAGGAAGTCGACGACGGTCGAGCCCTCCGTGCCGGAGAGCCCCAGGACGTGGATGCGCCGCCCGCGCAGACGCGCCAGGACGTCGGCGATCACGGCCGCAGCCCCACGCCGACCGCGGCGAGCAGCGCGCCGCACAGCCAGAACCGCACGACCGTCTGCGTCTCCGTCCAGCCGCACAACTCGAAGTGGTGGTGGATCGGGCTCATCCGGAAGAGGCGGCGGCCGCCCGTCGCCTTAAACCACGCCACCTGCAGCATCACAGACACCGCCTCCGCGACGGCGACGCCGGCCACGATCAGCATCACGATCTCTCGTTTGGAGAGTACCCCGGCCACGGCCAGTGCCGCGCCGAGCCCGATCGACCCGACGTCGCCCATGAAGACGCCGGCCGGATGCGCGTTGTGCCAGAGGAAGCCGAGCGCGGCGCCGCCCGTGGCCGCGGCGATCACCGCCGCGGGCCCCGCACCGGCCCGCGCGGCCAGCACCGCGAGCGCCCCCGCCCCGATCGCCACGGTCCCCGCGGCCAAGCCGTCGAGGCCGTCGGTGAGGTTGACGGCGTTGACCATGCCGACGACGAGGATCAGACAGAAGACGGGATACCCCCAGCCGAGGTCCCAACGGATCCCGGTCCCCGGAATTTCAAGCGCACCGCCGAGGTGCGGCTGCTGGAGAACGTAGACGCCGAGCAGCAGTGCTGCGGGGATCTGCAGCGCGAACTTTTCCCGCGCGCGCAGGCCCAGATTCCGTCCGCGCACGAGCGAGAGCGCGTCGTCGAGCGCGCCGACCGCGGCAAACACCGCGATCGCGCCGAGCCCGACGAGGAGATCTCCATCGAGGCGCCCGGCCGCCGCGCCGGTGAGCAGGGCCGCGAGCAGCAACGCGGCGATGATGAGCAGGCCGCCCATCGTCGGCGTGCCGGCCTTCGCGGCGTGCAGCGCGGCCGCGGAGGGGTCGAGGGTCATCTTCCGCGCCACGGCGTCCTCGCGCACACGCTGCGCCGCGCCGACGCGCGCCAGCCACGCGATGAGCGGCCGCCCGCCGGCGATGACCGCCAAGGCGGCGAGGATCCAGGCCGCGGCCAGTGCCGCCGCTGAGGTTGTCATCCCGCCCGCCGGGGGGCCTCCTGCCCCGTCTGCGCGGGACCTCCGGCCGCATCCGCGGCCTCCTGCCTGAGGCCGTCCACGATTTGCTCCATCTCCAGCGCGCGCGAGCCCTTGATCAGCACGACGGCGCCGGGGCCGATCTCGCGCCGCAGCGCCGCGAGCGCCTCCGCCGGGTCGACCGTGTGCACGACGCGCGGGATCCCGGCCTCACCGGCCGCGCCGGCGAGGTCCACGGCGAGCGGCCCGAGCGCGATCAGCACGTCGACGCCGTGGCGCGCCACCTCGCGGCCCACCGATCGGTGGGCGTCGACCGAGAGCGCGCCAAGCTCGCGCATGTCGCCGAGGACCGCGATCCGCGGCCGTCCCGACAGTTCGTCCATCACGTCGAGCGCGGCGGCGACCGAGCGCGGGCTGCTGTTGTACACGTCGTTGATCACCACGGCGCCGCTGAGCCGGAGCACTTCCAGACGCTTCGCCATGGCGCGTGCGCCGCCGAGTCCGCGCGCGATGCCGGACGCCGTCACGCCGAGCACCGCGCCCACCGCCGCGGCCGCGAGCGCGTTCTGGATCGCGTGCCGCCCGGGGACGGCGAGCGCGACGGCCGCCTCGTCCCCCGGCACCCGGAGCACAAAGGCGCTACCCTCGCCCGGGCGCGGCCGGATGTCCCGCGCGGTCACATCGGCCTCACCGAACCCGAACGTCATCACGCGCGCCGGCCCTCGGCCGGCGAGGCCCATCACCAGCGGGTCGTCGGCGTTGAGCACGGCGATGCCGTCCGGCGGGAGGCCTTCGACGAGTTCGCCCTTCGCCGCGGCCAGCTGTTCGCGGGTCTCGAAGAAGTCCATGTGCGATTCTCCGACCGCGGTCACGACGCCGATCTCGGGGCCGGCGATCTCAACGAGCTTGCGGATCTGGCCTGGCCCCCGCATCGCCATCTCGAGCACCGCGACCTCCGCGGCCTCCGGCAGGTTCACCAGCACGAGCGGGACGCCGATCTCGGTGTTCCAGTTCTCAGGCGACCGCGCGGTCTCGAACCGCTCCGCGAGCACGAGCGCGGTCATCTCCTTGGTCGACGTCTTGCCCACGCTCCCCGTGATGCCGACGACGCGCAACCGCCCCGCCGCCGCGCGCCGGTCCCGAACGGCCCGGCCCAGGCGCTGCAGGCCGCGCAGCGTGTCGGCGGTCCGGATCAGCACCGCGTCGGGCGGCAATCCGGCGACGTCGGCCGAGATCACCGCCGCCGCGGCGCCCCGGCGCAGCGCGTCGGCGACGAACCGGTGACCGTCGGTGTGCTCGCCGCGCAGCGCGACGAACAACATCCCCCGCTCGACGTCCCGGCTGTCGATCGCGGCGCCCCGCACGGGCGTGGCCGGATCGCCGCGCACGACCGCGCCGCCCGCGAGGGCGGCGGCGGCGGACGCGGACATCGCTACCGGCGTCACGGTACCTGCCTGGCGTACCGCGCGCGCAGCAGCTCCCGGGCGACGGCGCGGTCGTCGAAATCGATCACCTGGTCACCGACGATCTGGTAGGTCTCATGCCCCTTGCCGGCGATTACGACGACATCGCCGGGCCGGGCGAGCGCGATCGCCTCCTCGATCGCGAGGCGGCGGTCCGCCTCGCTCGAGAAGTTGCGCGCGCCGGGCACCCCGGCCTCGATCTCGCGCAGGATCGCCTCGGGGTCCTCGCCGCGCGGATTGTCCGACGTGAAGATGGCGTAGTCCGCAAGCTGGGTGCCGATCCGTCCCATGATCGGACGCTTCGTGCGGTCGCGGTCGCCGCCGCACCCGAACACGACGATCCGCCGGCCGGACGAGATCTCCGCGGCGAGCCGCAGAACCTGCTCCAGACTGTCGGGCGTGTGCGCGTAGTCCACGATCACGGCGAACGGCTGGCCCTCGTCGACGGGCTCGAACCGGCCCGGGACGCCGGGCGTGGCCTCGAGCACGCGCCGCATCGTGTCGGCCGGCACCCCGCGGCTGAGCCCGACGGCGAACGCGGCGAGCGCGTTGCTGACGTTGAACCGGCCCGGTAGCGGCAGGGCCACACGCACGCACCCCTCCGGCCAGACGGCCGTCATGCCGGTGCCGCGCGGGGTGAGGTCGAGCTCCTCCGCGCGGATGCGCGCGGGGTGGTCGATGCCGTACGTCCACACGGGGGCGCGGCTGGCCCGCGCCATCGCGTCGCCATATGGATCGTCCGCGTTGACGATGGACACTCCGTCGGGCTCCACCATCGCGAAGAGCCGCGCCTTCGCGTCGCGGTAGGCCTCGAGCGTGCCGTGCAGGTCGAGATGGTCCTGGGTCAGGTTGGTAAAGACCCCCGTGACGAACCGGCACTGCGCGACGCGGTGCAGCTCGAGGGCGTGCGACGTCACCTCCATCGTCACGTCCTGCACGCCGCGGTCGAGCATCTCGCGCAGGAGCCGCTGGAGGTCTGAGGCTTCGGGTGTGGTCGGCGTGGTTGCGTGGAACTCCACCTGCGCCCCGTCCACCTGGACGCCGAGCGTCCCGATCACGGCGCTGCGCCGGCCGGCCTCGCGGAGGATGGCGTCGACGAGGAACGTCGTCGTGGTCTTACCGTTCGTGCCGGTGATGCCGCACACGCGCAGGTCGTGCGACGGGTGGCGGTAGAACGCAGCCGCGGCCGTCGCAAACGCGCGGCGGGTGTCGGGCACCACGACCTGCGTCGCGGCGAGATCGGCGAGGGGATGATCGACGAGCAGCACGGCGGCGCCGCGCCGTACGGCGTCGGCGGCGTACCGGTGTCCGTCCTGGCTGAAGCCGCGGATCGCGGCGAACAGGTCACCCGGCCGGACGCTGCGCGAGTCGTGCGCGAGTCCCCCGAACTCCCGATCCGCCGCCCCGAGCACCGACGCGGCCGTCGCTCCGCCTTCGTCCGCGGCCAGCGCGGCCACGAGCGCTGCTACACGCATGCAGTGGTCCTCCGTCCTCAGCATACCATCAAACGGACGGCCTCAGTGCGGAGGCTGTGCCGGCGGCAGCGATGCCGCCTGCGGCACGTCCTCCGGCGGCACCCGCAGGTACCACAGCGCCTGCCGGGCGATCTCGTGGAACACCGGCGCCGCCACGTCGCCGCCGAAGTACACGCCCCGCGGCCTGTCGACCACCACCAGGATCGCCAGGCGCGGCGCGGGCGCCGGGACCACGCCCACGAACGACGCGACGTAGGCGCCCGGCTCGTATCCCCCCGACGGACCCGGGCGCTGCGCGGTTCCCGTCTTCCCGGCCACGGTGTAGCCGTCCAGCTGGGCCTTCACCCCGGTGCCGCTGCGCACGACCTCTCGCATCATCGCGAGGACCTGCGCGGCGACGCCGGCGCTGATGACGCGGTGACGCGCCGTGTCGCCCGGCGTCGCAATCGCCCGGCCCGCGGCGTCGCGGACGACCGCGACGACATGCGGCCGGACCGCGAGGCCGTCCGTCGCGAACGACGACACCGCGACGAGCAATTGAATCGGCGTCACGGAGATACCCTGGCCGAAAGCAACGTTTTGCAGGGTCGGTCCGAACCACTGCGCCACGGGCCGGACCAGCCCTCCGACCTCACCCGGCAGGTCGATCCCGGTCGGGCGGCCGAAGCCGAACTGGCGGACGTACGCGTACATCGCGTGCTTGCCGAGCCGCGTCGCCACCTGCGCCGCCCCGACGTTGCTCGAGTACTTGATGATGTCCGACAGCCCAAGCGAATCGAAGTGCTCCGTCGGCTCCGCGTCGTGGATCGTGACCCCGTTGATGCGAATTTTACCCGGATCGGTCCACCGGTCCTCGGGCGTCACGGCGTGGCTGTCGAGCGCGGCGGCGGCGAGGATCAATTTGAACGTCGACCCCGGCTCGTACACGTCGGCGACCGCGGGGCTTTTCCACAGCCGCGGCGGCGCCTCCGAGTACCGGTTGGGATCGAACGACGGCGAGGCCGCCAGCGCGAAGAGCGCGCCGGTCTCCGGATCCATGACGATCGCCAGGCCGGCGTGCGCCTGGGTCCGCCCGACCGCGAGGGCGAGCTCGCGCTCGGCGATGTGCTGGATGACCTCGTCGATCGTCAGCACGAGCGTCGCGCCGGTGTGCGGCGCCGTGACGATGCGCTGGGTCTGCATGAGCTCGCGGCCGATCGCGTCGCGGTTGGCCACCTCGACGCCGCCGGCGCCGCGGAGCGCGGCGTCGTACGCGAGTTCCAGGCCGGCCAGCCCCGCGTCGTCGGTGCCGGTAAAGCCGAGCACGCTCGCCGCGAGCGGCCCGGCCGGATAGGCGCGCCGCGCCTCCGGCAGGACGCCGACGGTGTCGCCGAGGTTCAGCGCGCGCAGGCGATCGGCCACCTCGGCGGGCTGCCGCCGCGCCAGCCAGGCAAAATACGTCCCGCCGCGGCGCAGGCGCGCGCGCACCTCGTCCGGCGAGAGCCCGAGCACCGGGCCGACCGCGCGCGCGAAGGCGTCGGGGTCCTCGATGGCTTTGGGCACCGCGTAGACGGAATCGACCTCGACGTTGATCGCGAGCGGACGGCCGGCGCGGTCCACGATCTGTCCCCGGCGGCCCGGCAGCCGCAGCGACTCCAGCTGCTGGCGGACCGCGAGCCGCGTGAGCGCGCCCGCGCGCACAACTTGGAGATCGACCATGCGCGCGAGGAGGAGTCCGAAGGCGACGATCCAGACGACCGACAATGTGGCGAGCCGCCACCGGGCGACGTCAGGCTCGCCCGGGGCGGCTCGCCGGCTGCGCCGGTTCATCGTGGAGCCGGTGCGGCCTGCGCCTCGCTGCGGTTGAAGTACGCGCCGAGCCGCTGCCACAGCCCGGCCCGGTGGTCGTCGGGACGAATCCCGCTGTGGCGGGACAGCCGGATCGCGGCGATTTGATGCGCGCCTGGTGAGCGGAGGCCGAGGCGCGTGACGGCCAACCGCTCGATGCGATCCGGGGCCCTCAGGGAGGAGGCGCTGGCTTGGAGACGTTCGTGGTCCGTCTCTAGGGCGGCGATGTCCTTCGACAGGTGGAGTATCTGGTAGCCGATGTGTGCGGCATTGGATACAGCTGCGACGTATGCGATGAACGGGAGCACGGCGAATGCTGCGATTGTGAGTGCGGAAATTACCGGGTAACGTCTCCGCCGACGCCGGGTCGCCTCCCCCCCTTCGGCCCAGGATTCCGGTAGGAGCACCGGATAAACTCGATGCTGCTTCTCAACGGCTAGCACGCGACATCACTCCGCCGGCCGTGCCGCCCCACGCCTGCGTTGATTTCATGGTTGCCGGCCGCTCCAATTTCATGGTGGCCGGTAGCGGAGCGGACGGCAGGTCGGCCGGCGCGGGGGCCGGACGCGTTCGAATCGAGCAGCCGCTCCGCCGCGCGCAGGTGCGCGCTGCGCGCGCGCGGATTGCGCGCGACTTCGGCCGTCGACGCCGTCACCGGCTTCTTCGTCAGAATCCGCACGAGCCGCTCCCCGCCGCACCGGCACTCCGGGAGTCCGGGCGGGCAGGTGCAGCCGCGCGCGAACCGCGCGAGCGTCGTCTTGACGACGCGGTCTTCAATCGAATGGAACGCGATCACGCAGAGCCGCCCGCCCGGCCTGAGGCGCCGGACCGCCTGCGGCAGCGCCCGTTCGAGCGACTCGATCTCCCGATTCGTCGCGATCCGCAGCGCCTGAAACGTCCGGGTCGCGGGATGCAGCCGTCCCCGGCTCGAGCCCAGCGCCGCTTCCACCGCCCGCGCCAGGTCGCGGGTCGTGCGCAGCGGGCGCCGCGCCACGATCTGCCGCGCGATCTTCCGCGACGCGCGCTCCTCGCCGTAGCGGTAGATGAGGTCCGCGAGCTCGCGCTCCGGCAGCGTGTTGACGAGATCGGCGGCCGTCCGGGATTCGCCGCGGTCCATGCGCATGTCGAGCGGGCCCACGCGGTCGAAACTGAACCCGCGCTCCGCCTCCATGAGCTGCCGCGTCGAGACCCCGACGTCCAGTAGCACCCCGTCCACCGCCCCCACGCCGAGCACGTTCAATGCCTCGTCCAGATCGCCGAAATTGGCCTGCGCCAGGGTCACGTTCTGTCCGAACCGGCGCAGCCGTTCTTCCGCCCGCGCCAGCGCCTCGCCGTCGCGGTCCAACCCGACCAGCCGGCCGGCCGGGGCGATTCGCCGGAGGATCGCCTCCGCGTGTCCGCCCTCGCCGAGCGTCGCATCAACGATGACGGCGCCGGGCCGCGGCGCGAGGTACGCGAGCACCTCGTCCACCAGCACCGGGACGTGCACCGTCGCGTGAGGGGATTCCGATGCTGCACCCATCCACACGGCCACCGTCGCCAGCATGACTCACCTCAGAGCGCCCTTACAGCGTCAGCGCCTGGAGCTGTTCCGCCAGTTCCTCCGGCGCCTTCCGCACCTTCGAGAGCCGCCTACGCCAGGTGGGTGTGCTCCAGAGTTCCAGGTGTCCCCCCACCCCGATGATCGTTACCGACCGCGTGATGCCCGCGTGCTCGCGCAGGTGCGGCGCGAGGAAGATCCTGCCCTGCCGGTCGAGTTCGCAATCTTCGGCCGCCGACAGCACATACCGGCGCGCCTCGTGCTGGCCAAGCGGCAGCGTGCGGAGTTTCTCTTCAAGCGACTGCCATTCAGGCGCGGAAAACGCGAAGAGGCACGGGTCGGTCCAGCGGGTGACGATGATGCGGTCGCCCATGATCGCCCGAAATTTGGGCGGAATGACCACCCGCCCTTTGTCGTCCAGCGCGTACTGCGCTTCGCCTCTGAGCATCCGTCGCCGTCAATGAGCGCTCCCGACTCGCCGCGTATCTGGGATCGATATGTGTCCCCACTGTTCCCTACAGGCCCCCACCATTCTCCACATGCCCCCATACTCCTGCATTTAGACGCGCTTCACGCAACAAAAACGAAAGAACCCCGCGGACGCGGGGGCTGCGAGGATAATCGTACGTGTGTTCGCTAGTCGGGCCGGTCGCCGTTCCCCTGCCGCAGCGTGGCGCCGTCCGGCGGGGCGGGCTCAGCGAGCATGGCGGCCTGCAGCGTGGCCGCGATGCCGAGCGCGAGCAGCACGTCGCCGGGGCTCAGGATGACGCCAATGCCGCCGGCAACGACGGGCAGCGTGTCGCCGAGCGGCACCAGCGCCGTTCGCGGGCCCGCCAGAACGTAAAAAGGTCCCGTGGTCCCGCTGAGCACGAGAGACTTTGACACGTCGCGGATGACGCGTGGCGACACCGGCATGCGTCCGGCGTTGGCTGCGATGACCACGGCGTTGAGCGCGGCGCCGGCGAGCGCGAGCCAGAGCCACGGGAGGCGGAGGTTCACGATCAGCCCCACAAGCGCGAGTACATAGCCGGCGGTCACGAGCGTCCCTGCGAGGGCCACCGGCACGACGGCAAAGCGCGCCGCCGTCACCGCGGCGACGGCCAGCACGAGGAGCGGCATCCATCGGGGCGTCAGGCGGGTGAGATTGACGAGCCGGCCACCGCGAAGCCGGCCGACGGCGAGGCCGGCCAGCACGGCCACCACGACGATCAGTACAAGACCTCGCGCATCCCGGTCCGATGTCGCACGACGACCACGTCGGCGCTTTCCTGGAGGCGCCGGATCGCCGGCGTCACGGCCGGCACCTGCACCGAGTGGAACGTGAACGAGCCGCGCTGAGGGCGCGGCTCGTCGAAGGCGTTGCCGCAGGCGACACAGTAGTAGCCGCGCTCGGGGACGAGCGAGCCCCGCGCGTGCGCCCAACGGATCGTCACGTGGCTCACCACGTTGGGACGGCCGCACTGCGGGCACCGCATGCTCATCAACGCCCTCCGCCTCTACGTGACGGTCTACGTGACGGCATTATAACAAACAGGCGGCGGCGCCCTACTCCGGCTGCGCCTCGCGCGCGGCGCGCAGGAAGTCGCGGCCCGCCTGCGCGAGCAGGCGCGTCAGATGCGTGTACGTGTAGCGGATGCCGCGCCGGATCAGACCGGGAATCGCATCGGGCGCGCCGGTCGTGCCCGGGATCTTCCCCGCGGCGAGGATCGTCCGGAAAGCGCCGTCGATCGCGCTGCGAACCTCGGGCACGTCCGTACGCCCCGGATACCCCATCGCCTGCGCCAAATCGGACGGGCCCACGAAGAACACGTCGATGCCGGGGACCGCGAGGATCGCCGGGAGGTTGACCAGGCCCTCTGGATCCTCGATCTGCACGCAGACGAGGGTCTCGCGGTTGGACGCCTCCACGTAGTCGGCGGCCGAGCCGCCGAACCCGTAGCCCGCCGGCCGCGTGCCCGCGGCGAGGCCCCGGGCGCCGAGCGGATGATACTTGACGGCCGCCACCGCGGCGCGCGCCTGCCCGGCGGTGCTCACGTGCGGCACCTGCACGCCGAGGGCGCCCGCTTCCAGCACCTGCAAGATCGCGTCGGGACTGTTGGTCACCGGCCGGGCGATCGGCGTGGTGCCGCCGGCCTGCGCCGCCATCGCCATGAGTTCGACCGTTTCGCGGTTGATCGTCCCGTGCTCGCAGTCGATCAGCACCCAATCGAAGCCGAGGCGCCCCGCCATTTCGACGATCTGCGGCGACGGGATCATCACGGACAGGCCGATCGCCGGCCCGGAGTGGAGCGTGGCCTTCATCGAGTTGGTGAACGTGATCGGCCGCTACCGACGCTCGGCGGCCTCGGGGTTCACGACGTTCGGCGGCACCTCGCCGCGCACGCCGGCCAGGCAGTTTTCCGCGGCGGTCGTCGCCATCTTGATCCGGGTCGCCACGCTCGCGCTCCCCAGATGCGGCGGCAGCACGACGTTGTCGAGTTTGAGCAGCGGCTCGGTCATCGGCACCGGCTCGGTCTCGTACACGTCGAGCCCGGCGGCCCAGATCTTGTTGTCGACCAGCGCGCGGTACAGCGCGCGCTGGTCGACGATCGGACCCCGCGCGATGTTGACGAGCACCGCGGTGCGCTTCATGAGCCCCAGCTCGCGCTCGCTGATCAGATGGCGCGTCTCCGGCGTGAGGGCGCACGAGATGACGACGAAGTCGGACTGCTGCAACAGCTCGTCGAGCGGGACGTGCCGGGCGCCGCCGACGGCGCGCTCCTGCTCCTCGGAGAGCCGGTGGCGGTTGTGATAGAGCACCGGCATCGCGAACCCCACGGCGCGCCGGGCGATCGCGAGGCCGATGCGACCCATCCCCACGATGCCGAGCGTGGCGCCGTGGACGTCCTGCCCCGTGAACCCCATGATCTCCCAGGTCTTCCAGCGGCCCGACCGGGTGAACTTGTCGCCTTCGGCGACGCGGCGCGCGGTGGCCATGAGAATCGCCCACCCCATGTCCGCGGTGGTCTCGGTCAGCACGCCCGGCGTGTTGGTGACGAAGATGCCCTTGCGCGTCGCCGCCGGCACGTCGATGTTGTCGTAGCCGACCGCGACCTGCGCGAGCACGCGGCAGTGGGCCATCCGCTCGATCGCCTCGGCGTCCATCTTCTCGGTGATGAGGCAGATCACGCCGTCGGCGTCGACGACTTCGCGCAGCAGGACGTCCCGCGCCACCGGCGTGTCGTCGCGGTCCCAGCTGCGGACTTCGACCGGCGCCTCGCGCAGGAGGCGCGCCGCCGGCTCCGGCAGCGGGCGGGTGACGTAGATTCGCGGTGTGGCCATCGCTCGGTCCTCCTCAGAAATCCATTCGCCTTAGAGCATCGCCCAGGCGTCCGCAAAGACGCGCTTGGTCCCCGCGACGACCGTCGCGGTCGCTTCGCCCGGCAGCGGCTTGACCTCAAACGAGAGGAACGGCCGCCGGTCCTCTCCTGTCTCCTTGCCGAGGTACCCGATCTCGAAGAGCACGCGCAGAAACTCGAGCACTTCCGGCGTGTCGTTCTCGCCGCCCACGATGCCGAACCGCGGGTGCACGTCGCCGTATGCCGCGTGCGCGCGGTCGTGCATCGCGCAGTTGCCGATGTGGGCGTGCACGAGATGGTGGCGGGCGCCGATGAGCGCGTCCCGCGTCCGCTCGCCGAGCAGCGGCAGATGGCTCAGGTCCAGCATCAGCCCGAAGTCCGGGTAGCGCCGGCGCACCCGCTCGGAGATCGCGACGCACAGCGGCGTCGGACCGGCGAGGGCCTTCTTCTCGATCGTGCGGTCGAACGTCTCAAGCGTGATGCCGACCCCCCGGCCCCGCCCGTACTCGCACAACTCCTCGAGCGATGCGACCAGCCGGTCCACCGCCTTGGCTTCGTCCGCCGCTCCCGGATACGGCCCGCTCAGCACCGCGAGGCGCCGCGCGCCGAGGTCGACCGCCTGATCCACGCAGCCCTTCACGAGCGCCACCGCGCTCTGGCGCGCCTTCTCGTCGGCGGCGTTGAGGTCCGACTTGGTCGCGAGCAGCGCGGACTGCGCGCCGAACCCCACGGCGAGGTGCGCCTCCGCGAGCAGGCGGGCGGCCTGTTTGCGCTGCTCCGCATCGTGGACCCACCCGACTTCGACGGCCGTAAAGAACGGATCCGCGGCGATCTCGCGCAGCGTCTCAACGTACGGGCCCTCACCCTTCATGACCGCGGGATACGCCATGAAGTGCACGATTCCAAGACGCAGATAGCGGCTCCACGGTTCCTGCATCACGTTACCTCCTGACCGGGGTCCTCAACTGGGGCCGCGGCTTTGACCGTTCCCAGAAGTCCCCAGCGGCGCATCGGCCTGCCGGGGAACGAGCCGGCGCAGCGTCGCGATCGACTGCCAGGCGGCGTCGAGCACGCCCGGCAACGGCAAGATTTCGGCCGACAGGAATCCGCCGTATCCCATCTCGCGGAGCGTCTGCACGACGGGGCCGAAGTCGAGATGCCCCCACCCCGGCGCGCGCCGGTTGCTGTCCGCGACGTGGACATGCCACACGCGCGCGCCGCCGCCGCGGAGCGCCGCCGATACGTCAGTCTCCTCGATGTTCATGTGAAACGTGTCAGGCAGCACGCCGACATTGTCTTCGCCGAGCCGGTCGAGCAGGTCGAGCACCTCGTCCACCGTATTCAGCCAGTTGGTCTCGTACCGGTTGATCGGCTCGATGACGATCCGCACCCCCGCGGTCCGGGCCGCGCGGGCGACTGTGCCGAGACCCTCCAGCAGGCGCTCCTCCGCGAGCGTCCGGTCGGTCTCCGGTGGGATCGGTCCGTGGATCAGCCCGACGATCAACAGCGCGCCGAGCCGCCGCGCGACCGAGACCTGCGCCAGGAGGCGCGCCGCCGCGCGGACCCGTACCTGCTCCTCGACGGCGGTGAGGCTGAGGCCTTCCTCGAGATACGCCTGGCCGGTCCCCACCGCCGGGACCGCGACCCCCGAGCGTTCGACCGCCGCCGCGAGCCCCTCCATGTCGACCTGCCCGGGGTCGCGGATGGCCATCTCGACGCCGTCGAAGCCGAGCCCCGCGAGCGCCGGGACCGTCTCCTGGACGTCCGCGGCCGCCACCGCGGCGAAGCGCGTCTGGGAGGTGGAGATGGTGTAGGCCAGTCTCACGGCGGGTAGCCGAGGCTGTAGATGCTCTTGCCGCCGTTCCGCGGGCCCTTGAGCACCGCGTCCAGTTCGTGGGGATCGCGTTCCGTCATCATCTCGATCGGCGGCAGCTTGCCCGGCGGGAAGGTACGGTGGACGTCCGTCACCAGCCGCTCCAGGTAGTCGAGCAGCTGCTCCACGCCTTTGTACGCCTTCTCCGCGCGCGCGATGCTGCTGCGGCCGACGACGCCCTCGATGTACGCTTTCACCTCGATCGGCCCGGCGCCGACCTGGCTGTACCAGTTGATCGGCCGGTTGAGGAGGTTGCCGGCCTTGTCGACGTGGTCGCCGGGCAGGAACCCCTGGACCTTGTTGTCGGGCGCGTCCTTCATCTCGATCAGATCGGGGAACAGCGCGAGCGACCACGACGTCTCGACCTCGTCGCCGTGAATGAACGGCGTCTCGTACGTGCCGCCCTCGCTGATGAGCTTGAAGTGGTCGCGGATCGGATGGTACCAGTTGACGAGCAGGAGCAGGCTCGGCACGCGGTACTTCTTCGCGAACTGGTGCATCGCCGTGGGAATGACGTACTCCTGGCCGTGCCCGTTCAGCAGAATCTGCTTGCGGAAGCCCATGTTCCAGAACCCCGCGATCATCGCGCGGACGTAGCCCGCGAAGATCTCCTCGGGGATGACGATCGTGCCCTCCATGCCGAGGTGGTGGTAGGGATGCGAGCCGTACCACACCGGCTGCGCGACGGTGCAGCCCGTGCGCGCGGCGACCTCCTCCGCCATCCGGCAGACGAGGAACACGTCCTCGCCGAGCGGCGCGTGGGCGCCGTGGGTCTCGGTTGCCCCGAGCGGGACGATGAGGATGTCGTTCTTCTTAAGCCGCTCGTCGACCTCACGGCCGGTCATGTTCTGAAGGTAGATGCCGGTGCGCTTGTCCATATGCCCGCCCTTGGGCGGGATCGTCCATTTCGCCACGCATCGTCCTCCTGCTCGAAGTAGCGCTCGCCGCTAGACTTCGGGACCAACGCGGGGTTCCCTGGAATACCGCGCTTCAGCCGCATCCGTAGCGGTAGCCGAGGAACGCGAGGAACACCACGCTCGCCAAAAAGAGGACCGACGCGGCGGCGATGACCCCCGCGGTCACGCGGCCGCTCAACGGATGGCGCAGGCGAATCAGCAGGAACACCATCACGAACAGAACCAGTTCCAGCACCCACGTCGCGGAGATGAGCGTGATGCACATCGCCGCTTCCCGGGGTTACGTTGCCGGGAGCCCGGCCGCCAGGAGCGCCACCAGCGCGTCCGGGTTGTCGGCGTTGAGCCAGTGCCCGCCCGCGACGTGATCGACGGCCACGCGGCCGGTCGCCCGCCCGATCGCCTGGAGCCGCGACACGGACGCCTCGGGAACGATGTCCGATCGCGTCGCCCTCACGACGTGCAGATCCACATCCGGCGGAAACCGCTCGATCACACCCCACAGATCTGTCTGGAAGAAATCTCGCAGCAGCGCCTCGAGCCCGACGAAATCGAGCCGCCACCGGTACCCGTCGTCCGTGCGTTCCAGGTTGGTGGCCATCCATTCCGCCGTCCGGCGGTCGAACCCCGAGCGCTCGAGACCTGCCACCGCGTCCTCCCTGGCGCGAAATGACGACGGCAGCGCTTTCACCGCCCGCAGCATCTCCCAGGCGCCGCCCTGGGGCGCCGAAGGCGACGGATCCGCGTCGACGATCCAGAACTGGCGCAGACCGGCCGGGTGCCGCGAGAGATACATCAGCGCGACTTTGCCGCCGAAGGAATGTCCCAGCACCGCGCGCAGCGGAACATCCGGCCCGTCTGCGCGGGGTACGACGGCATCGCGCAGGGCGGCGAGGTCGTCGGCGCAGGCCTCCAGCGTGTGCGGCGGGGCGAATCCCTGCGACCCCCCGTGCAGCCGGAGGTCGGCAAGCACGATCCCCCACTCCGGACGGGCGGCCACGACCCGGCGGGCGACCGTCGCCCAGTTGCGGCCGGCGCCGAAGAACCCATGGAGCATCAGCAGCCAGGCGTGCGGACGGACGCCGGGATCCGCAACCAGGGTGTGGTTGAGGATGGGACGGGCGGTCACGCCGAGATCTTCGCCGCCGCGCCGAATGCACGGTCGGCGGCGGGATAGAGAATGAGGCTCCCGCGAGGCCCGAAGAGCAGCGCACTGAGTAGCAGGCCCACTGCGGTACCGACGCTGGCCGCCCACGCGATGCGTATGCGCTCCCAGGCCTGGCTCAAGACTCCTCGATGAAGTGGATGCCCTTAGTGGAAGCTCTTAAGTGGTTACTTTGAACACCACGCCCAGCACGTAGGTCGCGCCCCCGACGATCACGCCCGCCATGGTCATTTCCAGACCGGACGACCACCAGCTGCGGAGGGTGAAGAGCGACTTCGCCGCGCCGACCAGAAAGTGGGCGGCGAGCGAGATCGCCGCGGCCCAGAGGACCGCCGGCGTGCCGTGGAGCCAGAAAAACGGCAGGACCGGAATGAACGCGCCGAGCCCGGTGCTCACCCCGGCCGCGATCCCGGCCTGCACCGGATTGCCGCCGTCGCCGGCCCCGCCCAATTCCTCGGTGACCATCGTCCGGAGCATCGCGTCCGGCGTCTGACTGAACCGCTCGGCCAGCGCATCCGCTTCCGCCTCCGGCAGGCCCTTGAGCTGGTAGAACAGCGACATCTCCTGCCGCTCTTCCTCGGGGTTTTCCTCGATCTCTCTCCGCTCTCCGGCGACGTTGGCGGCGGCCACCTCGGAGGTGGACCGCTCGGCAAGAAACGCGCCGACCGCCATGGACAGCGCCGAGGCGACCGCCCCGGCGAGACCGGCCGTGAGCACAAGACTCGACCCCCCGGTCGCACCGGAGACCCCCGCCACGATGCCGAAGACAGCGCCGAGCCCGTCGTTCGCGCCGTAGACGGCGCCGGAGATCCAGCTGGATCCGGCTTGGTGCCAGCGCTCCCGGCCGAGGATGCGCTTGAGGTGTCCGTCCGGGGTCTCCACGCCGGCGACGGCGCCCGACCGCATCTCGTCGGCGGCGAGCGAGTGCGCGCGCTCGTCTTTCCGAATCTCTTCGAAGAGGTGATCCGTCCCGGCGTCGCCCGTCGGACGGCCGTACGTGTCCTCGACCTCCTCGTTTTCGAGCGACTCCCGCCACGCCAGCACTTTCTCGGTCGGCGCGAAGCGGATCTGCAGACGCGTCCACAGCGGGAGACGCACCGAGCCGGGATCGGGCACGGCCGCGCCGAGTTCCTTGAGGCGCGCCTCGATGCGCTCGCGATGCCCCCGCTCGCCGTCCGCCATCCGGCGCAGCACCGCCGCCCGTTTGGGATCGCGCTCGCGCGCCGCCAGCAGCTCGTATGCGGCGCGGGCCTGGATCTCGCCGCGCCAGGCTTCGAGAAGGCGGGCGATCGCGTCTGGACGATGCGCGTCGGCGTCGGGCGGGTTCACTTGGCCGGCAACCGTCCTTTGAGACTTTCGGGCCGGTGAGGACCCGGCTCCGCAATCAACCGCCGCGCCGCGTCGACCTGCTCCCAGGTGTTCCACAGGAGGACCCCGCGGACGCGGCCGTGCTGCAGGTAATAGACGACGCCCTCGCGGTAGGGCTGTTTCCAATCGGCGAATGTCTCGAGCCGCGGATCCAGGTCGCCCACCGCCTCGTACCCCAGGTCGAACAAATCGGAATAGAAGAACGGCAGATGATGGTATGGGCTCCGGTCGCCGGCCATGCTCCGCCCGGCGGCCTTCCCCATGGTATTGGCGTTGTCCTCGTGTTCCACGCGGATCCGCCTGTCGAGCGCCGGATTGTGGAATGCCGCGACGTCGCCGGCCGCGTGCACGTCGGGATGGCTCGTGCGCAGCAAGTCGTCGACCACGATCCCGTTCTGCGCGTCGAGCCCCGCATCACGCGCCAGCCCCACGTTGGGCTCGATGCCGAGGCCCGCCACCACCCCGTCGACGAGCACGTCCAGCCCGCTCTGCGTCCGCACTCGGGTCTTGTCTCCCTCGGCCGTCACGGCGGCGACCCGCTGGCCCGGGTGCACGTCGACCCCTTTCTCGCGATAGAAGCCGTTGAGGAACTGCGACAAATCGGCGGGGTAGACGCGTGCGCCGATGCCTTCGCCGGGGAAGAACATCACCACGTCCTTCTGGTTCATCGCCAGCGCCGCGGCGATCTCCGAGCCGATGAATCCGGCGCCGATCACGGCAAAGCGCCGGCCCTGCTCGGTCAATGCGCGAAGGCGCGTGTAGTCGTCGAGCGTCCGGTAGTAGATGATCCCCCCGTCTGGCGCGGGGCGAGCGGCCGCGGAGCCAGGGCCGCCGCCGGCATCGAGCCGCCGCGGTGTTCCGCCCGTCGCCAGGAGGAGCTTCTCCCAGGCGTAGGTCGTGCCCTGATCGTCGGTCACCGACTTCTGCCTGACGTCCAGCGCCGTGACGGTCCGCCCGAGACGCAGGTCCACGCCGTCGCGGTTCGTGCGGCGCCAGACGCTGTCGAGCGGCTTCCCTTTCCAGAGCGCTTTTGTCAGCGGCGGGCGGTTATAGGGCGGATGCGATTCAGATCCGACCAGCGCGATGGAACCCGACGGATCGGCCTGACGAAGTCCCTCGATCGCGGCATCCGCCGTCATGCCGCCGCCCACGATGACGTACTTGTACCGCACGGTCACCGCCTCCGCCCTAACGAAGGAGCCTCGAGCGCCTCCGGTCCGCGTACACCTTGCCCTCCGCCTGGCAGACGGGACAGTAATAGGTCTCCCGGTCCTCATAGTAGATCACTGCGATGCGGGTCCCGCACCGCGGGCAGGGCTCACCGCCCTTACGGTGCACCGCGAGGCCCTCGAGCGGCTCTTTCATCGGCAGCCCCCCGGCGGCCGCACTCCGGTGGACGTCGATGCCGCGCTCGAGGGTCGAGATAATCGCGCCGTGGAGCCGGCGCACCTCTTCCTCGTCGAGCGCGGTCGTCATCGCCTGCGGCGACAGACATGCCTCCCACAGGATCTCGTCGGCATACGTGTTGCCGATCCCCACGACGTACCGCTGGGTCACGAGAAATGCCTTGAGGCGCATCCGCGCGTCGCGCAGCACCCGCACGAGCGCGTCGGAGGTGAATTCGGGAGAGAAGGGCTCGATGCCGAGTCCGGCAAGGGGCTCGGCGGTGTCCACGCGATCCGCGGGAAACACCCAGACCGACGCGGCCTTCTTCGGGCCCATCTCGATCATCTGGACGTCCGGCCCACGATCGAGCGCCAGCACGAGGGCGAGGTCCCGCGCGGTGCGTCTCGTTCCGCGCGGGACGGCGCGGAACCGGCCGTTGCGCCGGAGGTGGATCACGAGGACGAGACCGCCCGTGAAGCCGAGCAGCAGTAACTTGGCGCGCCGGCGCACGCCGGCGATCTGGCGGCCTCGCAGGTCGGTGATGGATGGGTCCACCGTCTTCAGCACCGACACGCCGCGGACGACGACGTCCTCGACGGTCCGGCCCGCCACAAGCGGCTCGAGATTCTCGACGACCACGGTGACAAACGGAAGCTCAGGCATGGGTCGGCAGGCGCGGCGCGGAGCGCGGTCCGACCAGCACTACGTCACCGGCCGGGCCGCCCGCACGACGATGAGATGGTCTTCGACGGTATCGGATGCCGGGAGCACCCGAACGACGACGTCGTCGATGACCCCGTCCCACGCGGCGAGCGCCGCCGGCACCGCGCGCGGATCGTCGACCGCGATGCACGTCTCGATTGGGTCCACGCCCATGCGCTTGAAGCTCGCCGCGTACGCGGGAATCGCGCCGTATCGCTTGGCTTCGCCCTCGAGTCGCTCGCGCGCGGCACGGCCGATCGCCACCCGCACGTAGGCCGCGAGACGTGGCGCAGGGCGCCGCGCCTCGGCGGCCCCGGCGCGCACCCACTCCGCGGAGCGGCGGGCGTGTGCCGGCGTCAGCCAGTTGAGCAGCACGCCGTCGAACAGCTCGCCAGCCAGGCGGCACATCTTCGGCCCAAGGGCCGCGGCGTACATGCGGCACGAGAGCGACCCGCGGAGCTCCGCGACCCCCTCCCGCATCCGGTGCAGCGCCTCCGGATTCGCGCTGCCGATGCCGAGCAGCAGCCGGTCGAGCGGCAGCGCGTTCGTCCGCACCCCGTCGATGATGCCCTTCGGTCCGCGATTGTGCAGCGGGATCACACCGACGCCGAGATCGACACGGCGGGTCTCACGGCCGGCCTCGGCGAGCGCGGCCAGCCCGTCGATCGTCGGCGGATGGTTCAGCCAGAACGACTGATAGCCGAGCGCCTCCGTCTCACGCGCTAAGGCGCGAATGACGTCTGCCGGAATGCCGGCGTACACCGCGACTCCCCGGCTCATCGCTGCCTCCTCCGTGACGCGTCGAGGGTGGGCGCCATCCCGATCACCGCGTCATTACTCGTTGAAGAACAGCCGGTCGATCACGACGCGCAGCCCTTCCTGTTCCGGCGGCGGACACGTCCACGCCGCCGCGGCCACAACGTCCGGCGGACTCGTTTCCACCGCCACCCCGAGCCCCGCGGCCTGGATCATCGCGAGGTCGTTGTGCGCGTCACCCACCGCGACCGTCTCGGCGACCGGCACTCCGACGGCCGCGGCCAGCACCGGCAGCGCGCGCCCTTTGTCGTTGCCCACGGGCAGAATCTCGAGGTAGTCCTTTTGAGAGAAGACACGGTTCACCGCAACCGGCAGCGCCCCCAGCGCGTCGTCCATCGCCTTGAGATCCGAGGGGTCGCCGATGATCAGCATCTTCAGCGGATCCTCGTCAGGCGATCCGTCGAGCAGCGCCTGGAAATTGGGGGTCTCCAGAATGACGAGCGGCCGGTCGCGATGCTCATACAACTTGGTCAGCGGCGTGATTCGCTCCGCGTACACCTGCCCGTGGAGGAAGAGCAGCGGCGACGTATCGGGGAACCGCCGCAGCGCGGGCAGCACCGCCCGCGCCACCGCCTGCGGCAGCGCGGTCCGAGAGAGGACGCGGTCGGCGGCGAAGTCATACACGAGCCCGCCGTTATAGATGATCACCGGCGAATCGGCCCCGACGGCGTCCACGAACGGCTGCGTGGCCTGCCACGGCCGGCCGGTCGCGAGGCACACCTTGATGCCGCGCGCCTGCGCGCGGTGGATCGCGTCGATCACGCCCGCCGGCACGATCTTGTTCTCTGGGACGAGCGTGCCGTCGACGTCGGTGACGAGCAGTCGGTAGCGTGGCGCCGGCGGGGTCAGATGCGGACCATCACTTTGCCGTCCTGACGTTTGCTGGCCCGCAGCACCGCGTCGCGGGCATCGGCGAGCGGGAACCGGCTCGTGATGATCGGCCGGAGGTCAATGCGCCCGGACGCCATGAGACGGATGACGTTCTGGAAGGTCCCGTAGCCCGAGTGGCCCTGCGCGCCGAAGACCTGCGCGGCGTGGGTCTGGAGGTGTTCGAGGTACATCGGCGCCCGTTCGGCCGCCCGGCCGATGATGACGATCCGGCCGCCGATGGCGAGCGCCTGCTCCATCTCCGGCAGCGTCCGCGTCGGCGCGCCGGCGGCCTCGACCAGCATGTCGGCGCCGCGCCCGTGGCTCGCCTGGAGGATCGCCTCGTGCGGGGTCGAGCCGGCCTTCTCGAGATCGACCGGACTGTGGACCTCGTCCGCTCCGACCTTCCGCGCGAGTTCCTGGCGCATCGGGCTCACCTCAAAGGCGACGACGCGGCTCGCGCCGGCGGCGCGGGCCAGCGCGATCGCCGCGAAGCCGATCGGTCCGGTGCCGAAAATCGCCACGATCCCGCCCGGCTTGAACCCTTCCCCGCGTACGAACATGCCGTTGTAGGCGACGCTCGTCGGCTCGCACAGCGCCCCCGCCTCGGAGGCGGCGTCTTCGCCGCCGTAGGCCTCCGCGAGCGCGGTGAGCGGCCAGCAGTACTTGGCGCCGACAACGAGCTGATCCGCCATCGCGCCGTTGATCGTGAAGCCGATCTCCTCGAGATTCTCGCATTGGTTGGGCCAGCCGTTGCGGCACGGGATGCAGTGGCCGCACCAGATCATCTCTTCGACCGTGACGAGATCGCCCGCGCGGAGATCCTTGACCTCGGCGCCCACCTCGACGACCTGACCGCTGAACTCATGGCCGATGACGACCGGGAATTTCGTCAGGCCGGGATACAGTATGTAGCCGTCCTTGTCGGTTTCCAGGAAGTGCACGTCGGACCCGCACACGCCGCAGGCGCGCGGGCGGAGGCGCACCTCCTGGGGGCCGAGCCGGGGTTCGACGACGTCGACCAGCCCGAGAGTGGGATGCCGCCAGACGCTGGACCCGGTCACGGCCTTGCCGGTCCGTTCCTCGAAGTCGGAGACGCGATAGTCAGGCCGGGGCGCCCACTCGGCGGCGAACTGCAGTCCCTTCACCGGACACCGATCCTCTCTGCGGTTGGCGCATGTTGAGCGGTACGTCGTTGGAACGGAGAAGCAGAAGCGGGAGCAGGCCGGTAAGCCGGGTTCTGTCGAGGGCGGCCATCTCTCTCGGACGCCGGTTACCCGGCGCCTCTAGCAGTCTACCCGGGGATCGGCGGGCCGCCTCATTTCCCCCTACGTGACCTTGCTCCGGGTGGGGTTTGCCGAGCCGGCCGGTCGCCCGGCCGCTGGTGCGCTCTTACCGCACCCTTGCACCCTTACCGCCGTGCGAATTGCTTCGCGCGGCGGCGGTATGTTTCTGTGGCACTATCCTCGGGGTCGCCCCCACTGGGCGTTACCCAGCACCCTGCCCTATGGAGCCCGGACTTTCCTCGAGCGTACGAACGCTCGCGGCCGCCTAGCCTGCTCCCAAAGTAAATGGTAACACGGTGCGGTGAGGCCTTCAACCCGAAAGAAGCGGCCACACTCCGGTTTGGCGCGTGGCCACGATGTCGCGCGGTAAGCTGCCTAGCCTGCTCCCGGAGTCACTGGTATCGCGGTGCCATCGACTTCAACTCAGGAGTCTTGAGTTCCAGCGGGGATCTGTGGGCCATTTAGACGGATTGACCGAAAAATGTCAAATGAGTATACTCATGCTATGGCGAGGAAGAAGACCACCATCTACGTTGAGGACACACTTCTTAGGGCCGCCAAAGTTCTGGCGGCCCGTACCGGCAAGAAAGAGTATGAGGTATTCGAGGACGCCCTACGAGGGCACTTGGGGCTCGGGGCCCTGCAAACCGTCTGGAGCCGCAACAAGCTGACTGACAAGAATGCTCTAGAGGTGGCGTACCGCGAGATCCATGCGTCGCGAAAGAAGTAAGTGTATCGCGCGGTCCTCGATCCAGGCGTCCTGATCGCCGCTCTGTTATCGCCCGCAGGAGCGCCGGCTCAAATTCTGCGGAAATGGATCGACGGAGAACTCGACCTCATCGTATCGCCGAAACTGCTTGCCGAGCTCAGAACTGTTTTGTTGCGACCAAAGTTCAGCAGATACGTGACGGTGGACGAAGCGAACGCATATCTGAACTTAATCGAGCAGACAGCCACGGTGGTTCCTGACCCGCCGCCGTTGCCCGGAGCGAGCCCCGATCCGGGAGACGATTACCTGATTGCTTTGGCGGAAGCCGCGGCGGCGCGATACCTGGTGTCCGGTGATCCTCATCTAACCGGGTTGCGCCGGACGCAGCCGCCTGTTGTGACCCCACGCGCCCTTCTCGCCTTACTGGAGAAGGATCAAGAATCCAAAACCTAGATTAGTCTTTCGCATCGAGTGCGCGGTTGGCGAGGCCGTCGGCGCCGGCGTTGCGCGTGCGCGGCACGTGAAAGATGTGAACGTGATCGAAGCGCCGGAGGCGCGCCAACGCCTCGCGATGGAGCGGGATCAGCGCCTCGTTGCGGACCTTGTATTTCCCCTCGATCTGCCGCACGAGCAGCTCGCTGTCGCTCTGGATGTGCACGGTGGATGCGCCGAGCGCGGCGGCCTCGTCGAGCCCACGGAGCAGCGCCTTGTACTCGGCGACGTTGTTGGTGGCGACCCCGATCCGCTCGGCGATCTCGCGCACCATCGCGTGATCCGCACGTACGAGCACCCCGATCGCCGCGTTACCCGGATTGCCGCGCGACGCCCCGTCGATGCAAATGGTGACGGTGGACAGCGTGCGCGGCGCGTCCGTATGCGGCGCCGCCTTCCGTTTCGCGCGGGGAGGCCGCCGGCTGGGCTTACGGCGTGGGCCAGAGCCGCGCCGGGCCGTCACCGTTGACCGTCGAGGTAAAGGATCCGGTGGCACCGCTCGCAGGTGACCACGTCGCCGCTGCGGACACGCGAGACAAACCGGGCCGGCACGTCGTTGTGACACCCGCCGCAAAATCCCGCGACGATCGCCACCATGCCGACGCCGCCCTCCTGCGCCGCGATGCTCTCATACTTCTTGAGCAGGCGGGGCTCGACGGCCGCGGCCAATCCGGCCCGCTCCGCCTCCAGCTCCGCGATGGCCGCGTGGATCCGGCCGCGCTCCCGCTCGTACACCGCGACGTGCGCGGCGAGACGCTCCTCGAGCGCGCGGGCCGCGGCCCGCCGCTCCGACTCCTCGTGCTTGAGGGCCTCGACCTCGTCGAACAGCCGAAGAATGCTGTCTTCGAGATGGTCGCGGGTCCGCGCGAGCCCCGCGAGCTCCTCTTCGAGGCCGGCGAGCTCCTTTGGGTTCGAGACGCGGCCGCCGTAGAGATCGCCTTCGGCCTTCTTCTTTTTGGTGTCCGCGGTTGCCAGCTGCAGCTCCTGGTCGCGGAGCGTGGCCTGCGCGGCGTGCAGCCGGGCCGCGGCGTCCGTCGCGGCGTTCCGCGCCGCCTCCGCCTCCGCGCGCAGCGCCGTGCCGTCGTCGAGCGCGGCGCGCTCGGCCCGCAGGGCCGCCAGCCGCAGATCGACCTGCTGCACCGCCCAGAGCGCGGCCAGCGCCGCGAGACCGTCCGGGGCCTCGACGGGCGTGACGCCCGCCGGATCGAGAGAGCTCATCGCAGCGTCACGAGGTAGATGCCATGGCGGCCGTCGTCCGTCTCCGCGATAAAGGCGACGGCGCCGTGGTCATTGACGACCGGCTGGCTGAACGCGGTCCACCGGCCGCCGCCCGGGGCCGCCTCGCCGGCGCGCACCAGCACCGCGACGCCCGTCCGGCGGGCGAGGTACACCGCGTGGGGAAATACGTCCGGCATCCCCGGCTCAAAGACCATATCTTCCGCGTTGTTCATCGCCGCGTTGGTGAAGGTCGTGAGGACCGCGCCGTCCACCGTCTCGCCCTGGCGCGCCAGCGTCACGAGCACGGCGCGCCCGGTCGCGTAGAGGGCCTCCCGCACCGCGCTGCGCGCGGTGCGGCCGACGAACCCCACCGTCCCGGCGTCGGTGACGGTGACGAACCCGAACTCGGTGAACGGCCCGCCGACAGGCGCGGTATCGTCGGTCGTGACGACGGACGCGATCCGGCCCTCGCTGAGCACGTACACCCCCTGGGTCGAATGTTCGGTGGTCGCGGCCACGAACGCGATCTGGCCGCGATCGTTCAGCGCGGGGCTGCCGTCCAGGAAGAACTGAAACAGCCCGCCCGTGGGCGCGGGCCACCCGCCCATCACCGCGATGGTGGTGGTGCCTTCGATGTTCGTGAAGATGCCCTCCTGCCCGGTGCCGTTCGTGCGGCCGACGAACGCGATCACGTCGTGGTCGTTGATTGTCGGATTGGCGAAGTCGGTGAACACGCCGCCGCTCGGCGCGGACTGCCCCGTGGCCACGACCGGTACGACGGCGCCGTTCCGCGCCGTGTAAATCCCGAGGCGCGCGGCGCGGTCGGTGGTCCGGCCGAGAAAAATCACCGTGCCGCGGTTGTTCAGCACGGCGTCGCTGAAGGTGCTGAACGCTCCCCCGGTCGACACGCGGCGGCCCGCCGCGACAAGCGTGGTGATGCGGCCGTCGCGGCGCAGGTACAAAGCCTGCGCGGCCTCCTGCGCGGAGGTCTGGCCGCCGAACGCGATGTCCCCGCGGTCGTTGAGCGCCGGATCGGCGAGCACCGTGAACGTCCCGCCGTCCGGGGCGCGGTCGCCGGTCCGCACCAAGAGGCGGATCGCGGCGACCGGGCGCGGCGCGCCCGCTGCCGGCGGTGGCGCCGCCGCGGCCACGCTCCACGGCCCCGCGGCCGGCGTCGAGCCACGGAGCGCGAGGGCCGGCGCGGCCACGAACGCGGCGAACAGCAGCAGGAGCCCGGCCGTGCGGAGCCGGGGTGACGTCGGTCGCATGTCCTTCTATTCTATCCTATCTATCCTAGTGCTAGACGCGAACGAAGATCCGGGCGCGGTACAAGGGTACCAGGACGAGCCACCACAGGGCGAGGTACGCCCCGGTGTACAGCCACAACGCGGGGACGGTGCCGACCCACGCGATGAGCGAGGCGATGATGGCCGACTCCAGCGAGACGAACGCGCCGGCCGCGGTGTGCGCGTGCCAGGCGTCGAGCACGAGCAGTTTGAAGAGAATCGGCACGACGTAGGCGACGATCGCGTTCACACCGAGCACCGCGAGCGGCACGGCGACCGGATGCCATCCCGCGACATCCGCCAGCGCGTAGAACACCGCGAGCAGCGCGAGGCCGAAGCCGCCCGCGAGCAGCGCGTACGATGGCGTCCAGAGCGGCTTGCTGAGCGGTAGGATGGTTCCCCAGGCCGAGCCGGCGGCCGCGAGCGCGAGCCCGCCGAGTCCGACCACGGCCAGCGCCGCCACCGGCGGAATGGCCCGGCGCTCCTCCGGGAGACCCCACAGCACGCCGCGGCGGAGCACCTCGCCGGCGGCCCCGCCGATCAGCGCGAGCGCGGAGGCCGGCGCGACCGACAGCAGGCCCGCGGCGTGGTAGCGCGTCAGATACGCGTCGTTCAGATACTGCACGATGTTGTGGCCCTCACGCAGCACGCCGGCCGCCGACCCAGGGACCGGGACGAACGCGAGAAGCCCCGCGTAGCCGCCGAGGAGGGCCGCAGAGGCTGCAAGGCGCGCCCCGATCGGCAGCCCGCCCAGGGCCGCCGACACGAGATACGAGAGCCCGATCAACTGCAGCACGTCGATGTTGAGCGTGAGCTGCCGGGCTTCGAGCGAGTCGATCAAAACGCCGAGCGCGACGAGCACGACCGCGCGCCGCACGACGCGCCAGATCCGGAGCCAGACGGAGCCGTGCGCCGCGTGACCCTGCGGGACGGCGACACCCATCGCCAGCACGAACCCCGGCAGGATCATGTCAGTGAACGTGACGCCCTGCCCCCACGCCGCGTGCATCAGCTGCCGCGGGGTGGCGCTGGTCCACGGGACGTTGTTAACGACCAGCATGCCCGCGATGACGGCGCCGCGGAACGCGTCGAGCGATACAAGCCGGCGGGTCTTCGAATGCTCCATATACTCGACCCCCGTGGCCACCTGCCGTTGGCGGGCCGTCTGGATTATGCCCAGGCCGTGTGAAGGCACCGTGAAGATGCCCGGGCAGCCCGCCCGCGCCGGAGGCGAAGATTCGCGTATATTAATGGAAGCGCCGGCGCATCGCCGGACGTTCTACGAAGCGAACCGATCTTTCCGGCACAGGAGGAACCCGCCACGTCTATCATCGACGCGCACCTGCATCTCGCCACCGCTTCGATGTTCCAGCGTCTGCGCGCGAGGCCGTGGCCGCTTCGGCCGCAGGCCCGCGACGCCCTCATGGGCGAGACCGGCCGCGTGGCGCTGCGGTTTGCCGCGCTCGAAGGCCTCACGGTCGCCGATCATGCCGCCAAGTGGAAGGCGGCGTTCGATAAGGCCGGCATCGCCACCGGCGTCTTCATCGCGATCGGCGAAGGCAACGAGGAACTGGCGGAATTCGTCCGGCAGGTACCGGACCGGTTCCAGGCGTGGGGAAGCGTCATGGATCCGACGGCTCCCGACGCGGCCGCGACCGTCCGGCGGTTCTCCGAGTGGGGCCTGCGCGGCCTCAAGTTGTATCCGCCGGTGCAGCGGTTTCAGGCCAACGACCGTGCCGTCTACCCGGTCTACGAGGCGGCCGCCGCGCAGGGGCTCCCGGTCCTGTACCACTTCGGCATCACGGTGGCGCCGATCTACGATCTAACCTACGCGAATCCGCTGCCGCTGTCGAGCGTCGCGCGGGATTTTCCGGAGATCACCTTCGGGATCGCGCACTGCGGCGCGGGGTTCCTGCGTGAGGCGCTGTTCCTCGCGTATCACACCGAGAACATCTGGACGGACACCTCGGGGACCAACAACTGGCGGGAGTTCACCCCGGGCGCGCCGGGACTCGATCAGGTCTTCCGCGATCTGCTCCGCGCCTACGGGCCCGCGCGCATTCTGTTCGGCACGGACTCCACCGCGCCGGCCGAGTACCGCGAGGCGATCCTTCGCGAGCAGCAGCAGATCTTCAAAGACCTCGAGGTCTCCGAACAGGACATGCGCGCGATCTTCGAGGGCAACGCGCGCCGCGTGCTGCGCCTGGCCTAGCCTCGGACGAGCAGCGCGCGCAGCGCCGTCCGCATCGGCGCCGGTCCGAGCGGCTCCCGGTTGCCGAGCACGATGTTGACCAGGGCCGTCGTGAGATCCTCACGGCGTCCGGCGACCCGGACCAGCCGGTTGAGCACGGCGGCGCGCGAGGACACATCGCGGAGCACGCGGCAGATCGCAAACAGGCGCTCAAACCTGCCCCGCAGGGCGCGCTCGTACGCGGAGGCGGCCGCGGCGAAGGCCCGCGGCGACTGATCGCGGCCCGAGAGAAACGCCGCGGCGTGATCCGCCGCGATCCGGCCGGACTCCAGCGCGTAATCGATGCCTTCGCCGGTGAGCGGATTCACCAAACCGGCCGCCTCGCCGGCGAAGAGAGCGCCGTTCGCGTGCACCGGCGACGCCGGGAAGTCCACGCGCAGCGGATAACTGCGGATCGACTCCACCCCGCGGGCGCCGCCGGGCGCGCCGAATCCCTCGAGCGTCTCCATGAACCGCTCGCACGCCGCCCGAGCCGCCGGCACGCGGCCGCGCCGGCGCGCAAAGTACCCCACGCCGACGTTGGCCGTGGACGCCGAGGTCGGAAAGATCCACCCGTACCCCGGAAGCGGCACGCCGGCGAACCGGATCTCGACGCGCGGCGCGGAACGCGGGCCGCGGCGGGCCGGGCCATTCCCCTCCGCGCCGTCTCCCTCGACACCATCGCGCCGGGTCACGTACGTGCGGGCGGCGAGCATCATCGCCGGTGGGCGGGACAGCGCACCCAGCCGCCGCGGCAGCGCGATCGACGCGCCGGTGGCCACGATGGCAAGACGCGCCGAGTACGTCACGGGCCGGCCGCCGCGTGTGGCCCGCACGGCGAGGCGGCCGTCTTCGCGGGCGATGTCCTCAACGTCCACGCCGCCTTCGAAGCACGCCCCCGCCTCGACCGCGCGCGTGCGGATCGCATCATCGAGGTGTAGGCGCGGCACGACCAGCATCGCCGGCAGCCCGACCACACCTCCGGGTAGCGTCGGGGCCGGTACGGCCGCCCTCACGCCGGCGCCGTCTGGCCCCCTGACCTCGACCTCGGAGACGGACTGGGCGAGTGGAAGAATGCGCTCCAGGACGCCCATCTCATGGAGCGCCGCCACCGCACGAGGGGTGAGCCCGTCGCCGCAGACTTTCTCGCGCGGGAACACCGTCTTATCGAGCAGCAGTGTCCGGACGCCGCGCGCCGCGAGCGCGTAGGCCGCGGCCGAGCCGCCGGGGCCGGCCCCGACGACGATCGCGTCGAGCGCCTCTCTCATCATTTTGAGGCCGCTGGCTTGGAGGCCGTGAGGGAGTACAGCAGCGGAAGGGTCGGCGTATCTCCGGGCCACCGCCACGTGCCGTCCGGCCGCCCCTCCATCCACGGGAACATCGGCCAGCCGACGTACGGATACTCCTCGAACGACGTGATCCGAAGCCCGGCGCGGAGAACTGCGCCGATGACATCGGACAGCGAGTGAGCCCACTCGTGGGTCACGCTTTGGAACTGCCCGTCGGGAACGGCGTACGAGCCGCGCCGTTCCGCCCGCACGGGTTCGTCGGCGTGAAAGTACGGAAACGCGACGCGCAGCTCGCGCTCCGGAGCGCGGTCGTCGAAAACCAGCGGAAACGGATGCCCCTCGATGAGACAGAACAGGCCGCCCGGCCGCAGAAACCGCGCGACGACGCGGGCCCAGCGGTCGAGATCGGGGAGCCAGCAAAGCACGCCGTGTGACGCAAAGACGATGTCGAACTCGGCGTCCAGGCGCTCCGGCAGCTCGTAGATGTCGGTCTCGATGAACGTCGCTGGAATCTGGAGTTCGTCTGCGAGCGCGCGCGCCGTCGCGATCGCCTCGCCGGAGAAATCCACGCCCGTCACCGTCGCACCCCGCCGGGCCCAGGCGAGCGTGTCGAGCCCAAAGTGACACTGCAGGTGGAGCAGCGACTTACCGGTCACGTCGCCGACGAGGCGGACTTCGAGCGCGTCGAGCGCCTCGCGGCCGGCGCGGCGTCCCGCCTTGAATCCCTCGACGTCGTACATGGGCGATGCGACGTGATGCCTGGCCCACAGGTCCCAGAGCGCCTGATTGGAGCGAAGATAGCGGTTCACGCGCTCAGTATAACGCGTCACTGAGCCTTGATCGACGATCGTCGTTGTTCGTGAACGGCCTGCCAACAGTACCAGGCGGCCACTGTCCGGTAGGGCCGGAACCGTTCGCCTTTGGCCTCAAGCTGTTTCGGCGTTAGGAGATCCCGCAGACCGTAGGCCAGCGAGTAACCCTTACGGACTCCATAGTCCCCGACCGGCCAGACGTCAAGCCGGCGCAGCTGGAAGATCAGGAACATCTCGGCCGTCCACCGCCCAATGCCGCGGACGACCGACAGGCTTGTGATGATCTCCTCATCCGGGAGCCTGCCGATGCGGCCGAGGGGGACGGTGCCATCGGCGACCTTCGCGGCGAGATCACGGATCGATGCGACCTTGCCGCCGGAGAGGCCGACGGCCCGAAGCTTCCTGGGACGGAGAGCCAGGACGGCTTCCGGAGAGAGGTCCCCGTCGAACAACGCGACGAATCGGCGGTGAATCGCGGCGGCGGCGGCTCCGGCCAGCTGCTGGTAGAGGATGCTCTCGGCGAGGGCCGCGAAGTGGGCGTGGGTGGGCCGCGGGAGGTGGAAAGGCTCGGTTCGCTTCATGAGTCTCGCCATGACCCGGTCGCGGCGGGCGACTTCGGCGGCCGCGGCGGAAAAGGTTGGCTCGAGCATACGGGGCTCTCCTTCTTCGGGCACGTGGCGGTGATGGGCTTCGACATTCCCCAAACGTCCTCCCATGGAGGTGTCGACATGGCAGAAGTAAAGGTGGCCCAGGTCAGCCGGGTGGCGCCGGGAACGGGGGCGGTCGTCTCCGCGGAGGGCAAGGCGATCGCCGTCTTCAACGTCGGCGGGACCTTCTACGCGATTGCCAACGCCTGCACGCATGTGGGGGGCCCGCTCGGCCAAGGGTCCCTCGACGGCACGACCGTGACGTGCCCGTGGCACGGCAGCCAGTTTGACGTCACGTCGGGCGGTCTGATCAAGGGACCCGCGCGCCGGCCCGTGGCCTCGTATCCAACGCGGGTTCAGGGAGATGATGTGTTCGTAACGCTCGATTGATCACCGAAGGACTTCGCACCGCGCGGCCGCGAAGTCACGCGCGTGGCCGTTTCTGACGTCGATCCCTCCCGCCTCGCCCGCACCCGGCCGGTGGCCGCCGTGCTGGACCGCGTTCTCAGCGGCGCCACGGCGACGCGCGAGGACGCCGCAATCCTCATGCAGTGCCCAGCCGAGGGCCTCGACGCGCTATGCGCGGCCGCCCGGATGCTGCGCGTCCGCGGCAAGGGACGGACCGTCAGCTTCTCGCCCAAAGTTTTTCTTCCGCTGACCCGCCTGTGTCGCGACACCTGCGGGTACTGCACGTTCCGGACGGACCCGCGGTCCGACCCGCACCTGTACCTGACGCCGGAAGAGGTGCTGGAGGTCGCCCGCGCGGGCGAGCGGCTCGGGTGCGCCGAGGCGCTCTTCACGCTCGGAGAGCGGCCGGAGCAGCGGTTCCCGGAGGCGCGCGAGTGGCTCAAGCGGCGCGGGCACCGCACCACGCTCTCCTATCTGCGCGAGGTGGCGGAGCTCGTACTGCGAGAGACGGCCTTGTGGCCGCACCTCAACCCGGGCACGATGAGCCGGGATGAAATGGCGCCGCTCCGCGACGTGAGCGCCTCGATGGGGCTCATGCTCGAGAACACGAGCGAGCGGTTGTGCGGGCCGGGCGGTCCGCACGAACATGCCCCGAGCAAACGGCCCCGCGCACGCCTTCGCACGATGGAAGCCGCGGGCGCGCTCCGCATCCCGTTCACGACCGGCCTGCTGATCGGCATCGGCGAAACGGCGGACGAGCGCGTCGACACGCTGCTGGCCATCCGGGAGTCCCACGCGCGGTGGGGCCACATCCAGGAAGTGATCGTGCAGAACTTCCGCGCCAAACCGCGGACGCCGATGGCGGAGGCGGACGAGCCGGATGCGCCGGACGTCCTCCGGACCGCGGCGGTCGCGCGGCTCGTGCTCGGCGCGGACATGAATATCCAGGTCCCGCCGAATCTGACGGCGCGCGGGTACGAGACCTATCTCGACGCGGGTATCAACGATTGGGGCGGGATCTCGCCGCTGACGATCGACTACGTGAACCCCGAAGCGCCGTGGCCCCAGCTCTCAGCCCTGCGCGCCAAGACGGAGGCGGCGGACCTCGTGCTGCGGCCGCGCCTGGCAGTGTATCCTGAATACCTGCTGCACCGTCCGGAGTACGTCGCGCCGCCGCTGCTCGGCCGGCTGCGCGCCGCCGCGGATGCCGACGGCTATGTCAAGGGAGGCCTCATCGAAAATGGACACCGGCACGGACGCGCCTCGGCCTGATCCCGGCGCGTCGCTCGACCGTCTGCTCGCGGACATCGCACCCGCCGTCGCGCGCCCGCTCGACCGCGTGCTCTCCGGCGGCGACGTTACGGCCGACGAGGCGGAGACGCTGCTCGGCGCGTCGGGACGCGACCTAACCGCGGTCACGGCCGCGGCCGACGCGCTGCGCCACGAGGTCGCCGGCGACCTCGTCACCTACGTCGTCAACCGCAACATCAACTTCACCAACGTGTGCATCAAGGGCTGCGGCTTCTGCGCGTTCAGCCGCGACTTCCGGGAAGAGGAAGGCTACTTCCTCCCCGAGGAGGAGATCATCCGCCGCGCCCGCGAGGCCTGGGACCTCGGCGCCACGGAGGTCTGCGTGCAGGCGGGCCTGCCGCCGAAAATGGACGGCGACATGTACATCCACCTGACCCGCGCGATCAAAGCCGCGCTGCCCGACATCCACATTCACGGGTTCTCGCCCGAGGAAGTGCTCTACGGCTCGATCCGGTCCGGGCGCACGATCCGCGAGTATCTCCGCGAGCTCAAGGCCGCGGGCGTCGGCAGCCTGCCCGGGACCGCCGCGGAGATCCTGGACGACGAGCTGCGCGACCGCATCGCCCCCGGCCGGATCAGAACCGCGCAGTGGATCGAGGTCATCACCACGGCGCACGAACTCGGCATTCCGACGACGTCTACGATCATGTTCGGACACGTGGAGACGCCCGGCCATCAGGCGCGTCACCTCGTGCTGCTGCGCGACCTGCAGCGGCGGTCGGGCGGGTTCACCGAGTTCGTGCCGCTGAGCTTCGTGCACACCGAGGCGCCGATGTGGCGGGAGAACCTCGTCCCGGGCTGCCGGCCGGGGCCGACCGGCATGGAGGTCCTCCGCGTGCACGCGGTGTCCCGGCTCGTGCTCGGACGCGCGATTCCCAACCTGCAGGTTTCGTGGGTGAAGGAAGGCCCGCGTGTGATGCAGCTGCTGCTGGGGGCCGGGGTGAACGACGTCGGCGGCACGTTGATCAACGAGAGCATCTCGACCGCCGCGGGGGCGGGCTTCGGGCAGCTGGTGCCGCCGGCGGAGCTCCGCCGGCTCATCCGCGACGCGGGCCGCGTTCCCGCCGAGCGAACGACCACCTACGCGCTGCGCCGGGTCTTCGACCAGAACGACGTCGAGGAGCCCGAACCGCTCGATATCGCCGCCAACGACCGGGCCCGCTTCGGCAGCTACCACCAACTCATCAAGATGGATCGGTACCGCTACCGCCACCCTCACCGGAGCCCGTCAGCGGTAGAGGCCAAGGTCTCGCAGTAGCACCGCGCGCAGATCCGCCTCGGTATCGACGTCGAACGCCAGGCCCGGCCGCCGGATCTCGACCACGTCGTAGCCGAGCGAGCGGGCGCCGCGGCGATGCGCCGTGAGGCTGCCGACGCCGTACGCGGGGTGGAACGTCATCCCGGGCGGCACGAGGACGGCGTTGGTGCCGGTGCCCTCTTTTGACGGCGCGAGGACCAGGCGGCCGGACCGGCCGGCGGCGAGCAACGCCGCCACGTCGTCCGGCCTGAGCAGCGGCAGGTCCGCGGCCACCACCAGCACGGCACACGACCGCGCGGCGTCCCGAACCACCTGCGCGAGCGCGGCGTTGAGACCGGGAGACGGATCGGTGAGCGCGGGAATCCCCCACGCCGCGGCCTGCGCCCGGGTGGCGGGATCCGGCGTCATCACAACGACGCTCTCGACGCCCGCGGCCGCCCGCACTGCCGCGCACACGTTGCGCAGCAGCGCCACGCTCAACGCTGTCCGGGCGTTCGCGGAGAGGACGCCCTCGAGCCGGCTCTTCGCCCCGGCCAGCGCCTTCTGCGGAACGACCGCGCGCGTCCTCACCCCTGCGTCGCGGCCACGTCCACGCCGCGTGTGCCGGCGATGCGGAGGATGTCCCGGGCGAGGCGCCGCCGGCCGGCTTTGTCGGCCATGAGCGTGTCGGCACACTCGACGTCAAGATGGTGGCCCGGCGCGGCCGTCTCGGCCACGGCGCCAACCGACGCCCGATCGCGCTCGTCCAACAGAAACACGTCGAGGAACCGCCGGTACAGCGCCGCGACCGCCGCGGGCTCCGCCGGCATGCCCGTTCCGCGCAGCATCTCCACCGTCGGTCCCTTGACCGCGGTCCCGCCGATCAACGGCGTCACGGCGATGCGGAGCGCCCGGCTCTCGCTGAGTGCCGCCTCCATGCCGTGCAGCGCCAGGATCGGTCCGACACTCACGAGCGGGTTGCTCGGCGCCACGACGATCACCGCGGAGTCACGAATCGCCGCAAGCACCTCCGGCGACGGCGCCGCGGCCTCGATGCCCTCGAGCTCGATCCGCCGCACGGGATCCCGCGCCCCGCGCCGCACGAAGTAGTCTTGAAATGGCAGGCGGCCCTCCGGCGTGTGGACGAAGGTCGCCACCCGGGCGTCGGTCATCGGCAGTACGCGGGAGACGACGCCGAGCGCGGAGGCCAGCGCGGCGGTCACCTCGGTCGGGCGGCGGCCGTCCCGCAGCCACTGAGTGCGCGCGATGTGCGTCGCGAGATCGCGGTCGCCGAGCCGGAACCACACCGGCAGCCCGTAGCGGCCCAGCATCTCGAGCGCCGCCCAGGTCTCGCCCTCGATCCCCCACCCCCGCTCCTCGCTGACCAGGCCCGCGAGCGTATACAGCACCGTGTCCACGTCCGGCGAGATCGCCAGGCCGAGGTGCTCCCAGTCGTCCGCGGTGTTGACGATGACGGTGAGGTCTTTCGGGTCGCGCAGCACCGCGGCGAGACCGTCCACGAGCTTGACCCCGCCCACGCCGCCGCAGAGGACCGAGATCATCGAAGCCTATCGGTACGCGACGATGTCGTCGAGCGGCTTGCGTGGGGGGACCGGCGGCGTATGCGCGGGATACCCGATCGTCAGGAGCGCCTGCGGGACGAAGTCGGGCGCCAGCTCGAGCGCCTGCCGGACGACGCCGGCGCAAAAGAGGGGCGCGCAGCACCAGCACGCCCCGAGACCGTGGGCCGACGCGGCGAGGAGCAGATTCTGAATCCCCGCGGCCGCGCTCTGCACCGCCATGATCTGCTCGGCGGCGCGCCGCGCGCGGTCCGGATAGACATCCATCTCCGCCATCGTATAGCCGACGAGGATGAGCACCGGCGCGTCGCTGAACCGCCGCGTCGAGAACCGCAGTTCGACTTTGATCGACGCCTCGGGCGTGCCGCTCCGCTCGAGATCGCGGCGCCAGCGGCGCGCCATCCGGTCGGCCAACCGCTGCATCGCTTCCGAGGACCGGATCACGACATACCGCACCGGCTGCGCGTTGTGCGCCGTCGGCGCGCTCGCCGCGGCCTCGAGCAGGACGCGGACGAGGTCGTCCGGCACGGGATCGGTCTTGTAAAACCTGACCGTGCGCCGCGCAACGAGCAGCGGGGGAACTTGATTCGACACGGCATCGGGCAACATCAGAAGGCAGCCTCCGGTGCGGAAAGGTCCGTCTACGCCCCGAATGACAGCGTGAGGGCGGCCGCGATTCGCGACAACCTCCGATCGAGCGTCCAGAGCGGCGCGTCCGAGAGTCGGGCGGAAGCAAGCAGGTGGGCATCGATCCAGCCGATGCCACGGCCGTGCAGGCGCTCTCGATCGAGAAACCCGATCACTTCCGAATGTTCGGCCACGTCGGCTTCGGGAAGTGCCTGCAGCAGCGACAACACCTGGTCGCGATTGTGCAATGCACCGCAGGCGAGTTCGCCAATGACGAAGGGGTGAATCAGCACGTCCCCATCGCCGAGAAGAGACTCCAGACGCCGGTTTCCGCTGCGAAGGTGGTCAATCCAGACAGACGTATCGACGAGAATCATGCAACGCGGTCGGACCTCCGCCGTCTCACCGGTTTCAGACGCGGCTCGGTTCCCCCGAGCTTCGCAAGGCGCCGGGCGCTCTCCCGAGCGATGAGCGCCTCCAAACCAAGGCGCACCAGCGCGGTCTTCTTCGAAACACCCGTCAGCCGAGCGGCGCGCCGCAGCAGAGACGCATCGACGTTCAGCGTGGTTCGCATGTATGCATTATGATGCCTGATTTATACATATGTCAACTGACCCTATCCCGCCGGGCGCGGCGAATGACTTCCGCCAGCACACGCCATACGCGCAGCACCTCCGCTACGCTCCACGCCTGGGCGATGCAGCCGCGCGGGCGGTGCGGCGGATCGCCGTCGAAGATCTCTGATATCGTACCGAGGCCCGCGTCGCGCAGATGGTGCTCGAAGGGCCGCAGGAAGCCCAGCGCGCCGGCCGCGTCGCCGGTGACGCGGTAATAGGCTTCCGCGTACGGGCCGATCAGCCAGGACCACACCGTGCCTTCATGATACGCTCGATCACGGCGGAGCAGATCGCCCTCGTACGTCCCCTGGTACCCCGACGCGTCGGGCGTCAGCGACCGGAGGCCGTACGTCGTCAGGAGCGCGCGTCCGACCGCGCGGACCACCCCCGCCGCCGCGTCCCCGTCCAACAGCGGGAACGGCAGCGACACCGCAAAGATCTGATTCGGGCGCACCGCGAGATCGTCGCCGTCGGGACCGTCGACGACGTCGGCGAGCGTCTCCTGGCCCGGGCGCACGAACCTCGCCCGAAACGCCGTGCGGACCCGGCCGGCCAGGGTCTCGTACCGCGATGCCGTCTCCTCGTCGCGCCCGGCGAGCAGGCCCGCGGCTGTGCGAAGCGCGTTGTACCAGAGGGCGTTGATCTCCACCGGCTTTCCGGTGCGCGGGGTGACGACGATATCGCCCACCTTGGCATCCATCCAGGTCAGCTGCACGCCCGGCTCGCCCGCGCGCAGAAGCCCGTCCCGCGCGTCCATCCCGATGCCGAAGCGCGTGCCGGCGATATGCCGGTCGAGGATGCCACGGACCACGGTGCGCAACTCGCCCGCGGCGCCCCTCTCGCCCGCGGCCTCTACGTATGCGGCGGCCGCGAGCACGAACCAGAGCGACGCATCGGCGGTATGGTAGGTCGGCTCCGCTCCGGCATGGTCCGGAAAATGGTTGGGAACCAGGCCGTCGCGGACGAACCCGGCGAAGGTCCGGAGAATCTCCGCCCCGTCGTCGTGGCGCCCGGTGGACAGCGTCAACCCGGGCAGCGCGATCATCGCGTCGCGGCCCCAGTCGCCGAACCAGTGATAGCCGGCGATTACGGTCGCGCCGGCCCGCGGGCCGCCCGCACGGTTGCCATCGCCGCGATCGCCGCTGTTCCTCCGCACGATGAACTGATCGGCGGCCAGCGTGAGTTGCCGGACGACCGGATCGGCACTCTCGACCCCCGCCCGGCGCACCAGCGCGTCCTGCCGCCCGCGCGCCTCCGCGAGGGCGCGCGCCGCGTCGAGGTCCGGATTGTCCTCCGCCGTCGCGATCAACGCGACGGGCTCACCGTGCGACAGCGACAGCACGAACTCGCCGGGCGCGTAGAGATCCTCGCGGTCATCGTAGCCGCGCGAGGTGTCCTCACGGTACAGAAAATTCCACCACCACATGCCGTCCGCGGTGAACCGGCCGCCCGGCGCGATCACCCGAAAGGGCGCCGCGCCGTCCGCGCGGATCGTGACGCTCGATGGGTCCGGCCTCATCTCCGGCCGCCACCCCTCGCCTGAGCGCAGCACGTGAAAACCGCGGCGTGTGACGAGGGGGGTCACCCGGAGCGTCACCGGACCGGCGCCGCGCACGAGCCGGTAGCCGACGTACGCGGTGTTGCCGCCGTACGCCATCCACACGCGCCGCTCGATCAGCGTGTCTCCAAATGCGTACGTCCAGACCGGCAGCATCCCGTCGAGGGCGAATGCCTCGATATATCGGTAGCCGTCGGGATCAACGGTGCAATCGCCGAACTCGTGGGTAGAGAGCGGATACCGCCGGCCGTCGAGGACCGCCCATTCCGAAAGTCCCGCGACCAGCACCGTCCGGCCGGCGGGCGGTGTCAGCGCCGCGACGAGCAAGCCATGATACCGTCGGGTGTTGACGCCGGCCAGCGTGCCGGACGCATATCCGCCGAGCCCGTTCGTGACCAGCCATTCGCGCCGGAGCGCGGAGGGACGATCGCCGCAGATCTCTCGCCCGAACGAGATCAACGGCGTTTCGACCCGCTTCACCCGCCGCCGTCCGGCGGCTCCGCGAGGAGCGTGGCGACCAGCGCCGTCCACCCGGTCTGGTGGCTCGCCCCGAGGCCCGCGCCGTTGTCGCCGTGGAAGTACTCGTGGAACGGGATGTAGTCGCGCCAGTGCGGATCGGTCTGGAACCGCTCGTTGCCGCCGAAGACCGGACGGCGGCCCTGCGCGTCCCGGAGAAAAAGGCGCGTAAGGCGGCCCGACAGGTCGCCGGCGATCGCCCGCAGCGTCCGGTAGGTCCCCGACCCCGTCGGATGCTCGACCAGAAAGTCGTCGCCGTAATAATGATGAAATTGCCGCAGCGCCTCGATCAGCAGGAAGTTGATGGGAAACCAGATGGGGCCGCGCCAGTTGGAGTTTCCGCCGAAGAGGCCGGTGCGCGACTCCGCGGGCTCGTACGCGATGCGATAGGTCTGGCCGTTGACCTGCAGCATGAACGGATGCTCGGCGTGGTAGCGGCTCATCATGCGCACGCCGTAATCGCTCAGAAACTCCTGCGGGTCCAGCATGCGCCGCAGCACGCGCTTCATCCGGTGCCCCCGCGCGAGCGCGAGAAGGCGCCGCTCGCCCGCCCCGGGCACCTGCCAGTGGGAGACGAGGCTCGCGAGATCGGTCCGGTTCGCGAGGACCCACTCCAGGCGCGCCTGGAACTCCGGCAGCATCGCCAGCAACTCCGGCTCGATCGTCTCGACCGCAAAGAGCGGCAAGAGGCCCACCGCGGAACGGACTTCGAGCGTCTGGTACGTCTCGTCCGGCAGATGCAGCACGTCGTAGTAGAACTCATCACGGTCGTTCCACAGCGGGATGCCGTTGCCGCCGAGGTTGTTGAGCGCGCCGGCGATGTTGAGAAAGTGCTCGAAGAACTTGATCGCGATTTCCTGGTAGACCATGTCGTCGCGCGCCAGTTCGAGCGCGATCGCGAGCATGTTCAGGCAGAACATCCCCATCCACGCCGTCCCGTCGGCCTGATCGAGATGGCCGCCGGTCGGCAGGGGCTGGCTGCGGTCGAAGATGCCGATGTTGTCGAGTCCGAGGAATCCGCCTTGAAAGATATTGCGGCCTTCCGCGTCCTTCCGGTTCACCCACCACGTGAAGGTGAGCAGCAGCTTCAGAAAGACGCGCTCGAGAAACGCGCGGTCGGCTTTGCCGCTGAGGCGCCGGTCGATCTCGTACACCCGCAGCGCCGCCCACGCGTGCACGGGCGGGTTCACGTCGCCGAACGCCCACTCGTACGCGGGCAGCTGTCCGTTCGGATGCATGTACCACTCGCGCCTAATTAAAATTAATTGCTGCTTGGCGAGCTCCGGATCCACCAGCGCGAGCGGCACGCACTGAAACGCGAGGTCCCACGCCGCGAACCATGGGTATTCCCAGGTGTCCGGCATCGAGATAACGTCGGCGGCGTCGAGGTGGCGCCACTCGGCGTTGCGCCCGAACTTCCGCTGGGCCGGCGGCGGCGGTCCCGCGGGGTCCCCCTCGAGCCACCGATTCACGTCGTAGCGATAGTACTGCTTGCTCCAGAGCAGACCGGCGAACGCCTGACGCTGGACCAGCCGCGCGTCGCCGGAGGCGCCGTCCGGAGCAAGCGGCCGGTAGAACGCGTCCGCCTCGGCCTGCCGGGCCACGAAGACATCGGCGACGCCCGCGAACGGCGGCCTCGTGTCTCCGCTTTTGGACAGCCGGAGCAGCACGGCGCGCGTCTCCTTCGGCGCCAGCGTGAACGTGTAATGCGCGGCCACCTTGGTGCCGGCGGGTTCGGGATTGACGGCGCCCGAGTCGCCCCCGACGACGGCGGCGTGGATGCCGTCTTTGACGTAGCGGGTCCGGTTCGGCGCGTTCCACAGGCGCTCTGCGTTGGTCTCGTTCTCCGTGAACAGCAGCACGGGATCGCCGGCGCACGCGAGCCGGTAGTCGCCCATCTCGGGGTGCGCGGCGCGAATCACGCGCCACGCCTCGCCGGGCCGCGCCGGACCCGGATCGGCGCGAAGTTCGGGGCGGCGGCCGTCCAGTCCCCAGGCCCACGTGTTGCGGTACCACAGCGTGGGCAGCAGATGGATCGGCGCGGGGTCCGGACCGCGGTTCGTCGCGGCGATCCGGATCAGGATGTCGTCCGGTGCCACCTTTGCGTACTCGACCGTGACGTCGAAGTACCGGTCGCCGTCGAAGGCGCCCGTGTCGATCAACTCGTACTCGGGCGCTTCCAGGCCGCGCCGGCGGTTTTCCGCGACGAGCTCGGCGTACGGATACGCGCGCTGCGGATACTTGTAGAGCGCGCGCATATAGGAGTGCGTCGGCGTGTTGTCGAGAAAAAAGTAGTATTCCTTGACATCCTCGCCGTGGTTGCCCTCGGCATTGGTCAGACCGAACGGCCGCTCTTTCAGAATGGGGTCCGCGCCGTTCCACAGCGCGATCGCAAAGCACAACCGTGCGCGCTCGTCGCAGATGCCGAGGAGGCCGTCCTCGCCCCACCGGTACGCGCGCGAACGCGCGTGATCATGTGGAAAGTAGTCCCACGCCGCCCCGTCCGGCGAATAGTCCTCCCGGACGGTGCCCCACTGCCGCTCGGACAGATACGGGCCCCACAGGTACCACGGCGCCCGCTTCGCGTGCGCCTCGGCCAGCCGCCGGCGCTCCGGATCCAGCGACGCCGCTGTTGGTGCCTCGCCGCGGCCCGGCGTCACGTGGACGCCTCGAGGCGCTTCCGCGCGACCGCCTGCAGCGTCGCTGGGTTATCGACCACCCATCGCCGGTCCAGCAGATCGTGGTCCCGGAACTGCTGCCGCGTCAGCGGGGTCGTGACCGCGATCACGGCCATCCCGGCCGCGCGCGCCGCCTGCACGCCGGGAGGCGAGTCTTCGATCACGAGGCACTCCGCCGGCGCGAGGCCGAGCCGGCGCGCCACGAGCAGATCGATCTCCGGATCCGGCTTGGCGCGCTCCACGTCGTCCCGCGTGGCGACGACGTCGAAACACCCGACGAGGCCAAGAATATCCAGCACGCGATGCACCTGCTCGCGGTAGGACATGCTGCAGAGCGCCGTGCGATACCCCTGTCCGCGGGCCCAGTGCAGGAGGTCGACGTTGTGTGGATAGCGGTTCTCGCGCAGGAGGTTGGGATCGTCGAGCATGGCCTCGTAGCGGCGCAGCCTGAGCGCGGCAAAAGCCTGCCACGGCTCACACACCCCGAATTCGGCGATGCGCGCCCGCGCCGCCTCGTCGAGGCCGAACCGGGCCGCGAGCCCCTGCGCCACCTCGTCGCGCGTGCGGCCGACGAACTCGGTGAACGCGTCAACGACGTCGGCTTCGGCAACCCCCGGACGAAGTTCGCGGGCGGCCCAGGCGTATGAGAGCGCCTTCAGCCGCTCGGTCTCGACCAGCGTGCCGTCGAGGTCGAAGATGACGGCACGAATCGTGCTTCCGGGCTTTGCGGACGCGGGCACATCGGGCTGAACCACCCACCTATCTTGCCATTCGGTACAGGACTGTGCACGGGCTCTCCTCCGGGCTCTCGCTTGAAGGTCGCCTAGTTTAACGCCCGCGCGCCCGGTCGGCGTGTAGGACCATGCAGGTTGAATGCGCTTTCGCGACCGCCTTGCCGTCCTGATCGGTCACCTCGCACTCGACATAGCCCACGCTTTTGCCCCGGTTGACAACCCGCCCTTCCGCGCGCAGGCGCGCCTGCCAGACGGGCCGGAAGAAATTGATGCTCAGCGTCATCGTGGTGAAGGATTCCTCGGGTGCCAGGGTGCTGGCGAAGGCGAGGCCCATGGCCGCGTCCGCGAGATCGCACAGCACACCGCCGTGCAGCGTCCCCATCGGATTGGCGTGCTGCGGACCCGATTGCATCGACAGGACGGAGCGTCCGGGACTGGTCTCCTCGACGCGAAACCCGATGAGCTCGGCAATGGGGACCTTGGACGCGAGCGCCCGCTGGATCAGCGGATGAACCGCTTCGGAGGAATTCGTCCCGCCTTCCCGGCCGGAGTTGTCGGTCATCGTCTTTCGCGCCGTCAGGCGCGGCGGTCCGCGGGTGCGGCACGCCTCAGGCGAGGCGTCAGCCATTCTCGGGCGGCGGCCACATCACCGTCGGTCAGCTCATGCCCGGCGGGCTCGACATGCACGGTGACCTCCGCGCCCGCATCCTCCAGCAGATCGGCGAGCTGCTGGGTCAGCGGGAACGGCACGATCGGGTCGCGCCGCCCGGCGGCGACGAAGACCGGGACCCCTTCGAGCGCCGGGCGGGACGGCGGAACGAGCGGCACCATGGACCGGAACAACACTGCGCCGCGCAGCACGCCGGGATGCAGCAGGAGGAGGCTTGCCGCGATGTTGGCGCCGTTGGAGTACCCGACGGCGAACACCGCCGCGGGATCGAACCGGTACTCGACCGCCGCCGCGCGCACGAACTCCGCCAACTCGCGCGTACGCTCGATCAGGTCCGGCACATCGAAGACGCCCTCCGCCAGACGCCGGAAGAACCGCGGCATCCCCTGCTCCAGGACCTTACCGCGCGGGCTGAGGCACGCCGCGCCGGGAGCCAACGTCACACCGAGCGGCAGGAGGTCGTTCTCGTCGCCTCCCGTTCCGTGCAGCAAGAGGAGTACCGGGGCATCGGCCGTTCGCCCGGGCACGTAGCGATGTGCGAACTCAAGGGGCATGCGGATGTGCCTCCTGCCCCGAACCGGCCCGCGGGATGCGAAGCGCCGGGAGGTGGGCCTCGAGCGTCTGACGGCGCGGCTCCAGCCACGCCGGAAGGCGCAGCGCGGTGCCGAGCGCCTCGGGCGGCTCATCGATGGTGAACCCGGGCGGGTCGGTCGCGATCTCGAACAAGACCCCGCCCGGCTCGTGGTAGTAAATCGACCGGAAGTACTGGCGGTCCCGGACCGGCGTCACGTTGAGGCCCATGTCCAACAGCCGCTGCCGCCACGCGTGCTGCGCGTCCTCCGTTGCGGCGCGCCACGCCACGTGATGCACCGTTCCGACCGCCACGCGGCCGGCCGGCGCGTCCGGAGCGCCGACCACGTCGACGTACGTGGCGAGCCCTCCGTCACCGGCGGCGTAGCGGCGCCTGTGCCCGGCGGCCTGGACACGGCGGAACCCCATCACCTCCGCCAGCAGCCTTTCGGTGTCGTCGGGGCTGCGCTCGAGCAGGGCGACGCTGTGGAACCCCCGGATCGCCCGCGCGACCGGCACGGAGGCGCCCGGCCACGGATCGCCGAGGTCCTTCCGCACGTCGGCGACGAGCTCGAGCTGCAGCCCGTCTGGGTCCGAGAATTCGATGACGGATTCATCGAACGGCGAGTCTAATCGCTCGAATTTGATGCCGCGGCTCTTCAGCCGCGATTCCCAGAATCCAAGGGAGTCCGGAGGCACGGAGAATGAGATGCCGGTCGCTTGCCCCACCCCGTGGCGTCCCTGGGGGGCGCCCGGCCACGGAAAGAACGTCAGGATGGTGCCAGGATGCCCGACCGCATCGCCAAAGTACAGATGGTATGTGCCGGGATCATCGTAATTGACCGTTTGCTTCACGAGGCGCAGGCCGAGGGTCCCTGCGTAGAAGTCGACGTTCTGCTGCGGGTCCCCGGCAATGGCCGTCACGTGATGGATCCCGCCGAGCCCCGGGGGGACCGAACGTTCCCGGCCGCGATCCGTACTCTCACCTGAGCTCACGATGTCGTCTCCGCTCAGACGTCGATGTCCACGACGATCGGGACATGGTCGCTCAAACCGGAACCGCACCAGTCCTCAAACGTACCAAGGCTGAGACTTTTGACCTTGTCGATCCAGCGATTCGGGAGGAACACGTAGTCGATGTGATACGTCGGGCCGTCTTTCGTGCGGTCCCGCCAGTACAGCGTCGGGACAGTTTCCCTCCCGTGGGCCTCGCCGCGGACGGTGTGATAGGCGCTGATTAGGCCGCGGCCCTCCAGCGTTTCGACCTTGGTCATGTGATTGATGCGCCACCCCGGTTTGTCCCAAATGGCATTGCTGTTGAGGTCGCCCGCGACGATGGCCGGGCGGTCGGCCAGAAACCTCTTGTACCGGCTGAGCGCGCTGTGGAGCGGACCCGCCTGAGCCTTGCGGATGACGCCCCCGCTGGCATTCTGGGCCCAGACCGCCAGCACGTTGCACTCCACCGGTCCGGATATGTGCACGGGAGCGATGTAGCGAAGCGTCCGATAGTACGGTTTGGACAACCGCGCCGTGTATCCATTGAAGGTAAAGACCGCCAAGCCCTTGTTCGGGTTCCGTCCAATCCAGACGGGATCGTGTTCCACGCGATCTAGTTTTGCGCGCGCTCGAACGCGTTTTGGCTCCGCGCATTCACAGACGATCGCAATGTCCGGCTCGACGTCGAGCAGGGCGCTGAACTTGCGATCCAAGGCCATGTTACAGTTCCAGACGACGACCCTCATGTACCGGTCAACGCGCCCCTCAATGGCTCGCTATTCCCTGATGGGCGAGGCAAGAGTCGAACCCGCGACCTCCTCGGTGTAAGCCTACTCAGCCATCTGAAACTCGACGCTACGAGCCTCTGTCACCCGTCTAGACGCGTCTAGGATCTCAAGAGAGATGAGATTGCCCTGGTCATCATAATCAAGAATCACCCCGGGCTTCTCTTCGTCGCTCTCGGACACTGCCGAGCCCTCCCGAAGCAGAACACTGAGTGTGTCCGTCCGCTGATCGTAGACGACCTTCATTTGCCCGCCCTCCAGTACTTAGAGACCTTGCTCGTGCGATAGACCGTAACGATTTCCGCCGGATGCCGGTCCATGTCAACAAACACGCGCACGAGGTAGATGGTGATCCCAGTCACTCTCGCTCATCAAAGAGAGACGTTGTTCTTCTCCGCCTTTCGTGCTTTCGTCCTGGCCCAACGTTACCGCTATTCCCTGGTGGGCGAGGCAGGAGTCGAACCCGCGACCCCCTCGGTGTAAGCGAGGTGCTCTACCGCTGAGCTACTCGCCCCCCGCATCAGTATATCGCGAACCGCCGGCGCTCGGTGGTCATCCCTCAACTCCGTCGACGCGCGGCAAAAACGGCCAAGACGACGATCGCGCCTTCTGCGACAGCGTAGCTGATGCAGTAGTGTTCGACCAAGAAGAAGCGCAAACCGGCGTACGGCTCATGTTGCCGAACCGGATACATTTCCGGAAAGTCGGCGATCATCTCGATCCGCGTGAGAATCGCTTCCCTGACGTGCCCGGCAAGTTGTCGGAAGGTGTCCGCGGCGGACTCGGTCCAGAGAACTCTCACCGCGCCTTTGCGCGCCGGCGCCCCTGGATCACCCGTGCATGTGGCACAAGACGACCGGCACGCTGTGCCGTCAGCCCTGCCTCCACCGCTTCACGCGCATGATGCTGCGAGAGAATCCCGTCGAGCATCCGCTCGACGCTCTCACGATCCGCAAAGTATCGCAGAGCCTCTCTCACCACAAAACTCTTGTTACCGGCCCGCGGCCGGGCCAACGTATTCAGCAAACGATAGGTCTCGTCGTCGAGTACGACTTGGACTCTTTTCGCCACGAGCGCCCGCCTCTATCATGACTTATCATGATTGTAGCACATTCCCGGAGACTGCCCGCCGCCGAGGACTGTCTCGGTTCACTCGACCTCGGCGACCAAGTATACCGACGTCGTGTAGTCGAGGGGCAGGCCGCTCACTCCGAGCGCGATGCGCGTGTGCCGGCCAGCCTCGCCGAAGACCTCCACAAAGAAATCCGACGCGCCGTTGACCGCGGCGGCCTGACCTTGAAACCCCGGCGCGCTCGCCACGAAGCCGCCGACGTGCACCAGCTGCCGCACCCGGTCGAGGGAGTCGATGACCGAGAGCATCGCGGCCAGGCAGTTGATGGCGCTCGCCCGGGCCGCCTCACGGCCCCGGGCCACGTCCGCGTCGCCCGCGAGCACGCCTTTGTAGTCCCGGCCTCCGAGGGCGGAGACCTGTCCGGAAACGTAGGCCAGCGCGCCGGTGCGCTTGGCCGGCACGTAGTTGGCCACCGGTTTCGGCGCCGGCGGCAGAGTGATACCCAACTGGCGCAGACGATCGTCGATGCGGCCCACGTGGCCTCCCGCGCGCGAAGTGACCGAGTCCGGTGGAAATACGGTGGCGGCTAGATCTTGACCCGCTGAATCTCGCCGCCGAGGCTGCGCAGCTTCTCTTCCATCCCCTCGTAGCCGCGATCCAGGTGCTCGATATTCGCGATCTCCGTGGTGCCGCGCGCGGTCAGCCCGGCGATGACGACCGCGGCGCCGGCGCGGATGTCGACGGCTTCGACCGACGCTCCGCTGAGATGCGGCACGCCGTGGATGATCACGGTATCGCCGTCCACGCGCAGCTCGGCGCCCATGCGGCGGAGCTCGGACACGTACTTGAAGCGATTTTCGAAGACCGTCTCGCGAATGGCGCTCTGTCCCGGGACCGTGGCCAGCATGGCCGCGCACTGCGGATGGTAATCGGTCGCAAACCCGGGATACGGCGCGGTGTCGATCTCGATCGGCCGCAGATCGCGCTCGACACGGACGCGCGCGCCGAGGGGGTTGGATTCGACCGTCGCGCCGGCGTCCGCCAGCCTGGTGAGCAGCGCGGTGCCGTGCTCCGAGATGAGCCCTTCCACGAGGATATCGCCGTGCGTCGCCACCGCCGCGATCAGGTAGGTCCCGGCCTCGATGCGGTCCGGAATGATCGCGTGGGTGGCGCCGCGCAGGTCGGGGGTTCCTTCCACGGTGACGGTGCTCGTGCCGGCGCCGCGGACCCGCGCGCCGAGCAGCGAAAGGAACACCGCGGTGTCGACGACCTCCGGCTCGCGGGCGGCGTTTTGGAGGGTCGTGGTCCCGCGCGTGCGGGACGCCGCCAGCATGATGTTGATCGTCGTGCCGACGCTGCTTCGCGGGACGTAGAACGTCGCCGGCGCGATCTCGCGCGCCTCGGCCTTGAGGTACCCGTGCTCCATGACGACGCGGGCCCCGAGCGCCTCGAAGCCGTGGACGTGAAAATCAACCGGCCGGGTGCCGAAATCGTCGCCGCCGGGCAGCGGGACTTCCGCACGACCCAGCCGCGCCAGCAGCACGCCGGCCATGTAGTACGACGCGCGCATCTGGTGGCACAGATCGTAAGGCGCGATGTGCGTGTCGATCTGGCGGGCGTCCACCTCGAGCCGCCCGGCCCGCGTGAACTCCGCGCGCATCCCGAGGGCGCGGAGGATGTCGAGCAGCGTGAAGACGTCGCGGCAGCGCGGGACGTTTTCGATCGTCGACCGGTCCGCGGCGAGCGCGGCGGCCGCGATCACGGCGAGCGAGCTGTTCTTCGCGCCGGCGACACGGAGACGACCCCGCAGGGGCCGGCCGCCCTCGATCAGGAGGCGCTCGACCCGGGTATCTTGGGCGACGTCAATGCTGGCCAGCGGTCTTTCCCCCCATTTTCGCGTCCACGTACCCCCGAACCAGTTCCTCAAGGAGCCGGCTGCGGTCGAGCTGCCGGATCAAGGTCCGGGCGTCCCGGTGACTCGTGATATACGTCGGGTCCCCGGACACGAGATACCCGACGACCTGATCGGTCGGGTTATACCCACGCTCCCGCAACGCGTCAAAGACATAGCGGAGAACCTCGCCGACGTCGCGCATCTGATGGGCGCCGACTTGGAACACTCCTGTCTTCTCATGTTCCCCCATACGTCACCCCTGAGACCGCCGCCGAAACGGGCGGCCGGATTGCGAGATGGATCGCCGTAATGCCTGACCCGAAATTGCGGTACCGGACCTGTTCGAACCCTGCGCACCGCAGCATGGCCCCGAAGGCATCCTGATCGGGCCACGTGAGCACCGACGCCGAAAGATACCGGTAGGCATCGGGATGCCGGGTGGTTACCCGGCCGAGCCACGGCATCAGCGTGGACGAGTAGCCGTCGTACAGCCGCCGGATGACGGCGTTGCGCGGCCGGCTGAACTCGAGCACCACGAGCCGGCCGCCGGGGCGCAGGACCCGCCGCAATTCGCGCAGCGCGTTCTCGGGGTGCGCGACGTTCCGGATCCCGAATCCGATCGTCGCGGCGTCAAACGCCGCATCCTCGAGCGGCAGGGCCTGGGCGTCGCCCGGGAGGAACCGGCACACCTCCCCGCAGCCGGCCGCCGCGGCGCGCCGGCGGGCGATCTCGAGCATTTCCGGGCTGAAATCGACCCCGACGACGCGGCCCCGCGGCCCGACCCGCCGCGCCAGCCGCAGGGCCAGGTCGCCGGTCCCGCAGCAGAGGTCGAGCACCCGCCCGCCTGGCGGCACGGCGGCGAGGTCGACGGCGATCCGCTTCCACAGCCGGTGGAGGCCGGCGCTTATGACGGTGTTGGCGAGGTCGTACCGGGGGGCGATGGCGCCAAAAATCCGGCGCACGTATCGGACCTTCTCCTCGGGGGACGCGCCGCCGCGACCCACGCGAATGCCGGACGACTCGACCGACCCAACGCGCTCCGGGCGCACGCTGGTAGTGTTCGTGGGGACGCAGACCTTTCCTGTGGTCGGGTGACGGCCCAGGGACGGCCCTCGCGCGGCGAGACTTAACCGGGTTTTAACCCGTTCGGCACCCTCTCATCGGAGGGACTACCCCGGTGGGAGAGAACCTAGGTCGGGGACCGTGCTACGGGGAGGGGAGACACGATGAGAGGCTCCACACGCTACGCGCTGCTGCTCGCGGCGCTGCTGTTGGTCGCGGTGATCGGGCTCCAGGGAGCCGGCGCCCAGGGCGCCGTTTCGCTTCGCTACTACTATCCGGTCGGCGCCTCGGGGCCGCTGAACGCCCTGATGACGGCGATGGTCAACGACTTCAATTCGTCCCACCCCGGCGTCCGGGTCGAGCCCGTGTTCGCCGGTAACTACGTGGAAACGATGGCCAAGGCGATGACCGCGGTGCTCGGCGGGACGCCGCCCGACGTGGCGGTCCTCGATACGCCCGAGCTCTACTCGCTGCTTGACCGGGAGGCGATCATTCCGCTCGATGACCTGATCGCCAAAACCGGCGGCAAAGCCTGGCTCGACGATTACTACGGCGCACTTTTATTGAACGCGAAGAGCAACGGCCACGTCTACAGCATCCCGTGGCAGCGCAGCACGCCGATCTTCTACTATAATCGCGATCTGTTCCGGAAGGCCGGCCTGGACCCCAGCCGCGCCCCGAAAAACTGGGACGAGCTCGCGCAGTACGGGCAGAAGCTGACGATCCGCGATGCGGGCGGCCAGGTCACGCAGTGGGGCGTGGAGGCGCCGGTGGCCGACACGTCGCCGTGGGTGTTCCAGGGGTTCCTGATCGAGGCCGGCGCGAACTTCTTCGATCCGAATTTGGGCAAGTGGGTCAAGTTCAACTCGCCCGAAGCGGTCAGCGCGCTGCAGTTCATCCTGGACTTACAGAACAAATACAAAGTCCATCCGACCGGCCCCACCAGCGTCGCCTTCTGGAGCCAGACCCCGCAGGACTTCATTCAGCAGAAGGCCGCGATGATCTACTCGACCACCGGCAACATGACGTTCATCCGGACCAACGCCAAGTTCGACTGGAGCGCGGGATTTATGCCGGCGGGCAAGCGGTACGGCGCGCCGACCGGCGGCGGCAGCTTCTACGTCTTCAGCAAGATCCCGCAAGACCACGTCCAGGCCGCGTGGACCTTCATTACCTGGATGACGAGCCCGGCGAACGCGGCCCGGTGGAGCATCGGCACGGGCTACGTCCCGATTCGCAAGACCGAGCTGTCGACGCCGGCGTTCTCCGCCTACCTCAAGCAGGTGCCGCAGGCGCTCACCGCCACGCTGCAGCTGCGTGTGGCCGGCGAGCAGATGACGATCCACGACGTGGACCAGATCGGGTCCCTGCTGGTGACGGCGATCCAGGCGGCGCAGTCCGGCCGGCTGTCCCCACAGGCGGCGCTCGACCGGGCGCAGCGCGACGCATCGGCGCTGCTGTCCAAGTATTAGGAGCCGATCGTAGGCCGTTGATTCACGGTGGCCCGGCGCCCTAAGGCGCCGGGCCACCGCCCCCATCCCCTGTGGCGCAAAGCGACGTCCCGACGTTTCCCGCGGCGATGCGGCCCGCGGTCCGGTCCGCCCCCGGGCGTCGACGGCGGCGCGCCGCGGCGCAGGGCTACCTCTTCCTGCTCCCGTCGCTCGCGTTCCTCGCGGTCTTCACCTACTACCCGATCCTGACGGCCGCGGAGCTCAGCCTGTACCGGGCGACCGCGACCGTGCGCGGGCATGTGTTCATCGGTGCGGGCAACTACCTCGCGCTCGCTGCGAATCCCGTGTTCCATCAGGTCCTGCACAACAGCGCGGAATTCTTGCTGGGGACCGTCCCCGTGACGGTGGCGCTCGCGCTGGTCCTCGCGCTGCTGCTGAACCGGGGGCACCTGCTCGTCACGCCGTTTCGCACCGCCTTCTTCTACCCGGCGCTGCTGCCGCTCATCGGCGCCGCGGCAATCTGGCTCTTCGTCTACACGCCCGGCTACGGCCTGATGGACGTGTATCTCCGGCGGCTCGTCGGCGGGAACGTCAACTGGCTGCAGGATCCGACCTGGGCGCTGCCCGCCGTCATGCTCGTGACGGTGTGGAAAAACGCCGGCTACTACATGCTGTTCTACCTCGCCGGCCTGCAGACGATCTCCACCGAGCTGTACGAGGCGGCGCGCATCGAAGGCGCCTCGGCGTGGCAGGTGTTCCGAAGCATCACGTTTCCGCTGCTCGGTCCGACAACGCTGTTCGTCCTCGTGATCGCCAGCATCAACGCCTTCCAGTCCGTCGACCAGATTTGGATCATGACGGCCGGCGGGCCCGACAACACGACCAACGTCCTGCTCTACTACATCTACCAGATGGCGTTCATGTTCTTTGACCTCGGCAAGGCCGCGGCGCTCACGGTCTTTCTGCTCGCGGTGCTGATGGGGATCGCCGCGGTGAGCTTCGGCCTCCTCGAGCGGCGGATCCACTACGAGGTGTAGCGTGAACCGGCGCACCGCGCGGGGGTTCGGCACGGCGCTGTGGGTGCTCGGGGTGGGTGCCCTGGCCTTCGTGTGGGTGTTCCCGCTCCTGTGGGCCGTGGCCACGTCGTTCCGGCCGCCGGGCTCGCTCGGCAGCCAGATCGCGTCGCTCTGGGTGCATCACCCCTCCCTGGCCAACTTCCGGGAGGCCTGGAGCGAGGCGCCGTTCATGCGGCTGTACTACAACACCGCCGTGGTCGTCTTCGGCATCCTCGGCGCGCAACTGGTGACGATCACCCTCGCGGCCTACGCGTTCGCGCGGATCGAGTTTCCGGGCCGCGACTGGCTCTTCCGGCTGTTCTTGATCCAGCTGATGGTGGCGCCGTCGTCGCTGATTCTGCCGAACTTCGTGACGATCAAAACGCTCGGGCTGCTCAACACCCGCCTCGGCATCATGATTCCGTACTTCGCTTCCGCGTTCGGCACGTTTTTGCTCCGGCAGTCGTTCCGGGGCGTCCCGCGCGATCTCGAGGATGCCGCCGCGATCGACGGGTGCACGACGTTCCAGACGCTCTGGAACGTCTTCCTCCCGCTCGCGCGGCCGACGCTGATCGCCTTCTCGATCGTGAGCGTCGTCTACCACTACAACGAGTTTCTGTGGCCCCTCATCATCACGGACACGGACCGCGCCCGCACCGTCACGGTCGGCCTCGCGTCGTTCACGCAGTCGGCGGAGTCGGCCGCGCAGTGGAACCTGATCGCGGCCGGCACGGTGATCGTGATCTTGCCGCTGCTCGTGCTCTTCATCATCTTCCAGCGGCGGTTCGTGGAGAGCTTCATGTACTCGGGGCTGAAGGGATAGCCACCTGAGCGTGCTATAATTTCGTGGCGGGCCCGTCCCGTTACCAGGACGGTCCCGCGGTATGCGCGGGCCCGTAGCTCAACGGCAGAGCATCCGGCTCATAACCGGCGGATCTAGGTTCGATCCCTGGCGGGCCCACCACAGCAAGGACTGGCGAGAGGCTTCGAGCGCCTGCCACTCCCCTGCCACTCCCTGGAGGCGGGCGCCCATGACAGGTCACAGACCCAGGTCGTGACAGGAGCGGACCGTGGTGGACGACATGTCGAAGCGCACGCAAGTTTGGAAAGATAGCAACCCGCTGATCCAATGGCGTACGGTAGAAGGGTTGTCATATGAGGAGGCCACCAAGAAGTTAGATCTCAGCCCGATCAGCCAAAAAGCCGATCGCCGCCGTAACGGTGCCGCTAATGAGTTGCGTCGCGAGGTCGCTCAAAGTAAACCGCTCCCCGATACCGCCCTATCCCTCGCCCGACTTCGCCACCACAGGCGCGCGGCCCCTACGGACCTGCACCGCGGGTGCTCGCCAAGTCCACCCAGTGGACGGCCATTCGGTAGATTCTATCGTGCCGGCAGATTGCGACAGGATCGGGTTGGGGGACCATGGAACGTCGGGAGGAACGGAAATGAACGAGGCCGAGTTCAATCCCACGGAAGGGCTATTCGACCGCTACTGCGAGGCGATCGGATACGTGTCCGTTCCCATCCCCACATCTGAGATCCCCACCGCCGACCGCATGGTCGAGACGCCTCACGGGCGTGTGGTCGTCGAGGTCAAAGGGTACGGGTTCAGCAAGGCGGACCGCGCGCTCACGGAAGAACTAAGAGAGCGCCACCACAAGATCATGTTGGGCCAACTGGGCCGTGCGCGCATGGAAGAGATATTCCGACGCGCCCGCCGGCAACTGGACCGGCCCGAATACGCCGGACTGCCGCGAGTGCTGGTCGTCGGTCGCCATCCATACGTCGACACGGGGCCGGTGGCAATCCAGGCTATCATGTACGGCGACCCCTACATCGCAATCACCATAGGCCCCGCGGGACCGGTGGGAGAGGCCGAGAGCCGGTTCCCCATGCGAGGGCGCCTGCTCCACCCCGGGGGGCCGATCAGCGCGGTCGCGGTGATCGACGAGGTGTGCCCCGACGAGGCGGAATTCTCACGTCTGCTGCATGAGGAGAACGCACGAGTCATGCGGGAGGAAGGCGAACTGGAGCGCGCCGCCGCAATCGTCAGGTTCCTGGAGTTGCGCGAGCGGCTCCAGGCGGAACATCCCGAATTGGATTTGAAAAAACTGGTGCCGTGCCTCGTAGTCCACGAGAACGTGAACGCCGCGGTGGCCCTGCCGCGCGCGATTTTCTGGGGACCGCATGACGAACGCTGGGGGCCGGTTGGAGAGCAGTACCAGGAGATTGATCGTCCCGCTGACAGGTAACGCCCAGTCCGACGCGCTCCGCCGTCTCCGTTGCGACCGGCCGGACCTCGCCGACCGGTTCGCCTGCGGACGCCAGAGACGCGCGCGCTAGCGCTCGCGCGTCTCTGGCATCACGAACGTGTACCCGGGCCGGTGAGAAAGATCGGAGAACGTGCGCTCGACGCCCTCCCCACATCCCACACAGCGCGCGTATTGCACGGGCATACGCACGAGCGGCCCTCCGCAGTGGGGACAGCAGTACTCGTCCTAGGCATGCTCGTAGGTCACGCCGTGCGAGCCGACGCGAGGCCTGCTCACCGCGGGCGGGTTTCGGCGGCCGCAGGAACCCGCCCCTGCCGTGAGGCCGAACCGTCGCGCGGGATCTGCTGGACCAAGCGCTGGAACGACCAGTCGGCGTTCACCGTAATGCTCACAAAATGTAGGAATCAGGGACCGGCGCCACGCTCTATCCCTTTCTGTTGCGTATAACGGGCGGTGACGTCGATGATCGGCAAACGATTCCCGTGATACGATGCGATAAATGCTCGGTCTCCTTAATCAGGGTCGCTACGAACATTGCCGCCGGTGCGGCCGACGGATCTTCGCCGGCGAATCATGCGCCAGTTGCGAAGCCCACGATCGGGGGCGATACGCGCGGCCGCGGCGCACTGGCGAGCCACAGCAGAACCTGAGCATCGCCCGGTGTCCCGGCCTCTCGGCGGGTCAAGCGCATCTCGTCCTGGCGCGCGCGATTGGGCCGAACGGCTTGTGCCGGCGCTGTGGCCCACCTCCAACACCTGAGCCAGCACCCGTCGCTTCCGGGGCCGTCCCGACCTTGCCGGACGCGATGTTGCCTCAAGCGCCGAAGGACCCGCCGGCGCACGAGGTTCCGGCCGCAGTCGCGAAGCCCGGCGTGGTGCGACAAGGTCCTCCGCAGACGACGTGTGGGCCCCGGCAGGATCCGCGCGGCCTGGCCGTCATCAGGGTCCCTTGCCTTGTCTGCGGTCGGCGGTTCGTCCCGACCTCGAGAAACGGCGGCACCCAACGGTACTGCGGGAAGCACTGCAAGCAGCGAGCCAAGAACGCCCGGCAACGTGCAGAAAGCGCGCGAAAGCCGGCAGAGAACCGCGCTTCCTGCGCTCAAGACGCGCGTTTCGTGGACCGTCGTCAAGAGCAATCGCGCCCAGGCGGCAGAGCCGCCACCCAGGCAAACACGCCCGTTTCCGAGGCGATCGATCTACCCGACGTTCCTGACGGGGGGGTGTCGAAAGGTACTTCGCACGCCGCTGACCCACCTCGCGCGCGCGGAGAAGACCCACGGCGCACGTGGAAGGCGTTACAGGTACGAATCACCCCAGCCCTATACGCATGGATATCGCGCGCAGCGATCCTCCGACGCGAAAACGTAGGTCAGGTAGTTGAGCGGGGGTTACGGAGCAGCATGAGGAAACTTTTGCGCGATTGGCCGTCCGAATATCTCGAGGATTTGCCTACACTTGCACGCCGTCGAAGTATACCTTAGCGGGATGTCCCGTATTTGTGGACTCTAGGCCCTCTTGCAATCGGGAACCTTTACTTCTTGATACGCCGAAACCGTACCCGTGTCGGCCTGTTCACCGTCGCACCTTTTATGTTATGAGAAACTGAGTCGCCGATCACATCTGCCACCACCAAAGTATATACCCGTGGTCTTCGAAAAGCCAGCCAGCATACTCCACAGTTATCCCGTTGGGTAAATACTCCACCCGATCGGAGCCGCCGAACCCAATCACCTCACCGTCAAAGACAAAGCGTTGGCGCGCGCCCGCAACTGAGAGATGCACACGCAGATTATGGGTCAAGTCCTTCATGGTCTGGAGAATGAATGGCTCTCTGAGCGGCATCGTACAGGCAATCTGCCTTGTCCAAATATCCGTCCTTCCCTCGACGAGAGGTATGTCACGTTCCGCCACAAACCCAATGCCGCGGGCTGACTCGATACGCTGGGGCATAACCTCAACTGCAGTGCTTTCCGACGTCCCAGCGAAAAACTGGAATCGTAAGTCGGTCGGAAGATCCGGGAAGATGGCTGGTTTCTCGTTGAAGGAGACCTTATACGCAGCGTATCTGTCTCCGCCTACTTGGGGCGCGATGACAGTGTAGCGTGTGGTCAAAGTTTGTCTAAGCACATCACTGTCCAGTATCTCTTCCCGCACGCCGGCAGTACTCCGACCTGCCGCGGACAAAAAGTCGCGCAAGGTGAGGAACTCTAGGGTAAGGTGGTCAACGAGGTTTTCACGATAAACGCCAGACATGGATTCCGTACCCGGCAAGCACTTTTCGAAAAGTTGAGTATCGACCCAGCGCTCCAAATCTCTCCAATCGTATCTCGGATTATTGACGGATTTATCAAGTATTGCTGAGGCGGCTGATGATCGCAGTCTTCTAAGCGATTCCAGGTTGAGTTTCTCAAGGTATGAGTCGTCAATCAACGTCGATCTCGCCAATGTTTGGAAGAACTCGCTGATCTCACGCAACTGCCAGAATACCGTTACAACTGCCGCTACGATGAGCCCGAGGCCGATGTGTTCAAAAAGCAAATAACCCGCCCAGGTCTTCGGGATAAGGTAAATGAGCGCAAGACCCACGAGGAAAGCAAGACCAATTTGTGCCCAAACAAGTCTAAGAACCCCACGTATCGACGTGGTGATCTTTCTGGCCCCGCCGGGCGGCTGCATCACAGCCATCTTCACCGGTCCCCGGGCCGGCCGGCTGCCTTTGTTCGAATCGATCTCAACTGGGCGGGGGCGACGCGGGACTCCTTCTCACGGATCACATCGGCAAGCCGACGATTGAACGCTGAGGCGTCTTGGCGCTGGCCCCCATATCGCTTGTGCAGTTCACGACGGGTGTACGTGGTGCCTGGAATAAACATCCCGTTCTCCCCCTGACAGCACTACAGGAGCACGACAGGACCCCAACTTTGGCAGTCTCTATGGCGGGACGGCCGCAGATGGGAGGCGATTCCCCTGCGGAGGCGTTGGTTCCCCCCTTCGTCCGCTACGCCGGAAGCCGTTTTCCGGTGCGCGCGCACACGTGAGGCCATAATGAACGAGGGATGCCGGCCGGTGAACAAGCGGCGTTGGGCCTTTCCGTGCGCGTGTTGATGTGGGCACGCTCGATTCAGACGAGATCGTCGGGTGGGTAACGCAATTTATAAGTCTCCCATTGAGCGTGGTGCAATCGACAAACGAACCAGTCGCCGACGGCTTGGTATCCAGGAGGATTGCTCGGATCAATCGGGAACAACTGGAATCCTCGCGCGACCGCTTCACGCTTCGCTAACTCAAACGCCTCGCCGTCCTCCTCCTGGATCGCGCGCCGCTCCTGGTCGGGTAATTGATCCAATATCATGTGCGCGTAGGCCTTGCTGAAACGGGCGACCTCTTCGGCGGGGATGGTGACGCCCTCGTCATCCGACACGACGTGCCTTTCGACAGAGAAATCGCAATACGAGGGGCCGCCTTGCTCGAGCGATCCTTTATGCCCCTCCAGCGGGTTCTTTCCTGAGATTTTCCTCGGCTTCATCACCGGCCTCCCCGGTGTTGCGAAAGGAACTCCTTCCTCGACGGCCTAGTGCGCCTCCGCGAGCCCAGCCGCGGCGCGGGTTTCCTGCCCGCGGTTTGGACCACCCTTTCGCGACAGGGACCGGCTGACGGTCGACACCGTGACGCCGAGCCGCTTGGCGGCCTGCCGGCGTGACAGCGTGCCGGCCTCGATCGCGGGGCGCAGCGAGTCGAGGTTCCCGTTCAACGCTTGCGGCCGGCCCACATGAACACCCTGCTTCCGGGCTCGGTCCATGCCGGCCTTCACCCGCTCGCGCAGGATCCCTCGCTCCAGCGACGCGTACGCGGCGGTGATGTAGTAGAGCGCCTCGCCGAACGGACTGGTGGTGTCGATCCAACTTTCCTGAAGGGACCGGAAGCCGATGCTCCAGCCGCGCAGCCGCTCGAGCGTGCTCGCGGCTTCGGGCACACTCCGAAACGCCCGATCGAGCCGGTGGACGAGCAGCAGGTCGAACTTCCGCTGACTGGCCGCCTCGAGCATCGCGCGCCAACCGGTGCGCGCCTTTAGGTTGGTGGCGCCCGCCTCGTCCGACCACTCGCCCACGATCGTGTGGCCGCTCGCCGCGCAGTACTCTACCAGCGGGAGCCGCTGCGTCTCTACAGTCTGCCCCCTGTCGTTCGTCGAGACCCGAAGGTAAATTCCGACGCGCATAATTGGGGCCCTCCTCTCCATGCTTGCGTAGCCATCATTGCATGGGCTGTGCCGACTTGTCAATGCATGCGTAGCCTGCTATTATGCGGTCATGATCAGGCGGATGCGACGAACGTCGCCGGATTGGGCCGCGTTCGGCAGGCTCGGCGGGCTGAAGCGAGCCCACCGACTGCCCAAGGATCGGCGCGAGGCGCTCGCCCGAGCCGCAGCACTCGCCCGGCACGCGCGCACTTCCCAGCACGATCGCAGCGAGCACGCCCGCATGATGGCGGAGGCGCGCTGGGCGAAGCGGCGTGCGACTTAGCAGTCAAAAGTTCCGCAGGCACACCGGCACGTAGTACCCCCCGCCCCTGCCACCAGCACCTGACGTACGTCCATACAGGCGCCCCGGGCTCCATAGGCTACGCAAGCATCTGAGTGACAAAGGGCTACTTGACGCGGCCGTCGCAGTTTGGTCCATCGGGGGATGGCCGATGTTGAAGAACGCGATCGGCTGGCTGACTGGGGTCGGCTTCCTGATTCTTGTCAGTATCGCGTGGTTCGGATTTGGCGCGCTGGCTTTCTGGGCGGTTCTCGCAATTGGGGTCCTGCTCTGGATACTGGTGGCGGCGGTTTGGTTCGCGTTCCACCGGCGGCATCCGGAGCGCCCTTCGGATTCGCCCCCCGAAGAAGAGGATGTGGGCGACAGATACGTGCTGTGAACGAGGGACCCGCCTGGCTCCGCCGAGAGGTCCACTCAAGACTCGATCTCGTAACCGCCGCTACCGGGCGGAGGAGGTGAAGCCGTGGACTGGGGAGCCGTCGAAACTGGCGTCATCGTCGGCCTCTTCAGTGGCGCGGGCGGCTCGTACCTGTCGGCGCGCTGGGTGCCGCACTTCGAACACCGCTACTGGCAGGCGCAGCGTCTCTTCGAGGCGAGATCCGCCGCCGCGGCCGAACTCAAGCGGCTGTACGCCGTGTATCTCGCTGGCCACATCGCCAAGACGACAGAGCAGGATCCCAACTGGAGACCATCGCGGGAGTTCTGGGTGGCGTGGCACGCGATGGAACTCGACATCGAGGCGCTGTTCTCGGGCAGGACGAGAGCGGCCGTCAGGGGCGTAGAGGCGCTCATGACCGCGAACGGCGGAATCGGTAACCCTGCGGACCGACCGCGGAAGAACGAGCAGGACTTCATCGAGGCCGGCGGCGCCGCGATGCGCGCGCTGTATGAGGAGATCGGCCTGAGACTGCCCGCAGCATAAACTTCTACCTAAGAGATGAACTTCTCGAAGTGGCTCTCGGCCAACTGGATCGCCGTTTACGGCGCCGCGCTGTCGACCGTGCTCGCCACCATCCGCGTCCTCGAATGGATCCAGAACCGTCCCCGAGTAATCATCACACCAAGCCTATGCTTATTCTCCTTCTCCGCAGCCTACACATCTGGCACGAGCCGCGCGGCGATTGCCTTCCGCGCGCACAACTTCGGCTCGCGGCCGACAACACTCGAGGCGTTCTTCTGCATCATCCCTCGCAAGATGATCGGCGTCTCCGGCAAGGCGATCGAATCGCCGATCCCCGGCACGTCGATCCGCCAAGACGTCCCGCCACTCCCTGCCCGCATAGATCCGGGAGGCATCGTCACGGTGTATTGGGACCTGAACAACTTCAACCAGTCGCCAATACCGTACGCTCTCGTCGGGTTCCGGGACGCGCGGGGCCGCGAGTACTACTGCGACGGTGGGCTGAAAGGGTGGTGGATCCGCTTGCAGGCGCGACACCGACGACATTGAGCGACTAGTGGAACGTTCTACGCATCCGCTTCGCGCACTTCCTGAACATCGTCTGCCATACGCCCGCACGACAGGCAGGTGCATCAAGTGCATCTGCTCCGCCGAGTTGAACCGCATGATGCGTGTTTCCCACGCGGGATGCCCCCCTTGACGCTGGGGTAACCCGGTGTTCGTTTGGCAGGGACGTCTGGCGCTCCGCCCAACGCACGCACGTGCTCCGTCTCGTCCGCGACTACATCGCCGCCGCGCTCTACCGCCAGCAGCCGGCCGTCGAGCGCTTCATCGCCGAGCACCTTCAAGTCCCGGATTCGTCTCGGTGCATCGTCATCGATCCGGTCGCCGAGATTCGGGAGATCCTTCGCTTGAACATGACGCCCGCGTTCCGCGGCGACTTCCCGGCGGTGGACGTCGCGGTCGTGATGCGGGTGGCCCTCACGGGCACGCTGTGCGAGCACGGCATCGACCGCGGGGCTCAGACGGTCACGGTCGACGTCGCGGTTAATGCCCTCGGCACCGCGACCGGGAACGGCTACAGCCTACAGGTGCGGGGTGCGCGGCTTACGTCGTGGTGGGGCGTCGCCTAGCCTCGGGCCCGAGGGCGCATACGTGTAAACACAGATAACCCGGCTGCTTGGGTCTCTGTTGAGAGGATTCGGATACATCGTCGCAACCTTTGCGCTGTCCCCGAGTCTTCCCGATGTGGACGGTGAGCCGCTTTAACGTTGCGGTTTTTCGCCCTCCTCAGCGATTACCCGAGTAGCAACCTGTTCCCAATGCTGGCGCCGATCGTCATCGGACGTGAACTCATCGCGCCCCGGCGCGGACACGCCCAAGCTACGAGGCTTGCGACCCTCCACATGTACTTCAACGACAAAGATGTTTGGTGGCGCAGGGATGGTGAAGACCACGCCCTCGGGCACTTCGTCGCCAGTGATCGGAATGAACACGAATCCGCCAGATCGCGAATCGCCTGTGACACCCAAGGACTTGACCGGTACATGGCGGACCTGCCAGGCCATTATCGCTCCTCCCTTGCACGGCGTGTTGCCTTACCCCTCGCGCGCTGCCGACGCTTCTTCTCGCGCCACATACATTGGTCCGTTGCGTAATGCTCGCCCGTTCGGCCTCGAGCGTACCTGCCGGCCCTTGCCCGAGCAGGTGGGACAGGCCGGCCGCAACCGCACGCGCATCGGAGGACGTCGCGGGCCCGCGGCGATCGCACCAGCGCATTGAAGACCACAAGCGGCCACCAGCCGCCAACACTGAACGCCCACAGTCCTGTTCCAAGGTCGACAGTTGGATGGAACGTCCCCAGTGCTGTAAGGAGATCACCAGCGACCATCTGTCGACGAGCGGGCTCGAGGTCGCCGCGATGGCCTGGGAGTAACCGCTTGAGCGGCCGATAATCACCCCGCTCCGCGGCGCGGAAGGCGCAAAGACGGCTCGCCATGCTCGCGTAATATCCAAGTGCGCGGAGCGGGATAAGATGCTCTGTTGGCGGTAGGCGACCGGGATCAACGACAGGGGCTGTCTCGTAGCGGTCGGGCGGGAAGTCCGGAAGTCCGTATCGTCTGAGGATCCGCCCCCACCGCTCAGATAACATCGCTGCATTCACTGGCTTGTTGGGGGCGACGTACAGTTCCGCGACCTCGCGCACGTCGGGGAGTCGCATCGGCGCGGCGTCCTGTGCTACGGCGACCCGGAGCGCCGGCTTGCCCTGCGCCTCGACCGGCACCACAGTAACGACGCGCACCGGCGAGCGGTGGATTTCGAGGATCAACTCGCCGCGACGTCCGCCTGCGTCCCCCATATGTCCCCCGTATTCGTGCGTGGCCGCTAGGTCTTCCTGCAAACTAAAATCGTGCGAATCATAAACGCGGTGCTGACGAGCGAGGCGGCGAGACTGCTTGGCGTCACGGCTGAAGCGGTACGCGCTATGGAGCGGCGTGGCTCACTGCGCGCAGTGCGCGTGAGCGGCGTCCGACTCTTTGATCGCCGGGATGTTAAGCGGCTACGCGAGCGGCGGACCGCCACGCTCGAGCAGAGTGGATCCCGGCGCGTGGCAACGCACGGGGCGGATTGACGTGAAGTAACGCGATTCCCGAGGTCGCCCCAAAGTACCGAAGCCGCGCCTGACGCGCGGCCCCGGCGGCGACCATCGGACGACGTAGGGAGTCGTCCAATGCCTACTGTACCACAGACGTTCTCGCAGGGAACCGTCCAAGTCCACTCGTGTCGGCCGCCCCGCCTCGTGTCCCGCACGATCATGCGCTTCGCCGACCTCGATCTCGCCGCTATCGCGCAGCGCCACGACCGGCAGATCGTCGGTTGGTACGCCTTGCGGGCTGCTGACCCTACCGGCACCGGCCGCGTCCTGCGGGCCCAAGCAGAGGAGGTGTTCGGCCGGCTCCAATGGAGACCAAGCACATCGGCCCGCTTGCTCCGGGGCGGGCGCGAGATCTTTTGGACCGTGGCGGTCGACGCCATCTTTCTCCGGTCAGCGAGCAAGGTCGCCGTCGCCCTAGGCGTCAAGTCGTTTCGAGCCGCGCTCCGGGCGCCGCTGCGGGACCTCCGTGGGCCGGTGGCCACGGTCCGAGCGCGGCTGGTCCTCCACGGCGTCGCGGCGCTGCGTGCGGGGCGCCCGATCTCAAACGCGACAATCGCAAGGATGGCGGCCGCCGACGTGCGGACCGTCAAGCGGTGGCGGCGCCTACTCCGGCCGCGAATGCATGAAAACTATTTCCTGATCGCCCCGCTCCGCCCCGGCACGATCGCGGGCGAATTCAGAATCCTCGGCGGCCCGGCACTTCGCACGATCCGATTCAGGGGCCAGCGATGGATCGGACGCCGTATGCCCGACTCGTTCGAGACACCAGATATGGGAGGGGTCCGCTCGTGCCTCCGGCGCGCTAACAGACGTCTGCGGACAACCTCTGCGACTCCCGGCAGGGGCACCGACCGCCGGCATCGCGACGACGCCATCCGGGCGATGGCGGACTCCTCCCATCGCTTACTTTGCACCTCCCCGACACGAGGCAGCCGGGCAGGTACTGCCGTCCGTGTGTGGTCGCCGTAGACCGGGAGAAAGTGGGTGACATATTTGAGCATGCGCGCGACGGCCCCTCTAGTGGAGTTCGTGACACCTCTCAGCCGATGACGCGTACCCCGCTCTCGGCGGCTGACCCACCAAAACGGTGCCCGTACTGCGGCGGGCCTGTCGTGCGGCGGCGGAAGAGCGCGAGGTGGTGTCGCGAGTCGCATCGCATCATGGCCTGGCGTCAGAGGGCCCGCCAGAGGCGCGACGTTGCCCAGGAATCCCGTAACAGGGGCGCAGTACGGCGCTAATGCCTCCCTCTTCCGGTCAGCCCACGCTCGGACGCAGCCGTAACTATTGTCACACGGCAAAGGGGTCACGCGCCGGCGACCGAACTTCTCCCCCCATTTCGCTTAAGACGCTGCGGGCGGGGGGGATGCGTGTGCCAGGATTCATCCGACGTCGCGGGACGTCGTACGAACTCAAGATCTACGCGGGCACAGACGGCGGAAAGAAGCGTTGCAAGTACATCACGTTCCCGACGCGCGCGGAGGCGGAGGCGGTGCAGCGCGAGATGGCGTCGCACACACTCGCGCACTCCGGTGGGGTTGGCCTGTTCGGGTCTCCGCGGGAGCGACTCGGGCCGTATCTGCGCGACTGGGTCCGGCGGCAGAAAGGCCGCCTCGCGCCGAAGACCGCCCGGTGGTACGAGATCATCGCCGAGCAGATCGGCCGGGACGCGATCGGCACCGTGCCGCTCGCTCGGATCACCCCGCGCGCTCTCGAAGCCTTCTACACGCGCAAGGCGGCCGAGGGAGTATCGCCGACGACGTGCTTGCACGTCCACCGGCTAATTTTCACGGCTCTGCGCTCCGCCGAGCGGCAGGACCTGATCTTGAGGAATCCGGCCGCGCTCGCCGAGGCGCCGCGGCGAGCGCGCGTTTCGTTGCAGATCTGGTCCGAGGGCGAGACGGCGCTGTTCCTATCAGAAGCCCACAGCACGAGTCCGTACTTTCCGCTCTACTTGTTCGTTGTGGCGACAGGGGTCCGGATCGGTGAAGCGCTCGGTCTTGTGTGGCGAGATGTCGACCTCGCGAATGGCCTTGTGACGGTGCGGCAGGCGCTTCAACGTCCCGAGGGCGGCGGCCACGTGCTGCGCGAACCGAAGACCCGGCACAGCCGGCGCACGATCACGCTTCCGACAGAGGCCGTTGAGGAGTTGCGTCGGCTACGTGCGATCCAACAGGCGGAGGCGGCGGCCCGCGGGCGCTGCGCGGCCGGCGCCGCGTGTCGGAGCCGGCATCGCAAGAAAGTGTGGCACGCCCTCGATCTCGTCTTCTGTCAGCCGAACGGCAAGCCGCTGCACGACAACAACGTCCGCATCCGAGACCTCTACCCGCTGTGCAAGCGCCTGGGGCTGCCGTGGCGGCGGGCGCTCCACAACATGCGACACGGTCATGCCACGTACTTGCTGCAGCGGGGCGTTTCCGTGAAGGTCGTGCAGGAGCGACTGGGACACGGAGCCGCGGCGTTCACGCTGTCGGCGTACGGCCACGTCCTCCAGGGGATGCAGGCGGGCGCTGCACAGGCGGTGTCGGCGATGCTTAAGGCTTGCCACTCCCCTGCCACTCCTTCGGGGGAAGGTGTTCGCGCGCAAGGGCCTGAAAAATCAGGCGCTCCCGAGGATGCGCGGTAGGCTCATAACCGGCGGATCTAGGTTCGATCCCTGGCGGGCCCACCATAGTGAAGAATTCGAACCACTCTCCGCACCCGTCGCGAGATCACGCGGCGTCTCCAATAGCGCGAGCGTGTTGAGGTGCGTGTGGGCCGCAGCAAGTAGTGTTTCACGAGATTGGCCCACACGATCTGATCGCCCCGCCACACAACGTCCTTGAAGCCTTCCATCGGATCATTGAGAACCTGTGGAGGCGAGAAGTAGATCTCCTGGTTTTCAAGCTCGCGGTGCGCACCTAACAAGGCATCAGTAGACCGGAAGCGATAAACGAACGCTGTCATCTTCCGCTCTGGGTGGGACGGAAATGCAGAACGCGCAACAAAGGGGGCAACGCGCGGAGATGGCCCCCCATTATCAGCCGCTCCCTGCCGAACGAACAGCTCCTTCTTCCCAGGTCTTTAGGAGCGCCCAAGCACGCTTGATCCTCGTGGCGACGAGAACGTCATGCCTGCGCGCGTACGCAATGATGATCGCAACCGGCTTCGCAACCGGAGTCCACGGCTTGTTAGGCTCGCGGCGACCGAGCCCCCATGCCGCTCCGCCGCTCAAGCCTTGAGGATCGTGGAGTTGATTACGGTTGTCACCGGTAAACGGAAGGTCCGGAAAGCGCAATAGCACGTGAACACTAGAGCGGTATGGCGGCCGCGCTCGCATGAGCGATCGAACAGTCGCCCGGCTGACACGGGCGACGGGGGGTGAGTCCCAGTACGGGAACGCCCCGCGGCCGAGTTCGGGAGCGCGTCGCAGCACGCGGGTGCTCTCAAACGGGAATCCAAAAATCCCCACCTGCTTGCGGATAGGCTTGACTGGCTGTTCAACCGTCGCGGGATAGAATGCGACGTGCGCCATTTCCGGCGGTCGCCCGGAAAGATGCAGAAGCGCAAGGTCATCCGGGCCGTCCTGTGCCCCCGGTGACAAAGTGATACCGGCGATCGCCGGATGAAAACGCTCGCTCGAAACGAGGCGGTCTGGCTTTCGGGTCAAGGGTGCTTCCGGTCGTGCCAAGAGATCAATATCCGCAGGCCCGCACCCCTCAATGAGATGGGCCGCGGTGAGAATGAACAACTCGTCCTTGTACTCGATACAGACTCCCGACCCTAGTATTACAAAGTCACGTACCAACAGGGTTTTTGGCCAGGCACGTGGAATGGCGGTAGCGATCTAGCATACGTCACACCTCTCGTCGCAGCAGACGTCGTTGCAGTGGGTGTTGCCGATGGCCACGTCGCCGCCCTTCACCGATCCCGCTCTTCGCCAGCGCTTCGTCGATTACGTGACCGCCGTCCTGCCGGACCTGGGCCGCAAGGATCGCCAGCCCTCGGCGGAGGCGTACGTGCGTGGGTTGCTGCTCGAAGGCGAGCGCAAATCCATCGAGCCCATGGCCAAACGGTTGCCCGACGGGAATGTCCAAGCATTGCAGCATTTTATTGGAAAGAGCCCGTGGCCCTATGAGCCGGTCCGCCAACGGTTGGCAGGGGTGCTGTGTCCAGAAATGGGCCCGGGGCTGTGGATCGTCGATGAAACCGGCTTTCCCAAGCAAGGCAAGCATTCCGTCGGCGTGGCGCGGCAGTACTCGGGGACGTTGGGCAAAGTCGCGAACTGCCAGGTGGCGGTCAGCCTGCATCACGCTACCGCGACAGCGAGTCTTCCTCTGGACTGGATGCTGTTTCTGCCGGAGGAGTGGACGAACGATCCAGATCGCTGTGCGGCCGCGGGCGTGCCCGCGCCCGTCCGCCACCAAACCAAGTGGCGCCTGGCCCTCGCCCTGATTGATCAGGCGCGCACGTGGGGCCTCGCCGATCAGCGGGTGAGTGCCGACGCCGGCTACGGCACGATCGCGGCATTCCGGGCCGGGTTGCGGGCGCGGCGAGTGCCCTATGCCGTGGGCGTCGAATCGGGCACCGGCGTGTGGACGCGCCGGCCTCGACGCCGTCGACGGCCCGCCACCGGGCGCGGACGGCCGCCCACACGCTGGGCCTACGGTGACCAACGGCCGCACAGTGTGGTGGACGTGGCCCGTGCGCTGCCGGCCGCCGCGTACCACCCCGTGACGTGGCGGGCAGGGAGCAAAGGGAAACTCAGATCGCGCTTCGCCCGAGTGCGCGTGTGGCCGTCCCACGGGTATCACGACGGCAAGCCGCCGGAGGACGAGCAGTGGCTGCTCATCGAGTGGCCGGCAGACGCCGCTCAGCCAACGAAGTACTGGCTCGTTACCGCTCCGCAGCGCATCGCGCTGCTCCAACTGGTCCGCTGGGCCAAGGCGCGCTGGCGGGTCGAGCAAGATTACGCGCAGCTGAAGGACGAACTCGGGCTCGATCACTTCGAAGGCCGCCGCTGGCTGGGCTGGCACCATCACGTGACCATGACGACGATGGCCTACGGGTTCTTGATCCGGGAGCAGCTCCGGCGCCGCGTCGGGGGTAAAAAAAACGACGCGCGTCCCCACGATCCCCCAGGTCCGCGCGGAACTCCAGTACCTCCTGAAAACGTGGACAGGATACTGCATCGTGTGCGGCCAACCCGTCTCCGGCGCGCTCAAAGATGACTCATCCTAGACGTGACGTAGTAATACTAGGAGCCTGTCCCAGTAATGGCGTTCATGACATCGATTGAGGGCCCAACCCAGGTCCTGGGTGGGCGGGTGGGAGGAGTGAGTGCA
>Ga0207416_1000448_pt1 | contig 72487 bp, 67 predicted proteins | sample PaiPotPPM11metaG_FD_184107 | JGI IMG/M metagenome (GOLD analysis project Ga0207416, IMG submission 184107) | Iron sulfur acid spring bacterial and archeal communities from Banff, Canada, to study Microbial Dark Matter (Phase II) - Paint Pots PPM... ... | reverse complement strand
AAGAGCTCTTCGAGCGGCAGCGGGAAGAGATCGCCACGCTCGAGGAGTACATTCGCCGCAACCGCGCCGGGGGAAAGCAGAGGAGCCGGCAGGCCAAGTCCCGGGAGAAGCGCCTCGACAAAATTGTTCGGGTGGAGGCGCCGCGGAACGTCCGCGGGCCGGCGTTCCGGCTGGACGCGCCCCGCCGCGGCGTCGAAGTGGTGGTCCGGCTTCGCGACCTCGGCAAGCGTTACGGGGAGACCGCGGTGCTCTCCGGGGTCTCGCTGGAGGTGCGGCGCGGGGAGAAGATCGGCGTGATCGGTCCAAACGGCGCCGGCAAAACGACGCTGCTCCGGATCGTCGCAGGGGTGGAGCCGCCCAGCGCGGGGCTCGCTGAACTCGGTCCCGGTGTGCGGGTCGGCTACTTCGCGCAGCACGCCGAGGAGACGCTCGATCTCGAGCAGACGGTGCTCGATGCCGTCTTGGGAGACCGCGCCATGTCGCCGGAGCAGGTCCGGCGCGTCCTCGGCCGGTTTCTGTTCTCGGGAGAGACCGTATACAAGCGCATCGGCGATCTGAGCGGAGGCGAGCAGCGCCGGGTCGCGCTGGCGCGCCTCGTCCTCGACCGGCCGGATCTGCTGCTGCTCGACGAGCCGACGACGCATTTCGATCTGGCCTCGCTCGAAGCGCTGGAGCAGGCGCTCGGCGAGTTCGAAGGCGCGATGCTGCTCGCGTCCCACGACCGGTATCTGCTGGATCACGTGGCGCGGCGGCTGTTGATCGTGGACGCGGGGAGCGTGCGGGGCGTCGCGGGGCCGTACCATACCTACCGCGAGTCGCTCACGACCGGGGCCGCGACGGCCGGGCCGGCTCCCGCGGCGGCGCCCGCTGCATCCACCGATTCACGTCCGCCTGCGTCAGGACAGGATCGGGCCCGTCGCGCGGATCCGGACCGTGATCGGGAGCAAGGCGGGCGAAGCCGTCCGGCCGGACGTCCTGCGCGAGACAGGGCGGGAGCGCGACGCGGATCCGGCCGCGGCCCCTCCGCGGACGTCGTGGACGTCCACGCGATGCTCGAGCAGATCGCGTCGCTCGAGGAGGAACAGAAGCACCTCAGCCGCCTGATGGGCGACCCGGAACTGTATCGCGACTCGGCGCGCGCCCGCGAGACCGTGCGGCGGTACGAGGACGTCAACGCGGAACTCGAGGCGCTCTACGCGCGGCTGACCGCCGCCGAGGAGGGCGCCGGTGGATAAGACCGCACCACTGCGCGACGCCGGCACGTGCTTTGCGTGCGGCCAAGCCAACCCGATCGGCCTTCGTCTGCGGTTCGACCCGGACGGGGAGGGCATCCGCGCCGAGTTTACGCCGGGACCGCACTATCAAGGGTACGAGGGCGTGCTCCACGGCGGCATCATCGCCGCGGCGCTCGACGACGCGATGGCCAATTTGTTTCATATGCGCGGGCGCGAGACCGTGACGGCCCGGCTCGAGATCCGGTACCGCCGCGAGGCGCCGATCGGACAGCGCTTGATCGTCACCGCGCGGACGACGGGGGAGCGGGGCCGCTTCTTCACCGCGGAGGCGACGCTCGCGCTTCCGGACGGGACGTGCCTCGCCGAGGCGAGCGGCATGCTCGCGCGGAGCGGGTAGGGCGTGGCGGAGAAGGACGGCGACGCGGATCTCCATGTCGTCGCGACGAACCGCCGCGCGCGTCACGAGTACTGGATCGAGGAGACGCACGAGGCCGGGATCGCGTTGACCGGGACGGAAGTGAAGTCGCTGCGCGCCGGGCACGTTATCCTCGGCGACGCGTTCGCGCGGATCGACCGGGGCGAGGCGTGGCTCTTGCATCTGCACATCAATCCCTACGAGCAGGGCAATATCCAGAACCACGATCCGATGCGGACCCGGAAGCTGCTGCTGCACAAGCGCGAGATCGCGCGCCTCGGCGCCCGCGTCCAGCAGCGCGGGTACACCCTGGTCCCGCTCCGCCTCTACTTTCGCAACGGCGTGGCCAAAGTCGAGTTGGGGCTGGCACGCGGACGCCACACCTACGACAAGCGCGAACGCATCGCCGAGCGCGATGCGGAGCGCCGCATCGCCCGCTCACTCGGCGCGCGGGACACCGGGCGGGGTCCGTCCCGCCGCGAACGCTGATGCCTTCGTTGAGCGCGCTGGCGTTGTACGTTCCGGTCGCGCTCGTCCAGGCGTTCACGCCCGGCCCGGCGACCCTGTTCGTGCTGAGCCGCGCGTCGTCGCACGGACGCGAGGCCGGGTTGCTTTCCGCCGCCGGCCTGCTCACCGGGACATTGGGCCTGGTCGCGCTGGCGGCGCTCGGCCTGACCGGGATTTTGGCCGAGGCGCCCTTCGCGTTCGATGTGATCAAGACCGCCGGCGCGGCGTACCTCGTCTATCTGGGATTGCGAACGATCGTCGCCTCGAGGGGACGTGCTGCCGCTTGGGCCGCGGCTCCGGGCCGCGAGGGCGTGCCGGCCCGCTCGGGGTGGCAGTTGTTCCGGGACGGGGTCGTGACGGAGCTGTTCAACCCCAAGGCCGCCTTGTTCTACGCCTCGGTCTTGCCGCAGTTCGTGGACCTGCGCCGGCCGGATGTGCCTCTCCAGATGTTCACGCTCGGCGCCGTCTTCGTCGTGTTTGGCGCGCTGTCGCTCGGCCTGATCGCCGTCTTCGCCGGCGCCCTGCAGGCCAAGCTCAGGCAGAGCGCCGCGTGGCAGGCCGCCGCACGCTGGGTGTCCGGAGCCGTGCTCGTGGCGCTCGGCCTGCGGCTCGCCGTCAGCCGGGTTCGATAAACATCTAATTTTTCGTCCGCGGCACCGTCTCTATCTAGTAGATCCTTTTCTCGCTTGGAAAGGCCCGCGGGTCCGGGTATCGCGGCGTGTGAGGCCGTTCACTCGCCCCGTGTGAGCGGTTTCATCGCCCGGACGGCACCGCCACCCTATCGTAGGGACGAGCCCTTCCTCACGTCAGATCACGGATGCGGACGATGTGGTCCAAGGTTGGTCATTACAAGCAGCGCGCCGCTGCGATCAGCGTGCTCGGAATGGTCTTGCTGATCGCCGCGGCGGGCTTCGCGCCGGCCTCCGCGGCCGTCCCGGCGCCGGAGGCCCTCCGCGCGGATATCCTCGACGTCGCCATGGTGGGCCGGTCCCTGCGGGTCACGATGGCAACGGCGGGTCTGGGTGATTCCCAAGGGGCTGCCGCGACGGCGGCCGTCTCCGTCTGGCTGGACGGCGTGGCGATTCGTGTCGGACTGCTGCTGATTCACATGCCCCGGCACTTCTCGATGGACCTCGATCTTGCCGCGGGCGTCGCCCGCGTGGGCGGCATCACCGTCGGGCAGTTTGCGTCCGTTCCACCGTTCCGGGAGAATCTGCGCTTTCCGGTCGAGGTGACCGTGCGGCGTGGAACTCTCGCCGCCACGGCGCGCCGGACGGCGACCATCCTCCTGCCGACGGTCATCGTGCCCGGCTATCTCAACGAGCACGACGGTCCGAGCGCAGCCGTTCTGACCGCGTTTCGCCGCCACGGGTACGCCGATAGCGGCGCCGGTCAAAACGTGTTTTGGTTTACCTACAAGTCCACGGAGATTACCCTTCCGGAGGGCGGCCAGGCCCTCGCCGCGTATGTGCGCCGCGCCGTCTTGCCGGCGAGTTACGCGGCGAGGATCAACGTTGTCGGATACAGTCTCGGCGGCCTCATGGCCCGCTGGAACGTCGCCTACGACGTCGACGGCTGGGGCGCGCTCATCAACGGGCTTATGCTGGTCGGAGTGCCGAACGAGGGAACGGTGCTGGCCTACTTGACGGACCACACGCCGTCCGCGCTGCCGTACTCGAGCTTGGGGCGCACATCGGCGTCGCGGGCGTTCATGCCGACGTTTCCGTTCTGGCGCGCCGCGTCCACGCAGCCGTGGGGGATGCCGCAGGACGCCGAGAATACGCTCCTCGACGAACTCAACGCTCGTCCCATCCCGCCGGATATCCGTGTCTATCTCTTTTACGGCAGCCACGATCCGCACAATAGCGGAGGCCCCCAGACCTCGGTAGGGATCACGGGGATGCTGCCGGGCGCTGAGCTCGCCTTTGGCGCCGGGGACGGGATGGTCCTCGCGGCCAGCGCCCAAGGTCTGCCGATCCTCGGCGGGAGCGGTGTGCCCGCGCTGGCCGAACGGGCCGTGCTGCGCGTCGATCTCGGGCCGGTGTATCATACGCGGCTCCTGGATGCCGCCGCCGGCAGGATCGCCGGCGCGCTGCTCGACCGGTTCGTTGACCACGTGGAAGAGTAGGGGGCGGGCCGGCGCGATGCTGACGCGGCTGCCCGTGCCGGATCCCGACGTCCGGTCGCTCCCGGCCCGGTTCGCGCTCGGCGTGCTGGTACCTCAGATGGTATTCTACCTTGGCCTTCGGTCGGGCGGATTGACGGCGGCCCTTGTCCTCGCCGGTGGGTGGGCCGTGGGCCTTCAGATGTATGATCTCGCCCGTCGAAGAGTCGTGGACCCATTCTTTGTGTACGGACTACTGCTCACGCTGGTCCTATGCGCGGCGGCGCTGTTCGCGCGCAGCCCGGCGGTGTACGCTGGGGCCGGCATCGTCGAGAATGTGCTCTCGGCCGCGCTGCTGGTTGGGACGATGGTGTTCTGCCCGCGGCTGCTTCTCAAGACGCTGACCGCAATCGTCGGAGAACGAGCGGTCCTCAAACTCTCCGGGCCGGCGACATTGTGGTCGCTCACGGCGTTGTGGGTGGTGCTGCTGCTTGCCCGATCGGCCGGGCTGTATATCGCGCTGCGGCACCTTACGATCGGACAGTTTCTGATCGTCAACACCGTGGCTGGGTGGCCACTCAACGGCTTGGGTGTGCTGCTGAGCCTGGTTTATCTTCGGGGCCAAATGGACGCGCGTGATATAATAGGAAATAGTGAGCAAGGACGCGCGGATGCGTAGACGTGGTGGTGGCCGGCCGCTGAGTCGGCCGGCAGGCTCCGCGCGCCTCACGATCTAGGGGGCGAACGGTCTCGACTGGGCTCGCAGAAGCAGGGTTGCGCGCCGAGGTGGTCCGGGTCCTCGTTAAACAACCGGACGGCGATTACACGCCGATACACAGCTCGCACTCGCTGCTTAATTAAGTAGCGACGCTCCCCCCGCAGTGCCGGCGGGCGGGAAGGGGCGCCACTCAGCCGGCTGCTCCGGGCCTCTTCGCTCCGGGAGGACCGGCTAAGACCTAGAGAGCTAGCGGGATCGGTATCCGGTCTGCGGGAGACCGGTTCTGCGAAATCAAAGCGCAGGCTACGCGCGTAGACGCTCTGCCCTCGCGGCTCTAGGACGCGGGTTCGATTCCCGCCGCCTCCACCACTCCCGGCTTTCGATTTGCCGTAAGCTCGTCCAGGCAGGGTCCGAGCGGCGGCCGATGGAAGGCTCCGTTTCGATGCTTCACGCCTCGATGTTCGAGCGGATCGCGACGGACTTCGTCGCCTTCTTCATCGCCATAAACCCCCTCAGCCTGGTACCGCTCTTCATCGGCATCACCAAGCACGCAACGCGCCGCGAGCGGCGCGCGATCGCTGTCCGCGGCGTGATCGTGTCGGCGGTGGTCCTGCTCCTCTTTATCGTCGCCGGACAGCTCATCCTGAACGCCATGGGGATCAGCGTCGCCGCGTTCCGGATCGCCGGGGGCCTGGTGCTCCTCGTCATTTCCATGCAGATGGTCCTCGCGGAGGATTCGGGAGGGGTGACCACCCTCGGACAAGATGCCGCGCGGCCGGCACAGGACGTTGCCGTGTTTCCGCTCGCCGTGCCGTTCATCGCCGACCCGGGCACGATCATTGCGGCGGTCGTGCTGGCGGACGCCGAGACGTTCAGCCCGGCCGAGCAGGCCGTCACCGCGGGCGCGCTGATGGCGGTCCTCGCGCTAACCCTCGGAGTGCTTCTCGTCGCCGACCGGCTTCAGCGCGTCCTCAAAGAGACCGGCACGAACGTCCTGAACCGGGTGCTCGGACTGCTGTTCGCGGCCGTGTCCGTGCAGATTATCCTCGATGGGATCGGCGGGCACTTTTCGCTCCACTAAACGCGGCCGGGCGGCGTCAGGAAGCTGGGGCCGGATTGGATCTGAGGGCAAAGGAGGCGCGTACGGTGGCCAAGACAGTGACGGTCTTTAACCAGCCGGGCTGAATCTTCTGTCGCCGGGTCGAGGAGTTCCTCACCCAACACGGCATTCCGTTCCAGGCCCGCAACGTCACCGAGGACCCGGCCGCGATGGCTGAGCTCGAGGGGCTGGGGGTCGCGAGTACGCCGGTCACCGTCATCGACGGCGAGGTCGTCGTCGGGTTCGACCGGAAGCGGCTGACGGAGCTGCTGGGCTTGCCCGAGACGTGACGGTGCCGGGCGGGGCGGGCGACACCGTCCGCCCCGCCCCGGTTAGTCGCGGCTCCACGCGGTGTGGAAGACGCCCTTCGCGTCCACGCGCTCGTAGGTGTGGGCGCCAAAGTAATCCCGCTGGGCCTGAATCAGGTTGGCGGGCAGCCAGGCGCTGCGATACCCGTCGAGGTACGCGAGCGATGCGGCGAACGCGGGCGCTGGAATCCCCGCGAGCGCCCCGTGGGATACGACGGTCCGGAGGTCGTGCGCCCTCGCCGTGACATCGCGGGCCAGGACGGGATCCACGAGTAGGTTGGGCAGGTCCGCCCGTGCTCGGTAGGCGGCGCGGATCTTGTCCAGCAGGGCCGCCCGGATGATGCAGCCGCCCCGCCAGATCCGGGCGACCGTCTCGAGGTTTAGGCCGTAGTCGTAGGTGCGGGAAGCCTGGGCGAGGAGCGCCATCCCCTGCGCGAATGTGAGCACCATCGCCGCATACAGCGCGCTCTCAAGGTGGGCGATGAACGCCGTTCGGTCCGAGCGGATGGTGGGGTCCGGCCCGCCGAGGACGCGGCTGGCGGCGATGCGTTCCGGCTCGAGACTGCTCAGGTCTCGCGCCGCCACCGCCATGTCGATCGTGGGGGCCGGCCGGTGGATCTCCATCGCGTCCTGGGATGTCCACATCCCCGTGCCCTTTTGCGCGGCCTCATCGAGGATGACGTCCACGAGCCGCTTCCCGGTCCTCGCGTCCTGCGTGAGGAAGATCTCGGCGGTGATCTCGATCAGGTACGCGCTGAGCTCCGCGTGGTTCCATCGAGCGAAGACCTCGTGCAGCGCATCATCGGTGAACCCGAGCCCCCGCTTCATCAGGTCGTAGGCCTCGGCGAACAGCTCCATCAGTCCGTACTCGATGCCGTTGTGGACCATCTTGACATAGTGGCCGGCCGAGCCCGCGCCTAGGTAGGCCACACACGGCTCGCCGCCCACGTGGGCGGCGACGGCCTCGAAGATCGGTTTGACCCGCGCGTACGCATCCGGCGATCCCCCGGGCATCATGCTGGGGCCGTGGCGCGCGCCATGCTCGCCCCCGGACACGCCCACGCCGAGGAAACCGATCCCCTTGGACGCTAGCATCTTCGCCCGCAGATCGGTATCCCGAAAGTAGGAGTTCCCCCCGTCGACGATCAGGTCGCCTGAGGCGAGATGGGGCAGCAGGTCGCGGATGACCGAATCGACCACCGCGCCCGCGGGAACCAGCATCATCACGATCCGTGGTGCGCTCAACAGCGCGACGAACTCCGTCGCGCTGTTGACTCCGCCGACGGGGCGGTCCCCGGCTTCCCGCTGGAGCGCCCCCACCCGGTCCGGGTCTTTATCGTAGCCGGCCACCGCCACCCCGTGGTCCGCCATATTGAGCACCAGGTTGCGGCCCATCACCCCGAGGCCGACCATCCCTATTTGGTAGCGACGCGCGTGCATCTGCACTGCCTCCCTCGGTCAGTCCGTGAGCGAAAGCCCAAGAGCGGTGAACGCCGCCCGGGTGGATGCGAACCCGGTGTGGTGGATACCGTGCATGCCTAGGTCCCGGGCAACCTCCACGAAAGGATCCCGGTCGTCCAGATAGGCGACCTCGGCCGGCGGCACCTGCGCGACGTCCAGGGCCAGCCGGAAGATGTCCGGGTCCGGCTTGCGGACGTGGACGAAACAGGAGGAGAGAAAGGCGTCCACACACTCGGTCAGCCGGAACGTCTGAATGCGATGGACGTTCAGTTCCCGCCCCTCGTTGTTTACGGCCAGGACCCGGAGATGGTGCCTGGTCTTGAGTCCCCGGACCAGCGCAATCATCTCGGGGTAGGGCCGGGACTGCGCGAACATGAACGCTTTGAACTCCTCGGGCGAAAATGGACGTTCCTGATAGAAGATGACCCGGCTCAGGTACTCGTCCAGGCTCGACGTGCCTTCCTCGTAGGCATCAACGGCGAGGCGGTGACGCTCGTCCATCGCCGCGAGGTCCAGGCCGAACGTCTCGGCCGCGGTCCGCCGCATGGACCGGTCCCAGCCGTTGGTCAGCAGCACCCCGCCGATGTCCACGAAGAGGGTGGTCACTCGAGGGCCGGTCATCGCACCAGGAGATCAGCAATCGGCGGGGCAAGTTCGCGACTCGTGTCCATCCTCAGTCCTCCGGAGTATTATAAGAGATAGAGAGCGCCTCCCGGCGGCGGATTCCGAGAGGACGGCAGGACGCCGCACCCATCTCTGCACCGGAGGACCTCAACAACAGCGTAGAGGCGCGAGACGGATCCGGTCTGGTCAAAATTGGTCACCCGCGTCCACGCACGTACCGGTCCACCTGCGCGAAACCGGGTTCGTCCGGATTGCGGCATGACGAAGGGAGTCATCTATGAGACCAGCCTACCCACAGGCCTTCGCGAGGACCGCACGCGAGAGTCCGGGCGAACAAACTGGGCTGGGCACCTAGCCATGACGACTCCGCTGCCCTCCGCGAGGGCTTCGCCCGCCCAATCGGTAGGAACGGCGAAGGATGATCCGCCGGCCGGCTTGACGAGCGACGAGGTCCGCCTCCGGCTCCAGAAGTTCGGCCCCAACGCGATGCCCGATACAAGTGCGCACCCGTTGCGCACGGCGCTGGAAAAATTCTGGGCGCCTGTTCCGTGGATGCTCGAGGCCGCGATCGTGCTGGAACTAGCGCTCGGCAAGTACGTCGAGGCCGCGATCATCGCCGGCCTCCTGGTGTTCAACGCCGCACTCGGACTGTTCCAAGAGAGCCGTGCCCAAGCGACCCTGGCCGCGTTGAAGTCGCGGCTCGCACTGAGCGCGTCCGTCCGGCGCGACGGCGCCTGGAACACCGTACCCGCGGCCGAACTGGTGCCGGGTGACGTAGTGAAGCTTTCACTCGGTGGTGTGGTTGCCGCGGATGTGCACATTACCGGGGGAGACATCCTGCTCGACCAATCCATGCTGACGGGCGAATCGGTACCCACCGAAGCCGGCGCGGGCGTCCACGCCTTCGCCGGATCGCTCGTGCGCCGGGGCGAGGCGGTGGCGGAGGTCACGGCGACCGGCGCGCGCACCAAGTTCGGCCGCACCGCCGAGCTCGTCCGGACCGCTCATGTCGTAAGTTCCCAGCAGAAAACGGTTCTGACGGTGGTGCGCAATCTCGCTATCTTCAACGGGGTTGCCATCGCGATGCTGGTGGCCTATGCCTACGCGCTCAAGATGCCGCTCGGTGAGGTCGTCCCACTGGTCCTGACGGCGGTGCTGGGATCGATCCCGGTCGCGCTGCCGGCCACGTTCACCTTGGCGGGGGCGCTGGGCGCGCGAGCCTTGGCAAAGATTGGCGTCCTGCCGACCCGCCTCTCCGCGGTGGATGAAGCGGGAACGACGGATGTCTTGTGCGCCGACAAGACCGGCACGCTGACACAGAACGCGCTGACGGTGACGGCCGTTCACCCTATGCCCGGCTTCGACGAGGCGCATGTCCTGGTGTTGGCTGCGCTGACCAGTTCGGAGGGCGGGCAGGATCCCGTCGATGGCGCCATTCGCGCCGCGGCGGCGCGGCAGACGGTCTCCGATGCGCCGAAATTGATCAAGTTCGCGCCGTTCGATCCGGCGAAGAAAATGTCCGAAGCGACTGCAACCGATTCGGTCGGGGACCCGCAACGTATCGTGAAGGGCGCCTTTGCCGCGGTCATCGGCCTCACACAACCGTCGCCGCCCGCGGCGGCGGCGGCGGCGGCGGAACTTGAAGGGAAGGGCTTCCGGGTTCTGGCGGTCGCCGCCGGTCCGTCGACGGCTCTGACGCTGGCAGGACTCATAGCGCTCAGCGACCCGCCGCGTTCAGACTCGGCGGCGCTCGTCACCGAATTGCATGGCTTGGGCGTGCGCACCGTGATGGTGACGGGCGATGCGCCGGCGACAGCAGTCATTGTGGCGCATGCGGTCGGACTCGATGGCGCGGTCTGTCCGCCAGGGCCGATCCCCGACAGCGTCCACCCGGAGGGATTTTCGGTCTTCGCCGGCGTGCTGCCGGAGGATAAGTACAATCTTGTCAAGGCGTTCCAGAAGGGCGGCCATACCGTCGGCATGTGCGGCGACGGTGCCAACGACGCGCCGGCGCTGCGCCAGGCGCAGCTCGGAATCGCCGTGTCAACCGCGACCGATGTTGCCAAATCGGCCGCCGGCATGGTGCTGACCGAGGCTGGACTCGCCGGCATCGTCGCCGCGGTCAAGGAAGGGCGAATCACGTTCCAGCGCATCCTGACGTACACGCTGAACTCCATCATCAAGAAGATCGTGACGGTCCTGTTCCTGACCGCCGGCCTGATCATGACGGGGCACGCGATCCTGACTCCGCTGCTGATGGTGATTGTGATGATCACCGGCGATTTCCTCTCCATGTCATTGACGACGGACAACGTGCGGCCGTCCCCGACGCCGAATGCGTGGCGCATCGGCAGCTTGACGACGGCCGGCGTCATCATAGGTATCTGCCTGCTGGCGTTCTGCACCGGTGTCCTGGCCGCCGGCAAATTTGGCATGAATCTCGGAACCGAGGCGCTGAGGACCCTGGCGTTCATAGCCTTGGTGTTCGGGAGTCAGGCGACGATCTATACCATTCGCGAACGCCGGCACTTGTGGGGCGCTCGCCCCAGCCTCTTGCTTGCGGTGTCGTCCGTTGCCGACATCGCGATCGCGTCGGCATTGGCCGTCGGCGGAATCGCAATGACGCCCTTACCAGCCTTGGTGGTGGCCGGCACGCTCGTTGCGGCGGCCATCTTTGCGGTCATCTTGGATTTGGTGAAGGTTCCGGTATTCGCGCGTCTCGGGATCGCCCGGGGCGGCGCCATCGCCCGTTGACTCACGATTGCAGCAGGACGAAGGAGTCATCCATGAGACCGGCCTACCCACGCATTCTGGCGATCAACGGCGGCTCGTCCAGCATCAAGTTTGCGCTGTTCGAGGTCGGGGACTCGCTCCGACGGATTCTGAAGGGCGGGATTGAGCGGATTGGATCGCCGGAGGCCGCCTTGCGGGTGACAGGCGCGAATCACGCGGACAACGTGTCGCGAGCGGTGACGGCGCCGGATCACACGGCGGCGGCGGACGTGCTGATGGATTGGATCGAGGAACGCCGCGGGCGCGATACGGTGACCGCGGTGGGGCATCGAGTGGTGCACGGCGGGCCGACGTATTACAAGCCGCAGCGGCTCACGGCGGAAATGGTTGAGGAGTTGCGCCGCCTGAGTCCATTCGATCCCGACCATCTGCCGGAGGAGATCCGGTTGACCGAGGCGTTTCATCGCCGATTTCCGGACCTGCCCCAAGTGGCGTGTTTCGACACGGCGTTTCACCATGATCTGCCGCGCGTCGCCCGGTTGCTGCCGATCCCGCGCCGCTACGAGGCGCAGGGCGTGCGGCGGTACGGGTTCCACGGACTGTCGTACGCGTTTCTCATGGGGGAACTCGCGCGCCTCGGCGACCCGGCGGCGACGACCGGCCGCGTCATCCTGGCGCACCTCGGCAGCGGCGCGAGCCTGGCGGCGGTGGGTGACGGCAAGCCCGTGGACACCAGTATGAGTTTCACGCCGACCGCCGGGGTGCCGATGAGCACTCGCTCAGGGGATCTCGACCCCGGACTGGTTTGGTATCTGGCGCGCACCGAAAAAATGAGCGCGGTGGAATTCAGCGAGATGGTCAATGTCCGGTCCGGACTGCTCGGGATCTCCGAGACGAGCTCCGACATGCGTGACTTGCTCGATCGTGAAACGCAGGACGTGCGGGCGGCTGAGGCCGTCGCGCTGTTTTGTTACCAGGTCAAGAAATGGATCGGCGCATTCGCGGCGGCGTTGGGCGGGCTGGACACGCTGGTGTTCGCCGGCGGCATCGGAGAGAATGCGCCCGCGGCGCGCGCCCGGATTTGCGACGGGCTGGGATTCCTTGGAATCGAACTCGAAGCAAATCGAAACGCGGCGAATGAAAGCGTGATTTCCGCGGCGGGGAGGCGGGTGACGGTCCGCGTCATTCGCACGGACGAAGAGCGCATGATCGCCGCGACGGTGTGCCGCGTGCTCGGCCTCGACGGAACACAGGAGCGCTGAACGATGACGACACGCACGCTTTCGCCGGATCTGCTTCACAAGATGGATGCCTGGTGGCGCGCCGCCAACTATCTGTCGGTCGGCCAGATTTATCTCTACGACAATCCGCTCTTGCGCGAGCCGCTGACGCTCGCCCATGTGAAGCCGCTGGTGGTCGGACACTGGGGCACGACGCCGGGGCAGAACTTCATCTACGTGCATTTGAACCGGGTCATCAAGAAGTATGACCTGGACATGTTCTACATCGCCGGTCCGGGTCACGGCGGCCCGGCGCTGGTGGGCAGCGTGTACCTCGAAGGCACCTACAGTGAGATTTATCCGCACATCAGCCAAGACGAAGCCGGGCTGAAAAAGCTGTTCAAACAATTCTCGTTTCCCGGCGGGATTTCCAGCCATGTGGCGCCGACAACGCCGGGTTCGATTCACGAAGGCGGCGAGCTGGGGTACTCGCTCAGCCATGCCTTCGGGGCCGCGTTTGACAATCCCGATCTGATCGTCGCCTGCATCGTCGGCGACGGCGAAGCCGAAACGGGGCCCCTGGCGGCCGCCTGGCAGTCCAACAAGTTTCTCAGCCCAATGACCGACGGAGCCGTGCTGCCGATCCTGCACCTGAATGGCTACAAGATCAGCAGTCCGACCGTCCTGGCCCGCATCGAGCATGAGGAATTGGAGCAATTTCTGCGAGGCTGCGGCTGGACGCCCCGCTTTGTGGAAGGTGATGAGCCCGACGCGATGCATGAACTCATGGCCAGTACGTTGGACGCGGCCATCGAGGATATCCGGCGCATCCAAAAGAATGCGCGGCACGAACACGACACCACCCGGCCGCGCTGGCCAATGATCGTTCTCACGTCACCCAAAGGCTGGACGGGACCGAAAATCGTCGACGGCCTGCAAATCGAGGGCACCTTCCGCGCGCATCAGGTCCCGCTTCTGGTGGATGCCGGGCATCCCGAGCATGTCGCGCAGCTTGAACGCTGGATGAAAAGCTACAAGGCCGAGGAGTTGTTCGATAAGAACGGGCGGCTCATCCCCGAATTGGCCGAGCTGGCGCCGCAAGGCGACCGGCGGATGGGCGCCAATCCTCATGCCAACGGCGGCATGCTGCTGCGGGACCTGCGCATGCCGGACTTCCGCGTGCACGCGGTGAACGTGCCGTCGCCCGGCGCCGTTGACGGCCAGGATACGCTCGTGCTCGGCAGGTTCCTGCGTGACGTGATTGCGCTGAATCAGGAACAGCGTAATTTCCGCCTCTTCGGTCCGGATGAGACACTCTCGAATCTCCTCGGCGCGGTTTTTGAAGCAACCAATCGTCAGTGGGACGCCCCAATACGAAAGAATGATGAATTCCTCGCGCCCGCCGGACGCGTGCTGGACTCGATGCTCAGCGAGCACCAGTGCGAGGGGTGGTTGGAAGGGTATCTGCTGACCGGGCGGCACGGGCTGTTCAACAGCTATGAGGCCTTCGTTCGCATCGTCGACTCGATGTTCAGCCAGCACGCCAAGTGGCTGAAGGTCACGTTGGAACTGCCCTGGCGCCGGCCGATCGCCTCGCTGAATTATCTGCTCGCCTCCCACGTCTGGCAGCAGGATCACAACGGCTTCACGCACCAGGATCCCGGGTTCCTCGACCACGTCGTCAACAAGAAGGCCGACATCGTGCGCGTGTACCTTCCGCCCGACGCCAACTGCCTGCTGTCGGTTGTCGATCACTGCCTGCGCAGCCGGCACTATGTGAACGTGGTGGTGGCCGGTAAGCACGCCCTCCCGCAGTGGCTGGCCATTGACGCCGCCGTCGTGCACTGCACAGAAGGCATTGGCATCTGGCAATGGGCCAGCAACGACCAGGGCGCCGAGCCGGACGTGGTCATGGCCTGTTGCGGCGACACGCCCACGCTGGAGATCTTGGCCGCCGTGTCCATCCTTCGCCGGCATCTGCCCGATCTGAAAATCCGGGTGATCAATGTCGTCGATCTCATGAAGCTGCAATCTGCCAGCGAGCATCCGCACGGATTGAACGAAACGGATTACGATTCGCTCTTCACCACGGACAAACACATCATCTTTGCCTTTCATGGATACCCATGGCTGGTCCACCGGCTGACCTACCGCCGCACGAACCGCAACCTCCATGTCCGGGGCTACAAGGAAGAGGGCACCATCACGACGGCCTTTGACATGAGGGTGCAGAACGACTTGGACCGGTTCCACCTCGTGCAAGACGTGGTCGACCGGCTGCCACACTTGGGTTCCAAGGGCGCCTATCTGAAGCAGCAGATGCAGGATAAGCTCATCGAGCACAAGCAGTACATCGACACGCACGGCGAGGACCTGCCCGAGATCCGGAACCAGAGGTGGGGGCCCCCCCAATGAAGGCGCAGGCACTCACCGGCCACGCGGCGTGGAAGGTCCTCCAGGCCCATTCCCTGCACATGCGGGAAGCGCACCTCCGGGAGCTCTTCGCGGACGACGCCACCCGCGGGGCGCGGATGGCGGTCGAGGCCGCCGGCATCTACTTCGACTATTCGAAGCACCGCATCACCGATGAGACGCTCACGCTCTTGGTGCAATTGGCGGAGGAGTCCGGCCTGCGGGCCCGCATCGACGCCATGTTTCGCGGGGACAAAATCAACGTGACCGAGAAGCGGGCCGTCCTGCACGTGGCCCTGCGCGCCCCCAAAGGGCACTCCATCGTCGTGGACGGTGAGGACGTGGTGCCCCGGGTGCATGCCGTTCTCGGCAAGATGGCCGACTTCTCGAACCGGGTGCGCGGTGGGGAGTGGAAGGGCCACACCGGCAGGCCGATCCGCAACGTCATCAATGTCGGCATCGGTGGGTCTGATCTGGGGCCGGTGATGGCGTACGAGGCATTGCGGCACTACAGCCGGCGCGACCTGACTTTCCGGTTCGTCTCCAACATCGACGGCACCGACTTCGCCGAGGCCACCCGCGACCTCGACGCTGCGGAGACGCTGTTCATCATCTCGTCGAAGACCTTTACGACGCTCGAGACGATGACCAACGCGCACACGGCCCGCGAGTGGGCTCTCGTGACGTTGAAGGATGATGCCGCGATTGCCCGACATTTCGTCGCGGTCTCGACCAACGCCGAGCAGGTGGCAAAGTTCGGCATCGATGCCGACAACATGTTCGAGTTTTGGGATTGGGTCGGCGGGCGGTACTCCATGGATTCGGCGATCGGCCTCTCCACCATGATCGCCGTCGGCCCCGACCATTTCCGCGCCATGCTCGACGGGTTCCACCAGATGGACGAGCATTTCCGCACCGCCCCCTTCGAACGCAACGTGCCGGTGCTCATGGGGCTGCTGGGCCTCTGGTACAACAACTTCTTCGGGGCGCAGACCGTGGCGGTGTTTCCGTATGAGCAGTACTTAAAGCGCTTCCCGGCTTACCTCCAGCAGTTGACGATGGAAAGCAATGGCAAACACGTCACGCTCGATGGGACTGAGGTCGTCTGGCAAACCGGGCCAATCTACTGGGGGGAGCCGGGTACCAATGGCCAGCATTCCTTTTACCAGCTGATCCATCAGGGAACCAGACTCATCCCCTGCGACTTCATCGGGTTTGTGCAGCCACTGAACCCGCTCGGCCGCCACCACGACCTGCTCCTGGCCAACGTGTTTGCCCAGACAGAGGCGCTGGCCTTTGGCAAAACGCCGCAGGAGGTCCGCGCCGAGGGCACACCCGAATGGCTGGTGCCGCACAAAACCTTCGAGGGGAATCGTCCGTCCAGCACGATCCTCCTGGAACGGCTGACTCCGGCGGCGCTGGGGAAGCTTGTCGCACTGTACGAACACAGCGTCTTCACGCAAGGCGCGATTTGGCAGGTCGATTCATTTGACCAGTGGGGGGTCGAATTGGGGAAGGCGCTTGCCGCGCGCATCATCCCCGAACTTGTGACCGGGGCCGAGGGCCGGCTCAAGCACGATAGCTCAACCAACAACCTGATCCGGCGCTACAGGACGTCCAAGGAACGATGAGCATGACAACACATCCGACCGCCTCCCGTTCGGACGCGCTGGTGTTCTTCGGTGTGACGGGCGATCTGGCCCACAAGATGATCTTCCCGAGCCTCTACGCGATGGCGAAACGAGGGACCCTGACGGTCCCGGTCATCGGTGTGGCCTTCCCGAAGTGGAGTCTGACGCGTCTGCGCAACCGCGTGACGGACAGCATCAAACGATCCGGCGGGATCGATGACCGGCGCGCCCTCCACCGTCTGCTGTCCATGCTCAAGTACGTGAGTGGGGATTATCGGGACCCGGCCACGTTCGCGGCGATAAAAAAGGAGCTGGGGCACGCCCGACGCCCGGCATACTACCTGGCCATCCCGCCCTCGCTCTTCGAGACGGTGATCAAAGGGCTTGGCGCCGCGAATTTGGCCGAGCATGCGCGCGTTATTGTTGAAAAGCCGTTCGGACGCGACCTGGCCTCCGCGCGGGCGCTCAACCACGTCGCCCGGGCGGTCTTCCCGGAAGCTTCGATCTTTCGCATCGATCACTTCCTCGGGAAGGAAGCGATCATGAATATCCTCTATTTCCGCTTCGCCAATTCGTTCCTGGAGCCGATCTGGAATCGCAACTACGTGGCCAGCGTTCAGATCACCCTATCCGAGGATTTCGGCGTGAAGGGCCGCGGCCCGTTTTACGAAACCGCCGGTTGTCTGCGCGACGTGATCGAGAACCACCTCTTCCAGATCGTCGCGCTGCTCGCCATGGAGCCGCCGGCCGGCAGGGACTTTGGAGCGGTCCACATCGAGAAAGCCAAAGTCTTTCAAGCCATGCGCCCGCTGAAGCCCGACGAGTTGGTGCGCGGCCAGTACGCCGGCTACCGGAAGGAGCCCGGCGTGGCGAAGCATTCCGACGTTGAGACGTTCTGCGCCCTGCGGCTCTTCATCGACTCGTGGCGCTGGGAGGGGGTACCGTGGTACCTGCGCTCCGGTAAGTACCTCGCCGCGACCGCGACCGAGGTCCTGGTGGAGCTGAAGCCGCCGCCACAGAGATTGTTCGCCGACTCAGCGCCGGCGACCGGCCTCACCAATTACCTGCGCTTCCGGATTTCCCCCGGCTCGGCCATCGCCCTCGCCGCCCGTGTCAAGATCCCCGGAAAGGTGTTCGTGGGGGACCAGCGAGAGCTCTACCTGTTCGAAGAGCAGCCGGGAGAGGAAATGCCCTACGAGCGGCTTTTGGGCGACGCGATGACCGGCGATGGAGCGCTCTTCACCCGGGAGGACGCGGTTGAAGCCGCCTGGGCGGTGGTCGATCCAGTCCTGAAGACCCACCACCGGAGTCGCCCTTACAAGCGCCGCAGCTGGGGGCCGAAAGCGGCCGACGCGATCATCGCGCCAGACGGCCGTTGGCACAACCCCAGCCCCAGGGAGTCGTCCAGATGATGAGCCTGACTCACCCGCGGCCTGCCGACCGCCGGCACGCTCAGCCATGTCGGAGGGCATAAACCCTCTCGCCGGCAAGCCGGTCCCGCAATCGCTGCTGGTCAATGTCCCGCGCCTGGTGACCGCGTATTTCGCGCTGGTACCAGATCCCGCGATCGCCGCGCAGCGTGTCGTCTTCGGCACATCGGGACACCGCGGTTCGGCCTTCGCGGCCGCCTTCAATGAAGCACATATCCTGGCGATCGCGCAAGCGGTCTGCCTGTACCGCCGCCGCGCCGGCATCGACGGGCCGCTGTTCCTGGGCGTGGACACGCATGCCTTGTCGGAGCCCGCGTTCGCCACCGCCCTCGAAGTGCTCGCGGCCAACGGCGTGGAGTCGATGATCGACGCGCATGAGGGATACACGCCGACACCGGTCATCTCGCACGCGATCCTTTCCTACAATCGCGGCCGCACGCAGGGCCTCGCGGATGGGATCGTCATTAGTCCGTCGCACAATCCGCCCGACGAAGGCGGCTTCAAATACAATCCTCCCAACGGCGGGCCGGCGGATGTCGATGTGACCGGCTTCATCGAGAATACCGCGAACGACTTCCTGACGAAGAATCTCGGCGGTGTCGCGCGCATTCCCTACGAACGCGCGCGCAAGGCGGCGTCTTGTCACCCCCATGACTACATGACGCCCTACGTCGAGGACCTCGCCAATGTCGTCGACCTGGACGCGATCCGTTCGGCAGGCGTGCGCATCGGGATCGATCCGCTCGGAGGCGCCGCCGTCCGGTATTGGCACCCGGTCATCGAGCGCTACAAGATCGCTGCGACCGTGGTGAACGACGCCATCGATCCCACGTTTCGGTTCATGACCGTGGATTGGGACGGACGGATCCGGATGGATTGCTCGTCACCGTATGCCATGACGCCGCTGATCGCGATGCGGGACAAATTTGACATTGCCTTCGCCAACGATACCGATGCGGACCGGCATGGAATCGTCTGCCCGTCGGGCGGACTGATGAATCCGAATTACTTTCTCGCGGCCGCGATCGCCTATTTGTGCGGGAACCGGCCGGGGTGGCGCCGTGACAGCGCCGTCGGCAAGACCGCCGTGTCCAGCGGCATGATCGATCGCGTCACAGCGAAGCTGGAACGCAGGCTCTTCGAGGTGCCGGTGGGGTTCAAATGGTTCAGCAGCGGCCTGATCGACGGATCGCTGGCGTTCGCCGGCGAGGAAAGCGCCGGCGCATCGTTTCTTCGGCGTGATGGGTCGGTCTGGACGACAGACAAGGACGGACTGATTATGGGCCTGCTCGCCGCGGAAATCACCGCGCGAACCGGCCGTGATCCCAACCTGTTTTACGCGTCCGTGACGCACGGCCTGGGCAAATCCTTCTACCAGCGGATCGACGCGCCGGCCACGCGCGACCAGAAAGCTCTGCTCACAAGGTTGGATCCCGCGCGCGTGGTCGCGAAGGAGCTGGCCGGCGAGCCGATTGACGCGAAACTGGACCGCGCCCCCGGCAACCACGAACCGATTGGGGGACTCAAGGTGGTCGCCCGGAACGGGTGGTTTGCCGCCCGGCCATCGGGCACCGAGGATGTCTATAAGATTTATGCCGAAAGCTTCCGCAGCGAAGAGCACCTCACGCACATTCAGCACGATGCACACACCCTCATCGATCGTCTGTTCAACACGACATGAAATCCATACCCATGCGGCCGTTGATCGCCGGAAACTGGAAGATGCACGGACTGGCGCCGCAGCTTGGCGAAATCGAGACGATTGCCGCCTCTGTCAAGACGACGCCGCCATCGGCCGATATTCTGATCTGCCCGCCCGCGACGCTGGTCGCCCGCGCGGCGCAGACGGCCGCCGGCCGCATCGCCATCGGAGGGCAGGACTGCCACACGGGAATCGCCGGCGCGTTCACGGGGGACGTCAGCGCGGAAATGCTGAAAGATGCGGGCGCCTCGGCGGTCATCGTCGGACATTCGGAACGCCGTCACTACCATGGCGAGACCAACGCGATCGTCGCGGCGAAAACGAAGGCCGCATGGCGCGCGGGACTTCTGGCGATCGTCTGCATCGGCGAGACGGAATCCCAGCGGCTGGACGGCAGGGCGTTGTCCGTGTGCGGCGATCAGATCGCAGGCAGCGTGCCCGAAGGCATCACCGTGTCCGCCGCCGCGATCGCCTATGAGCCGCTCTGGGCGATCGGAACCGGGCGCACGCCGACCTCGGAGGAGATCGCGGAAGTGCATGCGTACATCCGGCAGTGCCTTTCGGCGCGGTCGGGCGCGGAAGGGAATACGGTGCGCATCGTCTACGGCGGGTCGGTCAAACCGTCCAACGCGCGCGGGATCTTGGCGCTGCCGGAAGTCGGCGGCGTGCTGGTCGGTGGCGCCAGCCTGAAGGCCGCGGAGTTCGAAGCCATTTTCAGGGCCGTGCCGGCACCGACGTGATGCCATGAACGTTCCCGTTCCACATCAACCGTTGCCGGTGCTCAATCCTCAAGGAACCGATGCAGACATGCTTGCGGGTCTACAGCGTGTGACCTTCGAGTATTTTCGCAACGAAGTCAATCCTCAAACCGGGTTGATCGCCGATAAAGATCAACCGGGCGCGCCTTCCAGTATCGCGGCGGTAGGCTTAGGTCTCAGCGCCTATATTGTCGCGGTTGAACGAGCCCTCCTCTCACGAGCCGATGCCGTCGAACGGACCCTGAGAATTCTGAGGTTCTTGAACTCCAGCCGCCAGGGGCCGGAGGCTGATGCCACAGGATACAAGGGATTCTATTATCACTTCCTCGATATGCAGACCGGCCGGCGGGCCTCGGACAGTGAATTGTCGACGGTTGATACCGCGATCCTCCTGGCCGGAGTTCTCACAGCCGGAGGCTACTTCACCGGTGACAGCACGGACGAGATCGAGATTCGTGCACTCGCCGATCATCTCTATCGCCGCGTCGACTGGACATGGGCGTTGAATGGCGGGGCGACCATCTGCCACGGGTGGAGGCCCGAGTCGGGCTTTCTCACGTATCGATGGGATCGCGGCTACAGCGAGGCGATCATGCTGTACACACTTGCGATCGGCTCGCCCACGTATCCTATAGGTCCGGACAGCTACAGAGCATGGACGTCGACCTTTGAGTGGCGGAAGATCTACGACGTAGAATATCTCTACGCCGGACCACTGTTTATTCATCAGCTGTCCCATCTGTGGTTGGATTTTCGCGGCATCCGTGACGACTTCAATCGAAGGACGGGCATTGATTATTTCGAAAACAGCCGGCGGGCCACGCACGTTCAACGGCAATATGGCATCGCAAACCCCCTGGGGTTTGCCCATTATGGCGAACACTGCTGGGGATTCACCGCGAGCTCCGGACCGGGCCCGGCCGTCCTGACGGTCAATGGTGTGCGGCGAACGTTCTATGACTACGTCGCGCGAGGCGCTCCGTTCGGCCCGGACGACGGCACCGTTGCCCCCTGGGCGGTTGTCGCATCGCTTCCGTTCGCGCCGGAGATTGTGATCGACACGATTCGTCACGCAATCGAACGCCTCAATTTAAAAGACGATCGACGCTATGGGTTTGAGGCGAGCTATAATCCGACGTATCCGGCACACGGGAGAAATCCACACGGCTGGGTTTCGCCGTGGAGGGTTGGGATGAACCAGGGTCCGATCGTCCTTATGATCGAAAACTTTCGTTCGGAGTGCATTTGGAAGATCATCCGCGAATGTCCGTACATCGTGGATGGCTTGCGTCGCGCCGGCTTTCGCGATGGCTGGCTTGGCAGGTGACTCCTTTGCGTATCCTCGCTGCGCGCCCTCCTCGGAGCAGGGTCTCGAATTGACTGGGCGTGGCACAGCCCCGGGTCAGCAGATCGTCCTCGACCGCAACCCCGATTTCTGGGACAAGAGCGCGGCCGGCGCGAACCGGCTCGTAATCAAGCCCGTGACGGATGACGCCAGCCGTGTCGCGATGCTGCTCGGCGGCGACGCAGTATGTGTTTCCGGTGCCCGGCGTGCAGATCGACGCCGTCGGTAGGGCGCAGGGGGTCAAGATCGACCGGCATTGGAGCATCTACGCGTACGAGGTCACCCTCAACACGCAGCACGAGCCATTCCGGAGCCCTCAGGTCCGCCGGGCGCTCAATTACGCGGTCAACAAGCAGGCGATCATGACGACGATGTGGCTGTCGAACGACACCGAGGCGCTGCGCGTCGGCGAGGCGATCCAGCAGATGCTCGGCGAGGTCGGCGTCACCGTGCGCCTGACCCCGATGGAAGCCGGGACGCTGTCCCCCCTCGAGTACAAGCCGGTCGCCGAGAACCAGCCGCAGATGATTCTGGCCGCGCAGTCGCCGTCCACGGGGGGCGCCGATTGGGACCTGCGGCCGAAATACGACAGCGAGTCCTGGCCGCCGGCGCTGCGCAATTTCAGCTTCTATCCAGATACTACGCCGAGGCGAGTACCATGATCTGGAACGACGCCCCGTCGATCTTCCTCTACACGCCCCAGAGCCTCGCGGGCGTGAGGGACGGGACCACGGGGATCTACGTGCTGCCGGACGGCACCGTGGATCTCCGGCAGGCGGCGCGCACGGCCTAGCAGGCCTGGGCCGGCGGCTACGACCCCGTGTAACGGGGCGCGCCGCCGGCCCGCAGCTCGTCCCAGCACGCTCGCGACATCCTCGCGATGTGGTGGCTTGCCGCCGTCCTGCCGGGCGCGCCGTTCGGCATGGCCGACGGCACGCCGCCGGTGTAGACGGTCAGGATGAAGAGCGGCCGGTCCTGCTCGAAGATGATGCCCACGTCGTTCACGACCGACGGGCCCGTCCCGGTTTTGTGCGCGATCTTGGTGCCCGTGGGCAGCAGCGCCGGCAGGCGGGAGTTGTGGACCTGCCGGCTCAGAATGTCGATCGCGAGGCGGCACAGTTCCGGCGTGGACCCGAGCCGCGCCGCGGCCGGGACGCCGGCGGCTCCTTGGAGGATCAACTCCAGCAGCAGCGCGACGTCACGAGGCGTCGTCGCGTTCATGCCGCCGACGCCGGTGGGACCGGACTGGTAGCGTTGTCCTAGCGGATCGAGCATTGGGGGCAGACCCATGCGGTGCGTCGTGCCCGCCATGCCGGCCGAGCGGCAGAACTCGTTGATGTCGTCAAGGCCGAGCAGGTCCGCCACCGTGCCCGTGCACGTGTTGTCGCTGACGATGATCATCATCGTCAGCGCGTCTTGGAACGTGATGGTGAACCCCGGCCGCAGGTGCTGAAAGACGCCGCTGTCGTTCCGCTGGTACTTGGCATCCATGGTCACCGGTTGATCCAGGGACAGCGCACCCCGGTGTACGGCCCGCAGCGCCGTCATCAGGATGGAGACTTTCCGCGTGCTCGCGGACGGCACGATGACCTCTCCGCGGCGATCGGCGATCTCTCCGCTTCGCAGGTCCTTGAAGAACCATCCCGTCTCGAACGGCTGCTCCGCGCAGAGTTCCTTCAACCGGCGGACCAGCGCCTCGTGCGTGCGAATCATGGCGCCTCCTGATGCTGAATCTCGTGGTGTTGGACTGGGTCGAACCTCAATACCCCGCGCGAGGCGGCTTACCCTCCGGCGCGCGGTTTTCGCGGCATCTTACTTGCGGAGAGATCCTTCATCCCGGGCGCCGCCTCGGCGCGGCCTGCCGGGTACCTGGCGATCAGTCCGGCGCGCCGTGGCCGGAGGCGACGCGGAGCACGCCCCGGCAGATGTCGCGAAACGCCTCGTCGAAGCCGACGCCCTGGATGCCCCACGCGTAGTCCGCGCCGCGCCAGCGCCACCGCCAGGTCCCGACCCAGCCCGGGAGCGACTCGTTGAACTCGAGTGTGCCGGTGACAAATGCCTGTTTCGAGGCCGCCGTCATCTGAGGGGCGGGGAAGCGGCCGGGGTGGATGCCCCAGGCCGCGAAGTCGGCGCCCGTCGGGAACCGGACCGTAAGATCGAAGTCGCGGGCCATGTCGGCGAAGGAGGCGCGCTGCGCAGCGCCGTCTTGGCTCTCCGCGCTCAGCAGATAGGATGCCGTGCCGATGCGCACCGCGAGCACCGGTACCACCACCGGCCGCGCGCCCCGCCACGGCCGCTGCCCCAAATCCGCGATCATCTTGTCGATCCGGGCGGGGATGAACTTGACCGTGAGGTTGTAGGGACGGTCGCGGGTACCTTGTTCGTCGTGCACCGGTCTCCCGGCCATGCGGTCCACGTAGGAGTAGGAAGCCACCGACGCGCCCGCACGCGCGGCGAGCGCCGAGACGCGCGGGTCGTTGCGCAGCCGGGGCTCGCCCGTGACGTTCACGAGCACGTTGCGCAGCGCCTGCGCGAACCCGATCGGGCGGCTGCGCGTGTCGGTGCCGGTGACGATGACCGTTGCCTGATAGAGGTCGTCCGACGGCTGCGCGTCGCCGGGTGGTCCCGCCGCGGCAGCGACCGCGATCAGGATCGCGCCCAGGATCGCGCCCAGGATAGGCGTCCATCGCCGGTGTTCTCGCCGAAGTCCCATCGGCCCGCGCCGTCCCATCGCCCTCACAGTGGCTCTAACCATCTAACCATCGTTTCGTGATCGGGGGTTACGCCCCCTGCGGCGAGACCAGCCGGAGGAACGTGCGCTCTTCGGCGGCGATAAACCGGTGCTCTTCGGCGAAGCGGAAATTGGCGGCGGCGTCGGGATCCGCCCGCAGGCGCGCGCGATACGTCTCGTACGCCGCCAGGCTCTCGAAAGAGATCAAGCCGTACGCGACGTCGTTCGTGCCCTCGTGCGGCATCCAGTAGCCGACGACGTTGCCGCCGCATTTCGGGATGATTGTGAGCCAGCGGCGCGCGTACGTCTCGAACGCCTCCCGCTTGAACGGATCGAGCCGGTACCGGATGAAAACCGTGATTGTCATGTGCGCCTCCGACTGAAAGGGTCCCGTGGCGGATTCTACAGGCGAGACGCTACATGGTATCGTGAAATGTGGATTCGCACCGACAACAGCACTGAGCGCGCCGGCATGGATGCCGACCAATCGGAGCGTCTTGAGTTTCCCGCCGCCGGCGGGGCCGTATCCGCTCTATGGACGCCCGCGGCGCGGCCGATCGCCGTGGCGGCCGTCGCACATGGGGCGGGCGCCGGTATGGCACACCCGTTCATGACGGGCGGCGCGGCCGGCCTGGCGGACGGCGGCGTCTCCGTCCTGCGATTCAACTTCCTCTACATGGAGGCCCGCCGCCGCGTGCCGGACCGGACGCCCGTGCTGCTCGACACGTGGCGCGCGGCGATTCAGGAACTCGTGCGGCGGGGCGGCGGGCTTCCGATGGTCATGGGCGGGAAGTCCATGGGCGGCCGCATGGCGTCGATGCTGGCCGCGGAGGAAGGCGCGCAGTTCCGGGGAGCGGCGCTGGTGTTCTTCGGGTACCCGCTGCACCCGGCGGGGGCGACCGGCCGGCTTCGGGACGCGCACCTGCCGGAGATCCGGGTGCCGATGTTGTTCATCCAGGGGACGCGGGACGCGCTGGCACAGGCCGATCTGGTCGAGGATGTGGTCCGGCGGCTCGAACCGCTGGCCCGCCTGCACGTGGTGCCGGACGGGGACCACTCGTTTCACGTTCGGGGGGCAAAGCGTCCCGATCGGGACATCGGATACGAGTTGGGGCAGTTCGCGGCGCGCTACGCCGGCGAGATCGTCCGGAACGGCCGGGTATGATCGTGGCCGGGGCCGATTCTACGCGTGGCGGGGAGCCGCTCTGTCTGCCGCGGGACCTCCGGCAGCTTTGCCGCCTCCTGCGGGCGCGGCAGAGACCTCGTCGCGCTTGGGGCGCCGGTTGGACTGCAGGACCTTCTTTCTCAGGCGCAGCGCCGCCGGCGTGATTTCAACGTACTCGTCGTCCGCGATGAACTCGAGCGCCTGTTCCAGGTTGAGCGCCCGGGGCGGCACGAGGCGGACCGCGATGTCGGATGTGGACGACCGGATGTTGGTCATCTTCTTTTCCCTCACCGCGTTCACGTCGAGGTCGTTGTCGCGCGCGTGCTCGCCGATGATCATGCCCTCGTATACCGCGATGCCGGGTCCGACGAACAGCTCGCCGCGCTCCTGCAGATTGTAGAGCGCGTACGCGGTGGTGGCCCCGGGCCGGTCGGCGACGAGCGCCCCTGTCGGACGTCGGGGGATGTCGCCCGTCCACTCGATGTAGCCGTCGAAGAGCGAGTTCATGACGATGGTGCCCCGGGTTTCCGTCAACAGCTCGTTGCGGAGCCCGATCAGGCCGCGGCTCGGCAGCCGGAACTCCAGCCGCACCCGTCCGGAGCCGTGGTTGCGCATGTTGACCATCACCGCCTTGCGCGGGCCCAGCTTCTCCACGACCACGCCGACAAACTGCTCCGGCACGTCGAGGAAGAGGCGCTCCACGGGCTCCATCAGCCGGCCGCCGCTCATCTTCGTCACGATCTCGGGCCGGCCGGCCATGAGCTCGTAGCCCTCGCGGCGCATCGTTTCGATCAGGATCGCGAGCTGCAGTTCGCCCCGGCCCATCACCGCGAACGTGTCGGGCGTCCCGCCGTCGGCGACCCGCATCGCGACGTTCGTGAGCATCTCCTTCTCCAGACGCTCGCGCAAATTGCGCGACGTGACGTACGCGCCCTCGCGCCCCGCGAACGGAGACGTGTTGACGCAGAACTGAATGGCAATGGTGGGCTCGTCGATCGCGACCCGCGGCAGGGGCGCCGGCGCCTCCGCGTCGGTGATGGTGTCGCCGATCGCGATGCCTTCGACCCCCGCGACGGCGATGATGTCGCCGAGATCGGTGACCTCGATGTTGGTGCGGTGCAGCCCGCTGAACGAAAACAGCCTGGTGATGCGGGTCCGGGAGACGGTTCCATCGCCCTTGGCGATGCCGGCGTCGGCGCCGGTTCGCAGCGTCCCGTTGAACACGCGGGCGATCGCGATGCGGCCGAGGTAGTCGCTGTAGTCGAGGTTGGCGACGAGGATCTGCAGCGGGCCGTCCGCGTCGCCCGCGGGCGCCGGCACCGTGGACACGATCGTGTCGAAGAGGGGACGCAGGTCTTCGCCGGACTCCCCGCCGGCCGGCGACGCGGTCCCGGTCCGGGCGTTGGCGTACAGGACCGGAAAGTCGAGCTGGGCCTCGCTGGCATCCAGATCGATGAACAGATCGTAGATCTCGTTCAGCACCTGCTGGGGACGGGCGTCCGGCCGATCCATCTTGTTGATGACGACGATCGGCGGCAGCCCGGCCTCGAGGGCCTTGCTGAGGACATATCGGGTCTGGGGCAGCGGCCCCTCGCTCGCGTCGACCAGCAGCATGACGCCGTCGACCATCTTCAGCGCGCGCTCGACCTCGCCGCCGAAATCGCTGTGGCCCGGCGTGTCCACGATGTTGATCTTGACGCCGTGGTAGAAGACCGCGGTGTTCTTGGCCAGAATGGTGATGCCGCGCTCGCGCTCGAGCTCGTTCGAGTCGAGGACGCGGTCGACCACCGTTTCGTTGGCGCGAAACGTGCCGCTCTGCCGCAGCATCGCGTCGACCAGCGTCGTCTTGCCGTGGTCGACGTGCGCAATGATCGCAATATTTCGAATAGCCTGTACCACGATACACTCAGTATACGTCATGACGGCCGCCAAACAAATTGTGAAGATCGGCCGGATTGGGGGAATAACGTCCGAAGCAGGGAGAGTAACAAGAGGGGGATTGTGGCGCGCTTCTTCTTCGGCAACGCGGTCTGGGGCTGTCTGCGGCTGCGTGACATTCCAGACCGAGGATCGTGGCAGCCCGCTCGGATCGCCTATTGGGACGAAACCTACCTCGACAGCATCTCGCGCCTCGCCCTGATCGGCCAAAAGGCATGTACGGTCACGGAGTTGGACGATGCTCTCACGGCGTCCCGGCAGGCGCCCGGCATCCGGATGCTGTGGATTCACGAGGGTCTGCTCGATGAGGCCCACCGCCGATGGGAAGACGCGCAACACGCGGCGGCGAGGCCGCGGCGGGCCCACGCGTCTGCGGTCGCGACGGGCGCCGCCGCGGGCGCGGCGGCCGTCCTGCTCGTCGGTCTCATGGGTATCGGGCGAATCCCGGATCGTCCCGCCTCTCCGCCGGCGCTGAACCGCCAGGCGGCGCGGGTTGCCGCGGTGGCGCCAAACGCTCCGGCCCCGCGAGTCATGCGAGCCGCGGTCGCGTCGTACGCAGCACCGGCCACGGCGTCCCCCGCGGCGCACCGCCCGCGGTCAAAGGCGGCCTACGCGGTCAGTGTCGGAACCTTCCCGAGCTCCGTTGCGGCCGAACGAATGAAGCATCTTGTCATGAGCAAGGGGTACATCGTGGTCGTCGTGTCTCACGGCGCCGTCTCTCACGTGGTGACTCCGCCGTATCGGACGCGTGCCCAGGCCGAACGCGTCATGCGCGGGCTCGAGGGCAGCGGTCTGCCGGCACGCCTGACGCCGTCGCTGGTGCTGTGAGGTCGGCCCGCGCCTAACTGCCCGCGGCCTCCGGCACCGCGGCCGCGCGCGGTTGGTCTAGACCAGGCCCCTCCGCACGGCGAACGCGGCCGCGTGGGCGCGGTTGCGGAGATTGAGACGGCCGTAGAGCGCGCGCAGGCAGTTCTTCACCCGGGACTCCGAGAGTCCGAGCTTCACCGCGATCTCCTTGTCGCTTAGGCCGAGCGCCACTTCCACCAGGATGTTCATCTCGCGCGGCGTGAGCCGGTGCGGCCGGCGCGGCGCGCCGCCCGCACCGGCGGCGGCGTCCTGGGCGAGGCCTTCGACCATCTGCCTCGCCAGGACCGGGTTGATCATCGTGGCGCCGGACTGCACGGCTCGGATGGCGTTCGACAGGTTGACGGGCGAGATGTCCTTGAGGACGTAGCCGACGGCGCCCGCGGCCGCGGCTTCGCGGAAGATTTCCTGGTCGGTCTGCGCGGTCAGCACGAGCACCTGCGTCGCGGGGCACCGTGCCTTGATGGCGCGAATCGCGCCGATGCCGTCGGCGGCGGGCGCGGCGATGTCCATCAGCACGACGTCCGGCTTCGAGGCCGCCACGTCCTCGACCGCGGAGCCGGCGCCGCCCGCCTCGCCGACGATCTCGATGTCGCCCTGCGACGCGAGCAGCATCCGCAGGCCGTGCCGCAGCAGGGCTTGCGCGTCGATGAGAAATACACGGATCGCGTCCGCCGATCGTGACGGCGCGTTCTCGCGGCTGGCGGCGGACGATTCTTCGGGGGAGGCTGGGATCGCGAACGGGTCCGTCCGCGGAATGGCCCGGAGTCGCGGCTTGAGCGCATGCAGCCCGAACTTTGCCGGATCCATCAGAGGTGATGTGCCCACGCGCGATGATCCGCAGACCAGAGCATGTGTGCGGGGCGAACGAGATCGACAGGGCAGTTACTCCAAATTTCCGTCGCGCTTACTCGAAACGGCGGCCGCGGGTACTCAAACGAGGCGGCGGGCCGGCGCGAAATCCTGGCGGGCTGTGCCGGACGAACGCAGGCCGGCCCTCCACGGGTTTCCAATTAGGCGGGTGTGATCGCGACATCAAGGCGCGCCGGCGAACGGCATCGGTGGCCGGCGCCCACAACGGAGGCAACGGAGGCGATGGCAGTGAAATCGCAGAGCGATCGTATAGTGCGGGAGTTTCAAGCGGCCTACGCGGCACTCCGCCGTGCCGGCGGGAACGACGCGCATGTGTCGCTGCCCTACGTGCCGGTTCTGCTGCGGCGGGACCTCAGGAAGCCGCATGGATCCGACGTCTGGCTGTCCCGCTGCGCGGCGCCCGCGGCGTCCGTCCAATTCGCGCGGATGCGGGCCGCCTGGGAGATGCTGCCGGATGCCACACGGTCCAAGGCCCATCTCATTCTCGCCGTCGAACGGGCCGGTTAGGGTGAGACGCCGACGGGTGTGAAAACCGCGGGGCGCCACATTTTGATCAAGGCGTGTCTCAACGGCGGCCGCCGCCGGGCCGAGCATGAGGCGGTGCCTCTGACCGCGCCCGAACTGGCGCAGGCCGCCGCCTCCGCGGCGGCCGCGGGCGCCGCGGCGCTCCACGTCCATCCGCGCGGCGCGGACGGAGCCGAGGCGCTCGACGCCGCGGACTGCGGGGCGGCGATCGCGGCGATCCGGGCGGCGTGTCCGGGGATCCCGGTGGGCGTCAGCACCGGGGCGTGGATGGTGCCGGACCCGGGCGCGCGCGTCCGGTTGATCGAGTCCTGGACCGTGCTCCCCGACTACGCGTCGGTCAACTTCTCCGAGACCGGGGCCCCGGACGTATGCGCGGTCCTGATGCGGCGCGGCATCGGCATCGAAGCGGGCCTCTGGTCCGTGGACGACGTCCGAACGTTTGTTGCCAGCGACCTTGCCGCGTGGTGTCTGCGCGTCCTGGTCGAAGCACAGCCGCCGGATCCCGAGGACGCGGTCGCCGATGCGGCGGCGATAGATGCGGCGCTGGACGAGGCGGAGATCTGGCTCCCGCGCCTGCATCACGGGGAGGGTGTCGCGACCTGGGCCGTGCTGGACGCGGCGCTGGATCTCGGACGTGATATACGCATCGGCCTAGAGGACACGCTGCGGCGGTCCGACGGCGCTCCAGCTCGCGACAATGCGGAATTGGTGGCCGCCGCCGCGCAGGTGGTGCGCCGGCACGGCCACCGGCCGGTCGCCGTCCCAGGGACCAGGGGCTAGGATGGGTGCCGGGATTGACCCGCCACGGCGCGTCCTGTAGCGTGAGTAGGTAGCAGGGGCTTTGCAAAATTGATATCTCATGGGGGCACAGAACGTGCGCGCACGGTGGTTGGTGGCGTTGCTCCTCGGTGTGTTGCTGGTCGGTTCACAGGTTGCCGCAGCCTTAGCGGACGACGAGGGCGGCGATCCGGCAGGGCGGGGCGGTACCCACGAACAGGGCAGCGTGAACGATGCGCATGAGAATTCTGCCGGGTCCACACACGAAAGCAATCAAGCCCGGTAGGCAAGTGTGCTGGCGCCCACTACCCGTAATCCGGGTTGGAGAGCCGGCGGCTCCTGGACGCTAAGGGGATTTTCGCCGGTCGGTAAAGAAATGTAACAGGAAGGACCCACGGCACGTCCGGATCGGCGCTTGTGTGACGCTTAGCAGAACCCCTGGGTGGGGGGCTTTCCATTGTCGATGATCCGGTTCCGCAATCTAAGCCGGCGGGCTCGATGTAGCACACCCGCGGCTAGGGTTGGACAGGCACCGAAGGGGTTCTTTACCGGAGCGTCGGTAGCGAGCCGTTCCTTCGAGGCCGCCGTGCTTGTTGCGGCTATTGCCGCCACGGCGGGTCTCTACCTGTTGCCGGGTATCGCGGCGCCCGGTGGGGCGGCGCCGACGGTTGTCCTCGGCGGACCGGCCGGGACCGTCCTGCTGCTGGCGGCCGCGGCGACCGCGGTCGGACTCGGCGGCATCTACCACCTGCCGCTCGGCTTGAAGATTTTCCTGGTGCTCGGGACCGGCGCGTCCTTCGCGATCCTGCTGAGTTTTCCGATTCACCTGGCGCTGATCCCAACCACGGCGGGCACGATCTTCGCGCAGTTCGCCAGCCGCCGGCGGCGCCGGCTCAGTCTTCCCACGATCGTGTTCAACGTGATGCAGTACCTGTTGACCTGGAGCTTGGTCGTCATGTTCTTCCACCGGCTCTGGGGCGATCTGGCGTGGCTCCCGCCTCAGGCGCGGCTGTCAATCGCCGCGATCGGCGCGGGGCTCGCCTACATGCTGATCAACACTTGGCTGGTCTCGACGTGGTCGGCGCTGCGCAAGCGGACAGGCGCGTGGAACCTGTGGCTGCAGATCCTGAGAGAAAGCCGCGCGGGCTACGCGGGGACGCTGCTGCTCGGCGCCGCCGCCGCGCAGCTCGCCGTCATCCATCCGTTCTGGGTCGTGCCGCTCCTCCTCTCCGTCCTCGCGATCTATTGGGGCCAGACGCGGATGCTGGGGATGCAGCGGCGGCAGATCACGACCACGCTGTCGTCCCTCGTGGAGTCGAACGAAAGCCTCTCGCCGTTCATGCACGAACACTCGGAGCGCGTCGCCTGGTGGGCGGAGCGTCTGGCGCGCCAAGTGGGGCTCTCGGAGCCCGAGATCGAGTTGGTGTGGTTCGCGGCCAAGATGCACGATCTCGGAATGATGCTGCTCCGGCGCGATCTCGAGGCGACGCCGGACGTGTTGTCGGACGCCCAAGAGGCGCTGATTAAGCAGCATTCCGCGATCGGCGCCGACGTGCTCGAGCGACTGCCCGGCATGGGGCGCGTCGCGCAGTATGTGCGGTCGCACCACGAGGCGTATGACGGCAGCGGGTATCCCGACGGCGTGGCGGGTGACCGGATCCCTCTCGGCGCGCGGATCATCCGCGTGGCGGGCTCGTACGACGGCCTCTGCAGCGCGCGTCCTCATCGGGCGGCGTTCACGCCCGAGGGCGCGCTGGCCCGCATCCAGGCGCGGGCCGGCCGTGACTACGACCCGCAGGTCGTCCGGGCGCTCGAGCAGATCATCACCACCACGGACGCCGTTCCGTCCTTTGCGAAGGTGTTCGGCACGCCCGCGCTTCAGCCGCGGCTCGCGTTGGCGGTGGCGGCGCCGGCCGGCAATCCGGTGTGGGAAGCGTGGAAGTCGCGGCTGCCCGAGATACCGGGCGACACCGGGACGGCCGCGGCGCCCGGCAAGTCCGACGTCCGGCCCGCCGAGCGGTTCGAATCGACCGCGCCCCGGGGGAACGGAACGCCGGCGGTCTCCGACGCCGCGCCGTACCTTGTGGCGATTCAGGAGACCGAGCGGCGGCGCATCGGCCGCGAACTGCACGACGAGATCGGCCAGGCCTTGACGGGGCTCAAGCTGACGCTTGAAGCGCTGCCGCCGCAGCCCGAAGGCCGCGTGGAAGACAGTCTGCAAAACGCGCGCGACGTGGTCGCGGATTTGATGACGCGGGTCCACGATATTTCTCTGCAGCTGCGTCCGGCCGTCCTCGACGATCTCGGGCTGCTCCCCGCGCTGCAGTGGCACGTGGAGCGGTACCAGGCCCAGACCGGCGTGCGGGTCGCCCTTACGCACGCGGGACTGAACCGCCGGTTCAGCACCGGCATTGAGACGGTGGTGTATCGCATCGTGCAGGAAGCCTTGACGAATGTGGCGCGGCACGCCGGCGTGCCGGACGTGCGTCTGCGCGTCTGGGCGGCCGACGGGATGCTGTCGGTGGAGATCGAAGACCGCGGCAGCGGTTTCGAGCCGACCGGCGTCGAGTCGAACGGTCTTGTCGGCATGCGGGAACGGGCGTTGCTCATCGGCGGGCGCCTGGCCGTGGACACTGGCCCCGGCACGGGGACGCGGATCACGGCTACGCTGCCGCTCGGGGCTGCTGAGGTGCCGCGACAGGCCAATGACGCCTGTCACGATCGTTCTCGCGGATGACCATCATGTTGTCCGACAGGGCCTGCGGGCGGTCCTCGAGGCTGAGCCGCTGTTCTCGATCCTCGGCGAAGCGGGAGACGGGCTCGAAGCCGTAGTTCTCGTCGCCAAGATCAAGCCGCAGGTGCTTATCGTCGACCTCATGATGCCCGGGCTCACGGGTCTCGAAGTCACCCGCCGCGTTCGCAAGGAATCCCCGGATACACAAGTCGTCGTTCTCTCCATGCATCAAAGCGAGCCGTACGTGCTGGAGGCGCTGCGCAACGGCGCCGCGGCCTACGTGCTGAAGAACTCGCAGTCGGCGCATCTGGTGCAGGCCGTGCGAGAGGCCGCGGCCGGCCGCCGCTACCTGAGCCCGACGCTGTCGGAACGTGCGATCGCCGCCTACGCGAACCGCACCGAGGCCGACGCCGGTCCCACCGACGCCTACGACACGCTGACCAGCCGCGAGCGGGAGGTGCTGCATCTCGCCGCGGAAGGAAACAGCCATCGCGAGATCGCCCGGCGGCTCAGCATCAGCCCGCGCACCGCGGAAGTCCACCGCGCCAACCTCATGCGCAAGCTCGATCTGCACAACCAGACCGACCTCGTCCGCTACGCCATCCGCCGCGGCATCATCACGGAAGAGTAGCGCTCACTTATATAGCCTGGGTAAAATCAAGCTCGCAGGCGCACGCTAAGTGCGCGCGGGTGCGCCATGCGGAAAGAGTCCAAAGCGCTCATCGCCCGCGGCACCGTCGTCGACCTCGCGATCGCCGTAACGGTCGGCGCGGCGTTCGGCCGCGTCGTCACATCGCTCGTCAACGATGTGATTATGCCGCCGATCGGCTTCTTGATCGGCGGCCTCGACTTCACCAACCTCTTCATCACGCTGCGCGGCGGGCCGTACGCCTCGCTCGCCGCGGCCAAGGCCGCGGGCGCCCCGACCGTCCACTACGGGGTGTTCATCAACAACATCGTCGACTTCCTCATCGTGTCGGCGACGCTCTTCCTGATCATCCGGCTGGTCAACCGCGCGCACCACGCGCCGGAGCCGAGCCCGACCACCAAGCCCTGTCCGTATTGTCTATCGGTCATCCCGCTTCGCGCGACGCGGTGTCCCGCGTGCACGTCCGGCGTGGCGGCCGGCCGCCGGGAAGTCACCGTCGACGGCAGAGGCGAGGGTGCGCATGGAATTTGACCGGCGCCAAGATCCGGCGACGGAACCGGAGCTGCCGGCCTTTCGCTGATCGAGGTTTCGGCGGGTCGCGCTCAGCGCGCGATGCGCGCGAGCATCCAGATGGCGAGGCCGATCGAGGAGGCGCCGAGCGCGCGCGTCAGCGCCGCGGACACGCCCGAATCCGGCACGATCAGATCTGCGACCAGCCCGATGAGAAACACCGCGCCGACGGCAGGTTCCGCGAATCCACGTGGCAACCGCATGACACCGTCATTTTGCCCAGGAATGTGCCGCGTGTGACCGCGGCCGGCTCGAAAGTTTCACGGGGCGGCCCGCTCCTAGACGCCGTTCCCCGAAAGGGGGAAAACGCATGCGATGAAGGTGTGCGATCAGAGAGCGGCGGGATAGGCTGATGGCCATTCGAAAAAGCGACGCAGAATCCGGCATCCCGGCCCCAGGCGGGGCGGACCGGTCCGCCGCGGAACCGCAGGTGCTCGCCGGCCGGTTCGAGTTGCGCGAGGTGCTCGGCGGCGGCGGGATGGCGACCGTGTACCGCGCGTGGGACCGCGAGCGCGACCGCGTCTGCGCGGTCAAGGTGCTCGCCGAGAATCTCGCCTGCGACGAAGAGTTCCGGCAGCGGTTCCGCCAGGAGGCGGAGGCCGCGAACGCCCTGGTCCATCCGCGCATCGTGCGGGTGTACGCTTACGACGGCGTCGATTCGACGCCCTACATCGCGATGGAGCTCGTCGAGGGCGGGACGCTGCGCGATCAGATGCGGCGGCGGGAGCGGCTGTCCGAAGCGGCCGCGCTGCGCATCGCGGCGGAGGTCGCCGACGCGCTCGCTTACGCGCACGCGCGGCGCGTCGTCCACCGGGACATCAAACCCCACAACATTCTGCTGACGCCGGACGAGCACGTGAAGGTCGCCGATTTCGGCATCGCGCGATCGCTCGATGCGACCTCGTACACGCGCACCGGCACCGTGCTTGGTTCGACGCAGTACATTTCGCCCGAGCAGGCGGCGGGGGAGCAGGCGGGCCCGGCGTCCGATCAATATTCTCTCGGCGTCGTGCTGTACGAGGCACTCGCGGGACGGCTCCCCTTCGATGATGCGGAGGCGCCCGTGGCGATGGCGCTCAAGCACATCCACGAGCCGCCGTTCGACCTGCAGTGGATCCGTCCGGACCTGTCGGAAGCGACGGTCGCGCTCGTCCGCCGGCTGCTCGCGAAATCGCCCGCCGAGCGCTATCCGACCGCGGGTGAGCTCGCGACGAGCCTGCGCCGCATCTACGCGCGGTTCGGCCGGCAAGAGCCCAAGACCAAGGTCCTGCCGATTCGGCCCGGGGGTCAGCACGGAGCGGCCCCGGGTGCCGTGGCGTTCAGGGGGCTCGCCGCCGCGAACGGACGAGGTGCCACGGTCCGCCTCGCGGCCGTGGGGCGCTCGTCCGCGCCGCTGTCGGACACGGCGCGGACATCCGTCCTATCGTCGCGGTACCGGCGCCGGAGTGCCGCGCCTCAAGCGGCGGTCGTGCTGGTCGGACTCATCGGGCTCTGGCTGATTGCCGCGGTGGCATACCAGGGCTACCAATCCGCCGCGCACCGGCCGGCCGCCGGACCGCAGGCACCGTCCCTCGTCGGCCAGACGCTTGACGCGGCGCAGCAGGTCGCGGCGTCGGATCATGTGACGCTGGCCGTCGCAAGCCGTCAGGATCCCGCCGCGAGCGCCGGGACGATCGTGGCGCAAGATCCACCCGCGGGCGCCGCCGTCCCCGCAGGCGCCGCCATTCACGTCATGGTGAGCCAGGGACCGGGCGTCGTCCCGGACGTGCGCGGCGCGTCTCCCGCGGACGCCCAACGGCAGCTCGGCGCCGCCGGCCTCCGGCTCGGAAGCACCATGTACGCGCACGATGACAAGGTCCCGGCCGGCATGGTCGCGTCGCAGTCGGCGAATCCCGGGACGCACCTGGCCGCCAAGACCCCGATCAACCTTGTGGTCAGCCAGGGGCCAAACCAGGCGTCGAGGCCATCGCCGTCCGCCGGCGCCCAGCCCGGCGCGCCGGCACAGAGCACACCGGCCGCGCCGGCGTCGTACCCGGGAACGGCGGTGGTGCCGAACGTCACCGGCGTGTCGCTTGCGCAGGCGCAGTCGCAGCTGCGGGCGGCGGGGTTGCAGGCCGGTCGCGTCAGCTACACCTACGACGACCGCACGCCGGCGGGCGTCGTCGTGCATCAGCAGCGGGCGGCCGGCGCTCAGGCCTCCGCCAACGAGGCGGTCGATCTCGTGGTGAGCCAGGGGCCGCCGCCGCAGCAGCCGGCGACTCCGCCCGCGCAGACGGCGCCGCCGTCACAGAATCCGCCGGCCCAGAACGTCCCGCCGGCGCCGGCTCAGCCGGCGCCGCCCGACCAGAGCCCGCCATCGCAGGCGGTGCCGTAGCGCGGCGGCACTATCGGTCGCGCCGCGTCGTAGTTTCACCCGCCGTCACGGTTCTGACGCGCGCGGATCCTCCGCGCCCCTTTCGAGGGGCGCCCTTGCGTGTCAGCGAATAACCACGGTAATGCGCGCGCTTGTGATCGGAGCCGGCGTGATCGGCGCCTCCACGGCCTACCGCCTAGCCCGCCGCGGCGCCGCCGTGACGCTTCTCGACCGCGGCCGGCTCGGCGGGGGCACTTCCGCGACAAGTTTCGCGTGGACGAACTCCAACCAGAAGACGCCGCGCGCCTACCACGACCTGAACGTCGAGGGCATGCGCGCCCACGCCGTGCTGCGGACCGAGTTCGGCGCCTGCCCATGGTGGCACGGCGGCGGGAACGTGCACGTGGCGGCCGGCGACGCGGACCGCGCGGCGCTCCGGGAACGGATCGACCGGCTGCGCGATTGGGACTACGCGGCCGAGGAGATCACGCCGGCCCGCGCGCGCGCGCTTGAGCCGGACATCCCGGATGAGGCGCTCCGCGACACGACGATCGCGTTCTTTCCAGACGAAGGGTGGGTCGAGACAACCGTCTACGTCTACGCCATGGCGCAGGCGGCCGCCGCGGCCGGGGCGCGCGTCGTGGCGGGGGCCGGTGTGCGCGAAATCCGGCGGACCGGAGACCGCGTCACCGGCGTGCGCAGCGAGTCCGGCGAGGTGTACGAGGCCGACGTCGTCGTCAACTGCGCCGGGCGGTGGGCCGGCGGGCTCGGGGCGCCGGTGGATCTCGGCATCCCGATGTCGCCGAACCGCAGCGTGCTCGCGATCACGCCGCCGGCGCTGACCCGGCTCGGGCGTGTCGTGCACGCGCCGGAGTGTCAGTTCCGTCCCGACGGCGGAGGGCGGGTCATGGTGCAGGCCGACGACGTCGACGATGCGGTGACGGCGTCCGGCGTCTCCGAGTCGCCGCCCGCTCTGGCGGCCGCGCTGGTGCGGCGCGCCGCGGAGTTACTGCCGGGAGTCGCCGGAGCCGGCGTCGAGTCGAGCCGCCTCGGCATCCGCTCGATGCCGGCGGACGGCCGCACGGTGATCGGGCCGCAGGGTGGGGTGGCGGGCTATTACGTGGTCGTCACCCACAGCGGCGTGACGCTCGCACCGTACCTCGGGACGGCGGCGGCCGGCGAGATTCTCGGGGGCCGTCCCGATCCCCGCCTCGCCGCCTTTCGGCCCGACCGGTTCGGTCAGGCTCCGCCGGGTTAGAGGACGGTGATGCGTAAGTGCGTGACCGCCACCTTGGCTCCGCGCTGACAGGACACGGTGACGGGATAGGGGCCCGGCTTCGCGATACCCGGAACCTTCACGCTGAACGTCACCAAGCCGGACGGATCGGCCGCCCGGGGCGGCAGCGACGCGATCGTGCGGCCGGGATCCGTTTGGGCCTGGACGGACGCGCCGCACTGCGCGTACGGCGCCGTCCGGACGGCCAGGTGCCCTTCGGTCCCTCGCGCGACCGGCGTTGTGACCGACACGACCCGGACCGCCATTTGGGCGGGAGCCGCCGCCACTTGAGCCGGCGCCGCCGCGGTCGCGCACGCGAGGCCACCGGCGAGACCAACACACCGGATGATCGTGGAATGCGAGATTCGCATGGTGCCACGATTTTGCCCGGTTGGGCCGGGCGGCTAAACGCGGGGGCGCGCTACGACTTGGAGATCGTCCCCCAGGCGCTGTAGCCCTGCATCATCAAGATCCAACTCTTTTCGCGCAGATCCTCCGGCAGGAGATCATGGACGACCTGCAGCTCGTCCAGCTTGGCCTCAACCGCGCTTTGGACTTGGTTCTTGCGTTCCGAGTCCATATACGATTGGTTGAGCACCCGCAGTTGGCGGTGAATTCGCAGCAGCGACGGGATCACGTTCATCGATACGCTCATTGCCGTATGCCTCCTTGTGTGGGCTAGCCAGATGCGCTCGGGCGATCGCCGCCGCCTTGGCCCCACGACCCGTCGGGACCGGATTCGGCGATCGCCTCGTCGACGGTATCGTGCACGGGAATCACGGTATCGAACCGCAGGCGCCGAAAGAGCGCGCGCAGCGGAGCGTTGGACGACATGACGAGCCGGAGCTGGCGCCGCCGCGACCGGAGATCTTCCGCCAGATCGTACAAGAGGCGTATCGCGGCGCTGTTCAAATAAGTAACGCCGGTCACATCGACGGCAACGAGCGATTGGGACGTGGAGTCCGTCGCGGCCGCCCGCAGCTCCCGCTCCACCTGCGGCAGGCTGACCAGATCGAGATCGCCCTCCACGCGGGCCACCGTGGCGCGCGACGGCTGGTGCACCGTGACCTTAGCCTGTGTTCTCATCGCTCTCTGATCTCGGTTTTGGGGAGTCTGCCTATCCTACGAACCGTCCGCGCCCGGCCCTCTCCTGTCACCGCTGTCACCGCGGACCACAAATCCGCCCTAAACCTCACAGTATTTACCCGTTCCCGCTAGACGCGTAAACGCTCGTCCAAGTGTTCGTTCGAGCGCCAACGTCATCGAAGTGTGAACGAATCCGGCCTGCCGGAGATGGAAGTCCGAGGGCCAAAACGACCGCGAGAAGGGGCCGGCCGAGGGGCCGCCGGCGTGGTCGCGTATGTCAGGACGATCCTTGCGGGTCAATTCGAGGCGTCCCGGGTGATGCTGGCGGTGTGCACGTCTGCAATATCCGCCACGTCCAGCACCACGCGGGCCGGTTGAGCGCGTATTTGCGCCGGGTCGAGCCGGCATGGCAAGATCTGAAGGTGCGTCGCCGAGTCAAAACCGGCCGGCGATAGCCGGTTGAACGAGCCCGGCTAAGAGGACGCCGCAGGTCCCGAGCCGCGCTCGGCCGCCAGGCGGACGAACGCGTCGAAGGCCGACGGGTTGGCGAGCGCGTCGCGGCTGGCCGCGCGGTCGGGCGGCGCGCCCGCGAGAATGCGCTTGACCGGGACCTCGAGCTTCTTGCCGTTGAGGGTGCGGGGCACCTCGGCGACCTGATGGATCTCGTCGGGCACGTGACGGGGCGAGAGCTGCGCCCGCAGGCGGTCCCGGATCGCCGTCCGGAGCCGGTCGTCGAGCGCGGCGCCTTGTTTCAAGACGACGAAGAGCAGCAACCGGCCCTCGCGGCCCAATTCGCCCGTGTCGATCACGAGGCTGTCGACGACCTCGGGCAGCTCTTCCACGACCCGGTAGAATTCGCTCGTGCCCATCCGCACGCCGGCCCGATTGAGGGTGGAATCCGACCGCCCGTAGATGACGCAGCTGCCGCGCGGCGTGATCTTGATCCAGTCGCCGTGGCGCCATACGCCGGGGAAGCGCTCGAAGTAGCTGTCGCGGTAGCGCGCGCCCCCCGGATCGTTCCAGAAGCCGATCGGCATCGACGGCATCGGCTCGGTGATGACGAGCTCGCCAACCTCGCCGATCACGGGCCGGCCGTGCTCGTCCCAGGCCTCCACCTTCGCGCCGAGGCCGCGGCACTGGATCTCGCCGGCGCGCACCGGCAGGAGCGGACAGGACAGCACGAAGGCCGTCGCTACGTCGGTGCCGCCGCTGGCCGAGCCGAGCAGCAGCGACGGGCTCACGTGCTCGTAGACCCAGGCGAAGCCTTCCGGAGTGAGCGGCGCGCCGGTTGAGCCCACGCTGCGGAGGCGGGACAAGTCGAACGCCGTGCCCGGCTCGAGCCCGGCCTTCATGGAGGACAGCAGAAACGGCGCGCTCGTGCCGAAGTACGTCATGCCGGTGTCCGCGGCGAGCCGCCACAGCGCGTTGAGATCGGGATAGGCGGGGCTGCCGTCGTACAGGATCGCCGTCGCCCCGACCAGCAGGCTCGATACGACGACGTTCCACATCATCCATCCGGTCGTCGAGAACCAGAAGAAGCGGTCGTCCGGCCGCACGTCCGCGTGGAGCGCGAGCCACTTCAGCTGCTCGAGCAGCACGCCGCCGTGTCCGTGCATGATGCCCTTCGGCAGCCCGGTCGTTCCCGAGGAGTAGAGAATCCACAGCGGATGGTCGAAGGGCACCGGTTCGGGGGTGAAGTCGCCGGCCGGCTGGGCCATCGCGTCGGCCCACGGCCGTACGCCGCGCAGTCCGGCGGGGTCGGGCCGCTCGTTGAGATAGGGGAGAACGACCACGGCCTCCACCGTGGGGAGCGCCGCGGCGATCTCGCGCACCGCGTTCATGCGGTCGTAGCCGCGGCCGCCGTAGCGGTAGCCGTCGACGGCGAGCAGCACGCGCGGCTCAATCTGCCGGAAGCGGTCGACGACGCTCCGCGTGCCGAACTCCGGCGGGCAGCTCGACCAGATCGCGCCGAGGCCGGCCGACGCCAGCAGCGCCGTCGCCGCCTCGGGCACGTTGGGCAGGTACGCCGCGACGCGATCGCCGCGCCGCACCCCGAGCCGCCGCAGGCCCGCGGCGGCCGCGGCGACATCGCGCGCGAGGTCGGCGTGGGTCAGTGTGCGCGGCGGGCGCGTTTCGGAGTAGGCCAGTACGGCCGGCGCCCCGTCGTGCCGCCGGAGGGCGCGCTCCGCGAAGTTGAGGGTGGCGCCGGGGAACCACCGCGCGCCCTCGGCGCCGCGGCCCCGCTCGAGGACGGCGCCCGCCTTCCGGGTGCCCCGCACCTCGAAGAAGTCCCAGATCGACTCCCAAAATGCCCCGAGGTCCCGGACGCTCCATTGCCAGAGCGCATCGTAGGAGTCGAAGGCGAGGCCGCGCGTCTCGCGCAGCCACGCCAGGTACCGCGTGAGCTCCGCGCGCGCGCGCACCTCGGCCGTCGGTGTCCACAGCACGGTGCCTTCGGCGACCGTCGCTTTAATTACATGGTGGCCGGCCGCTTGTCGGCCGGCAGCAGGGCGGCCCATCGTCGAGCGGGGTTCGACTACGCTACGATCAGCCCCTTGCGGATCGCGTAGCGTACGAGCTGCGTGCGGTCGTGGAGCTCCAGTTTCTCGAGGATGTGGGCGCGGTGCGTCTGGACCGTCTTGACGCTGATAAACAGCTGCTTGCCGATCTCCTGATTGGTGGCCCCGTGGGCGATCAGCGTCAGGATCTCTTTCTCGCGGGCGGTGAGCCCGTCGTACGTCTCCCGGTTCTCGCCGCTCTCGACCCGCGTGAGGTAGTCCTCGGCGACCGCGGTCACCGTCTGCGGGTACAAAAAGGCCTCCCCGCGCGCGGCGGACCGGATCGCCTCGATCAGATCGGGCGCCGCGTCGTGCTTGAGCACGCAGCCGGACGAGCCCGCCTTGATCAATTGGAAGACGTAACTGTCGTCGCCGTGCATGGTCAGCGCGATCGTGTGGGTCTCGGGGAGCGCGGCGCGAATCTGCCGGGTCGCCTCGATGCCGTCGAGCCGCGGCATGCTGATGTCGAGGACCGCGACCGTGGGCCGCAGTTGCTTCGCCAGGGCGACGGCCTCGGCGCCGTCCGACGCCTCGCCGACCACCTCGATGTCGGGCTCGCCGGCGAGGATGCGCTTCACGCCTTCCCGCACGATCGCGTGATCGTCCGCGAGCAGCACCCGGATCTTGCCGCCGTCCGCCTCGCCGTTCACCTCGCCGGTGTCCGTCATGCGGTTTGTCCGCGGCTGGCGGCGACGGCGGGGAACTCCGCCACGACCTCGGTCCCGCCTTCGGGGCGCGAGACGATCCGCACGGTCCCGCCGAGCGCGGCCGCACGCTCTACCATGCCGCCGAGGCCGACGCCGACGCGGCCGCGCCGCTCCGGCGGCGTGTCTCCGGCCGCGAGCCCGCGCCCGTTGTCGCGAATCCGCAGCAGCAGACGGTCGCCGGTGCGCGACAGCTCGACGTCCACCCGGGATGCGCGGGCGTGCTTGACCGCGTTCCACAGCGCTTCCTGGGCGATCCGAAACACCGTGGTCTCGAGCGCCGTGTCGAGCCGCTCGCTGCCGAGCCGCTCGCTCAGGCTCACGTCGAGGCCGCGGGACGCGATCTGGCTCTGCGTGTACCACCGCAGCGCCGGCACCAGGCCGAGGTCGTCGAGGACGGCGGGGCGCAGGTCGTAGATCAACCCCCGCACCGCTTCCACGGTGCGCGCGGCGAGACGCCGGAGGCGCGCGAGCGTCTCCTGGGTCACCGGCGTGCCGCGGGCGTCCTCGAGCCGCGCCGCCTCGAGCTCCAGCATCAACCCGGCGAGGGACTGGCCGGCTTCGTCGTGCAGCTCTCGCGCGATGCGCTTGCGTTCGTCCTCCTGCGCGTTGAGCAGCCGGCGGATCAGAGCGGTGCGGTCGGATTCTTTGTCGCGCAGCTCGTCGAGCAGCTGCGCCTTGTCCATCGCGAGGCTGACCTGCGCGCCGATCGCGGAGACGAGCGATAGCTCCCGACGCGCCGAGAGCCGGCCCGACGGCAGGACGAGGTTGAGCACCCCGGCGGTGCGGGCGCTGTGGAGCGGCACGCTCGCGTGGCGCACCGTCGTGCCCGCGCCGGGGAAACGGTCGCACTCCACGACGCTGCCCTGCGCCGGCAGCCGTCCGGCGCGGAGGAGGTCGAGGCACCGGCACGAGCCGGTCATCGCGGTCTGCCCGTTGCGGGCGAGGGCGCCCGAGAGCCCGAACGCGGCCGCGGTTTCGTACCGGCCGCCGCGCTCGAGGAACACCCAGCCCGAATGCGACTGCACCATCACGCCGGTGGCCCGCAGGACGTCGGTCAGCATGTCGCTCACGTGCCAGGCCTGGTGCAGCGCCGCGCTGATCGTGCTCATCACTTCGAGCGAGCGCTGCCGCTCGAGCGACCGCAGTTGCACGCCGGTGCCGAACATCGCCGCGCACACCGCGCCGATCAGTTCCGAGATGCCGGCGTCCGTGGTCGTGCGCGGAAGGAACGACCAGCCGGCGAAGTTGATGCCGATCGCGACGAGCGCGACGAAGATGAGGCGGATGGCGGTGTCGTCCGCCGTCCCCTCGGCACGGTAGTAGCCGCGGCCCGCGAGGACGAACGCGAACGCCGCGGCGAGTCCCGCGACGGCGCGCGCCGCGCTTCCGTGCCCGGGGCCCAGCACGACGAACAGGGCCGCGGCGGTCAGCAGGCCCCCGTAGCCGACGGCCCCGAGCAGCACATTGCCCCGGGCATTCGGATCGCGCGCGACCGAGCCGGTGAGGAAGCAGCCGGCCGCGGCGAGGATCAGGATGCTGGGGACGAGCGCAAACGGCGCGGGCGCGGCGCTCGAGACGAGCGCCATCTCCGTCGCCGACCGCGCGGCCAAGGCGGCCGTGCCGGCGGTCCACCAGATCACGTAGGGTAGACGGGTCTCCACGTACTTGCCGAGGAGCAGCAGCACGACGGCGACATGAATACCGACGGCGAAATCCAGCATGAGGACCGGCATGCCCAGTCCGCCACCCCCGTCAGGTCCCAGGGACCCTACTACCCGTTTTTTCCCAGGTTGCACCCCGAAATACTCGCCGGCCGACGCGGAACGGGCGTCCCGCGGCCCTCGACGCCCGGACCTACCGGGCCCCGGCATCGGGTCCCGACCCTATTTCAAGGCCAATAGGGCCCTCGCCCGATTACCGCCGGAACCCGTGGCTGGTAAAGTCGCTGTGGAATGTTGAGAAGCGCGGACCGACTGATGCTCACGCTCGTGTACGGAGTACCGTTTGCCCTGCTCTCGGCGGGGTTCGTGGGGTTCCTTCGAATCGTGGCCACCCGCCGGCACAACGTCCGCCACTTGTCGAGACGGAGATTGTCAGGCCGGGCCTCGTAACCGGGGGGAAACGAGGCCTGGCCCGCTCGCCGGCCGGCGCTCACCGAGCACCGGCCGGCTGTATTTTAGGGGCATGATTGCCCAGAAGGAATGCCCCTTCGTGCGCCCAACGTTGTTCCGGAGGAGGTGATGAGCATGGATTCGTCTACTAAGGGGCAGGCCGTACCAGCGCGTGAGGGCGAGGGGGCGGCGCAGAAGCCGCTGCTGCTCTACGAGGTGAAAGACGGCGTCGCCGTGCTCACTCTCAACCATCCCGAACGCCGCAACGCGCTCTCTCGCGCGATGCTGCAGGAACTGAAGCGGTCCCTCGACCGCGCGGCCGCGGACGAGCAGGTGCGCGCGGTCGTCATCCGCGCGGTCGGCGCGGTTTTCAGTTCGGGACATGACCTTCGCGAGCTCGTCGGACAGCCCGAGGCGGACGTCGCCGCCCTGTTCGACGTCTGCACGGACGTGATGGAGACGGTGCGGACTCTCCCGAAGCCGGTCATCGCGCAGGTGCACGCGCTCGCCACCGCGGCCGGCTGCCAGCTCGTCGCGACCTGCGACCTCGTCGTGGCGTCCGAGAACGCGACCTTCGCCACGCCCGGCGTGAAGAACGGCCTCTTCTGCACGACGCCGGGGGTGGCGGTCGCGCGCGCGGTCGGGCCGCGCAAAGCGATGGAAATGCTCCTCACCGGAACGCCGATCAGCGCGGAAGAGGCGCAGCGGGCCGACCTGGTCAACCGGATCGTGCCCCCGGACCGGCTCGAGGAAGAGACGATGGCGCTCGCCCGGCAGGTGATCGCGGCGAGCGCGTACACGCTCGCCATCGGTAAGCGGGGCTTCTATCAGCAGATCGCCAAGGACCGGCCGGAGGCCTACGCGGTCGCGCAGAAGGTGATGGTCGAGAACGCGCTGGCGCCGGACGCGCAAGAGGGGATGCGGGCGTTTCTCGAAAAGCGCCCGCCGCGGTGGGGCCATTAGCGGCGGCGTGACCCGGCGGGCCGCCGCGGCGGCGGCGGGGATCGCGATCTGCGCGCTCGTGGCCGTCATGGCACCCGGGGCCGCGCCGCGCCGGGCTGCTGCGGCGGCGTCCGTCCGCGCGCCGGATTTTCATCTGCCGCTGCTCAGCGGCGGGACGACCGGTCTCGCCGCATATAAAGGAAAGCCGGTGATCCTGCTGTTTTGGGCGCCGTGGTGCCCGACCTGCAACGGCGAGGCTCCGGGGTGGGAGCGGGCGTACGGCGAGGCCAAGGCCAAGGGCGTGGCGATGCTCGGCGTCGGGCTGCTCGACGGTCCGCAGGCGTGCCGGGGATTCGTCGCGCGCTACCATCTGTCGTTTCCGAACGCCTACGACGCGGACGGACGCGTGGCGAAGGCTTACGGGTTCACGTACCAGCCGTACTGGGCCGTGATCTCGCGCGCCGGGCTGCTGATCCGCCATGAGTATGGCCCGACGAGCCAGGCGGAGCTGCGCACCACCATCGAGACGCTGGCCGGGCAGTAGCGCCGGACACCGATGCATCTGTCGCTGCTGATCGCGTTTCTCGCCGGGGTGCTGGGGTTCTTCTCCCCGTGCATCGTCCCGCTCATCCCGGGATACCTGTCCTTTGTGTCGGGCGTGTCGCTGCTCGAAGTCGAGGCGGCGGAGCGGCGCCGGCACGTCGGGCGTGTCGTCGGGACGACGCTGCTCTTCGTGCTCGGGTTTTCGCTCGTGTTCACCGGACTCGGGGCGTCGGCGTCGCTGGCCGGCGGCTTCATCCTCGGCAACCGCGAGCTCCTCGGCCGCCTCGGCGGCGCGGTCGTCATCCTGTTTGGTCTGGTCATGCTGGGCGTGATTCGCGTGCCGGGGCTGTCCCGCGAGCGGCGCTTCGCCTTCGCGGAGCGGCCGACGGGACTGGCGGGGATCGTGCTCGTCGGCATGGCGTTCGGGTTTGCCTGGACGCCCTGCGTGGGGCCGGTCCTCGGCGCGATCCTCACGCTGGCCGCGACGACGGCCCGCGCGGCCGACGGCGCCCTGCTGCTCTTCGCGTATTCCCTCGGTCTCGGGCTGCCGTTTCTCATTACCGCGGCGCTGCTCACGAGCGCGTTCGGCGCGCTGCGGGCGATCGGGCGCTACGCGCACGCGATCGAAGTCACCGGCGGGGCCTTCCTCGTCGTGATGGGCGCGGCCCTGCTGTTCGATTGGATCTACCGCCTCAACGCCTGGATACTGCAAGTGTTTCCGGTCCGGCCCGCGCTCTAGCCCGCCGTCCCCGAAAGGACTCGCCGCGCGTCGCTTCGTAGCCATAGGCGGTACTCCACCGTTCGGGCAAGGGGGCCGGTAGTGACCGACGATTACTCGGCAGGCGTGTCTGCGCCCGCGGCCACGTCGTGGATCGGGAAGAGCGTGCGCGCGCGCGAGACGCTGCGGCCCATTCGCGGGCTCGCCCGCTACGTGGACGATCTCGTGCTGCCCGGCGCGGCCCACCTCGCGGTGGTGCGAAGCCCCGTCGCCCACGCGCGCATCCGCCGCATCTCGACCGAGGCGGCGCGCCGTGTGCCGGGTGTGCTGGCGGTCGTCAGCGGAGCCGACCTGGCCGGCCGGACGGACGGCTTCCCGGTCAACGTCCAGGAAGGCGCCAAGGTGACGGTCGTGCCGCTCCACGCGCTCGCGACCGGCATCGTGCGGTACGCCGGCGAGCCGGTGGCCGCGGTCGCCGCGGAGACGCCGGCGGCCGCGCTCGACGCCGCGGCCCTCGTGGAGGTCGAGTACGAGGACCTGCCCGCGGTCACGGACCTGCGCGCCGCGCTCGGCGGACCCGTCGCGGTGCACGAGGCGGCGCCGGACAACGCGCTCCTGCGCTGGCGCCGCTCCCACGGCGACGTCGACGCGGCGATGGCGTCTGCGGCCCACGTGGTGCGGGCGCGGTTTCAGATTCCGCGAATCGCGGGCGCGCCCATGGAGCCGCGGGGCGGGGCCGCCGCCTACGACCCCGGCACGGACGTCCTCACCGTGTGGTGCTCCACCCAGGATCCGCACCGCCCGCTGGCCCAGCTGAGCCGCATGCTGAAGCGGCCGGAGGATCGCATCAGGATCATCGTGCCGGACGTCGGCGGCGCGTTCGGCGTGAAGGGCAGCCCCGCGCCCGAGGTCGCCGTCGCCGCGCTGCTGGCGATGGATCTCCGCCGGCCGGTCAAGTGGATGGAGACCCGCCGCGAGAACTTTCTCTCGAACTATCAGGCGCGCGGCATCGACGCCGACGCGGAACTGGCGCTCGACGCGGACGGCCGGTTCCTCGCGCTCCGCGCCCGCGTGCTCGCAGATCTCGGCGCCTACATGTACCCGGCGACGGCGACCGTGCCGCTGACCGCCGCCATCTTGATGGTAAATACCTACGCGACGCCCGCCGCGGACGTCGAGCTGATCGGCGTCGCGACGACGAAGCCGCCCACCGGGCCGTACCGCGGCGCGGGACGCCCGGAAGCCGTCTACATCATGGAACGTCTCGTCGATCTCGCGGCGCAGGAGATCGGCCTCGATCCGATCGAGATCCGCCGGCGCAATTTCATCGCCCCCGACCGGTTCCCGTACCGCACGCCGCTCGGCTGGACCTACGACTCCGGCCAGTACGAACTGTGCCTGGACCGCGGGCTCGAGGCGATCGGGTACGAGCGCTGGCGGCAGGAACAGGCGCGCGCGCGCGCGGAGGGACGGCTCCTCGGTATCGGCGTCGCGGCCTACGTCGAGCGCGCCGGCACGGGCCTGTGGGAAGCCGCGGCGCTGAGCGTCGCCCCCGACGGCCGCGTCGTCGTACGCATCGGGTCGACGCCGCAGGGACAGGGCCACGAGACGACGTTCGCGCAGATCGCCGCGGACGCGCTCGGCGTGCCGCCCGAGGCGATCACGGTCGAGCACGGCGACTCCGCGGTCGTCCCTCGCGGCATGGGGACGTTCGGCAGCCGGTCCATCACGGTCGGCGGCTCCGCGCTGTGGGTCGCCGCGCAGAAGGTCCAGGAGAAGGCCACCCGGATCGCGGCGTATCTGCTCGAGGCCGCGCCGACCGATCTCGTCCGCGACGGAGACCGGTATGCCGTTCGAGGCGCGGCCTCGCGCGGCGTCTCCTTCGCCGAGGTGGCGGCGGCCGCGTACCAGCCGGGGCGCCTGCCGCGCGACATGGAACTGGGCTTGGACGCCTCGGCGACGTTCTCGCTTCCGAGCCCGGTGTTCCCGTCCGGGGCCTATGTTGCCGTGGTCGAAGTCGAGCGCGAGACGGGAGCCGTCCGCATCCTGGCGCTCGTCGCGGTCGACGACGGCGGCCGGATCGTCAATCCGTTCCTTGCCGAGGCGCAGGTGATCGGCGCCGTCGCGCAGGGCATCGGCGAGACGCTGCTCGAGGAGTCGGTGTTCGACGAGACGGGGCAGCCGCTTACGACGACGTTCGGCGAGTACGCGATGCCGAGGGCGGCGAACACCCCGGCGGTGCACGGCGTGTTCGTCGAGACCTTATCGCCGTTCAACCCGCTCGGGGCGAAAGGCGTCGGGGAGGCGGGGGCGATCGCGGCGCCGCCGGCCGTGGCCAACGCCGTCATGGACGCTCTCGCGCCGCTCGGCATCCGGCATCTCGATCTGCCGCTGCGGCCTGAGCGGATCTGGCGGGCGATTCGGGACGCGAAAGCCAGGACGTAGCGGCGGGTCCGGCATGCGCTCGACCTTTGGGGGGTGGGCGATGAGATGGCATCTGGCAGTCGTCACAGCGGCCGCGGTCGCGGGCCTCGTCGCCGGCGGCGCGGTCCCGCCGGGAACCGCGGCGCCCCAGTTTCCGGCCCCGGGCCCGCACGACAAGGTGGTCTTCGGACAGCCGACGGCGCCGCCGAACGTGGTGCACGCGCCCGTGGAATTGGCGAAGGCGTTCGGGTTCATGGACAAGTTCAACGTGGACCTGTCCGTGCTCGACTTCGACGGCTCCACCCGGGCGCTGACCGCCGCGATCGCGGGCGGCATCAACGTCGGGCTGATCGATTGTCAGGTCGCGAACGGCAACGGCGCTCAGATCGCGGCGTTCTACGCGCCGGCGCCGCGGACGGATTTCGTCCTGGTCGCGCGCGACAGCATCAAGACGCTCCAGGATCTCAAGGGCCGCAAGATGGGCCTCTCGGGCGCGCCGGGCGGGATCATCGACCGGATGAACCGCGCCATCCTGGCGAAGGCGGGCCTGCGGGCCGAAGATATAACGATGGTGCCGACCACCACGGCCGGCCGCGTGGCGGCGCTGGTGACGGGACAGAATGACACGGCGCTGTTCCATCTCGAGCAGGCGAGCAAAGTGCTGCGGACGCAGCGCGGGTTCCACGTGCTGTATGACTTGTACAGGGCGCTGCCGGACTACGAGTACAACATGTACTGCGGGCTCCGGCCGTGGGTGCAGGCGCACCGTACCGCCATGGTCAACATGACGGCGGCGACCATTCTCGCCGTGCGCTACGCGTACGCGCACCGCGCCGAGGCGATCAAAGCGATCGCGGACATCACCCACGAGGACCCCGAGGACGTCGCCTACGCCTACGGCAAGATCGTCACCGGCTGCATCTGGGCGCGCAATCTCGGCCTCGATACGAGGCGGATCGACTGGACGACACAGTTCGAGCACCAGGGCGGCAACCTACGCAACGTCTACGACGCCCGCCAGATCCTGGACATGGGGATCGCCAACGAGGCGCTCGCGAAGGCCGGCGGATCGGTCCCCGTTCCCGAGGGCTGCGAGTAGGATTCGGGCCGCCGCCGGCGCAGGCCGCGGTCATGCCTGACGAGACGATCCGGTACGTCGGCCGCACCTGGGAGCCGCGGCTCGTCGCCAACGGGGTGGATCCGGGCGACTACCGCCGCGTGGTCGGCGGGCTCGAGACGTGGGATCAGTGGTACGGCGCGTGGATGGAGTTGGGCCGGACGCACGAGGGCCTGGCGCGCGACGCCGAATCCGCCGGTCTGGCCGTCACCGCGGGCGAAGCGTGCTATCGCGCGGCGCTCGCGTACCACTTTGCCGTGTTCAGCTGGACGGAAAATCTCGACGAATACACCCGCGGGCACGAACGCTGCGTCGGCTGCTACGCCCGCGCGCTTTCGTCGCTCGATCCGCCGGGCGAGCGCGTCGAGTTTCCGCTGGAGACGGTCCGGATCCCCGCGTACTTCAGAAGGCCGGCGGGCTTCGCGCGTCCGCCCGTCGTATTGTTTCTGTCCGGTCTCGACTCGGTGAAAGAGGAGCACGCCACCTTCGAGCGCTTCTTCCTGCGCCGGGGGCTCGCCACGCTGACGCTGGACGGGCCGGGCCAGGGCGAGACGTGGTACCGGATGAAGATGCGCGTCGACTGGGAGGTCACGGCGACGGCGGCGATCGACTACCTGCTCGGGCGCGACGACGTCGACGGCACGCGGGTCGGCGTGTGCGGGGTGAGCCTCGGCGGCTATCTCGCGCCGCGGTGCGCCGCGTTCGAGCCGCGCCTGCGCGCCGTCGCCTCGTGCGGCGGGCTGCACAGCCTCGAGGAAGGCCGCCTGCACCGCGGGCTGCATCTCGCGCGGTGGCTGCACGTTTGGGGCGCCCGCGACCCGTCCGAGCTCGCGGTCCGCAGCCGCGGCGCGACGCTCGCGGACTGCGCCGGCCGCATCACGGCGCCGCTGCTCGTCGTGCACGGGGCGCAGGACAACCTCATCCCGCCGGACGACGCCTACCGCACCTATGAGCGCGCCGGCGGGCCGAAGCGCTGGGTGCTGTATCCCGACGGGAACCACGTCTGCAACAACATTCCGTACAAGTACCGGCCGCTCGTCGCCGACTTCATGGCGGAGCACCTGCGGTGAAGGCCAAGATCCAGATCGACAACGCGTGCCGCATGTTCGCCGGCGGCACCGTCAGCGCGTTCGAAGGGCTGTCGTTCGACGTCTACGACAACGAAATTCTGTGCGTCGTCGGCCCGAGCGGCTGCGGCAAGACGACGCTGCTGCGGTGCATCGACGGCCTCGTCCCACTTTCCGCGGGCACGATTCTGCTCGACGGTGCGCCGGTGACGGCGCCGCCGTCCCGGATGGCGATGGTGTTTCAGCACTTCGGACTGTTCCCGTGGAAGACGGTGGAAGCCAACGTGGCCTACGGCCTTCGCCTCGGGGGCGTCTCCCGCTCGGACGCGGCGGTCCGGGTGCGGCGCGCGCTCACGCTCGTCGGCCTCCAGACGTTCGCCGCGTACTATCCCTACCAGCTCTCCGGCGGCATGCAGCAGCGCGTCGGCCTGGCCCGGGCGCTCGCGATCGACCCCGAGGTGCTGCTGATGGACGAGCCGTTCGCGGCGCTTGACGCCCAGACGCGGGAGATTCTGCAGGAAGAGATGCTCCGCATCCTCGAGCAGGAGCGGAAGACGATCGTCTTCGTGACGCACAGCATCGACGAGGCGCTGGTCCTGGGCGACCGGGTGATCGTGCTGACCGCGCGACCGGCGCGGGTGCGCGAGGTCCTCACCGTACCGTACGCCCGGCCGCGGGCGGTCGCGGCGGTGCGGGCCGACCCGGGATTTGGGACGCTGCGCGCGCGGGTCTGGGACCTGCTGCGGCAGGAGATCCAATGAACGCGGTAGCCGTGTCGGCGCAGCAGCAGGCGGTGCGGGAGGCGGCCTCGCGCCTGCGGCGGCGCCGGCGGCTCCACGACGCGCTCGTCCGCGTCGCGTCGGTCTGCACCGTGCTGGCGATCTGGGAAGTGGGGGCCCGCGCGATCAGCCCGCTGTTGTTCGCGCCGCCGTCCCGGATCATCGTTGCCGGCGCGTCGATGATCGCGTCCGGCGAGCTGTGGCCGTACCTGAGCCTGAGTTTCCGCGTGGCCGCGATCGGCATGCTGTTCGCCACGATCGTGGGCATCGCCGCGGGGGTCCTGATCGCGCGGGTGCGCCTCCTCGATCTCTCGCTGGAGCCGTTCGTGATCGCCCTGTACTCGACCCCGATGGTGGCGCTGATCCCGCTCGTCGTCATCTGGGCCGGGTTCGGCGACTCCGGCAAGATCGTGGTGATCTTCCTGTTCGCCGTCTTTCCGGTGCTGCTGAACACGTACCAGGGCGTGCGCGGCGTCGACGCGCGGCTGCTCGAGGTCGCGCGGTCGTTCCGCACCTCGGAGCGCGCGCTGTGGGGCGACGTGGTTCTGCCGTCCGCGCTGCCGTTCATCGTGGCCGGGGTGCGTCTCGCCCTCGGGCGCGCGCTCATCGGGATGGTCATCGCCGATCTCTACACCTCGGTCTCCGGCATCGGCTATCTGATCGTGCGCTACGCGCAGAACCTGCAGATCGACCGGCTGCTGGTCCCGGTCGTGATCCTCTCGATGACCGGCGTGACGCTCGTGCAGGCGCTGCGCTGGGTCGAGATGCGGATCGCGCCCTGGCAGTTTGCCGGACGCGACGACTGACGGCCGCCCCGGGAGGTGCCTCCGGTGTCGTCCCACGATTTCGACGCGGTGCACGGCGCGCTCGACAGCGGCGCGCACTTCGGCCGCCTCAGCGGCACGCCGTACTACGCGGACGCGGTGTACGAGCGCTTTTCCGAGGACGAGCGGCGGCGCCGGCTCGAGGCGACCCGCGAGAAGATGGCCCGGCTCGGACTGGACGGCCTGATCGCCTGCGGCGGTCCCAACCACTGGAGCTACGGGGCCGGTGTGTTCTGGCTCACCAACCACCGCGAGTGGCACGCGCTGTCGGTCTACCTGTACGTGCCGCGGGAGGGGGAGCCGGCGCTCGTGTACGGGATGGGCGGCACGCACATCGAGGCGACGCGCCGGGCCGTCGCGGTACGGGACGTGCGGCCGGCGTCGGCCGGCCAGTTCGGCGAGGTACTGGCGGCCGTCGCGCGCGAGCGCGGGCACGCCGGCGGCCGGATCGGCATCGCGGTGATTGATCCGCGCTACGGCGACTACCTGCCGCTGAACCAGTACCAGCGCCTCGCCGCGGAGCTGCCCGACGCGCGCCTGGAGCTCGCCGGCGACTTCTTCCACGAGCTGCTCGTGATCAAGAGCCCGGAGGAGCAGGCGCGCGTCCGCCGCGCGGGCGCCCTGTGCGTCGCGGCGCTGCGGCCGTCCGGGACGCGGCGCGGCCCGGCGTCGCTGAGTACGAGCTCAAGGCCGCCGCCGCGTCGGCGATTCTCGCCGGCGGCGGCGAGCTCGATTTCCTGATCATCGGCAGCACGCCGATGGACGAGCCGCGCATGGTGTTCGGGAATCCGCGGCCGTCGGGCCGCCGGCTCCGCCCCGGCGATCTCATTCTGAACGAGCTCGCCGCCGGCTACGAAGGCTACACGGCGCAGATCGGGATTCCGATCTGCGTCGGGCGGCCCGCGGACCGCGTGCGCCGGATGTGGGACGAGGTCGTCCGGCCGGGCTTCGACCTGCTGGCGGACGAGCTGCGGCCGGGGAATACGTTCGAGGCGATGCAGCGGCGGACCGGCGTCTTCCGCGAGCGCGGCTATCAGTCGCGCCCGATCGTGATGCACGGGATCGACCTGACGAGCCATCATCCCGACGTCCGCGTCGACGGCGTGCACGCGGATCCAGCGGACCGCGTGATGCGGTCCGGCATGGAGCTGATGCTCGAGCCGAATCCGATCACGCCCGACGGGATGTTGGGGCTGTTCTACGGGCACACGTTTCTGTTGCACGATACCGGCCGGGAGCGCGTGACGGAGGGCTTCCCGGACGACCTGCTGGTGGCCGGCGCCTAAGAGGGACCGCTCGAACGAGTGAGCGCCGCCAGGTTGAGGCGCCCGCCGCAGGGGAAAAAATTCGTACGGACCCCGTCTACGCGGCTAAGTGCCGTGGTGTGCGTCGTAAGCTTGCGGTAAGTTACCCGAAACTCGTCGGGTGAGCGACGCCCATGACGAACCCTGTGATCGGTCAGCAGAAGGGCTTCACACTCTCCCACCTCGCGGCCGTCGTCGAGTCCACAGACGACGCCATCTACAGCATGACCCTCGACGGTGTCATTCTGACCTGGAACCGGGCCGCGGAGCAGATGTACGGCTACACCGCGGCCGACGTGACGGGCGCGCCGGTGACGCTGCTCCAGCCGCCGGACACTCCCGATGAAGCGTCCCAGATCCTCGAGCGGCTGCGGGGCGGCGAGCACATCACGCACTACGAGACGGTCCGGCAGCGGAAAGACGGCACGCGCCTCAACGTCTCGCTGACGATCTCGCCGATCACCGACGCGTCCGGACGGATCATCGCGGCGTCGGCGATCGCCCGCGACATCACCCGGCGCACGCAGGCCGAGGCGGCGCTGCAGCGCCTGAACGCCGATCTCGAAGAGCGGGTCGTGCAGCGCACGCGCGAGCTCCAGGCGACGAACGAGGAGCTCGAGGCGTTCTCCTATACGGTCGCCCACGATCTGCGCGCCCCGCTGATCACGATCGCCGGATTTAGCGAGCTCCTGCTGGAAGATTGCGGCGGCCAGCTCGGCGAGGATGCCCTGCGCCGCCTGCGGCTCGTCGCGGACAACGCGCGGCGCATGGGACGGCTGATCGACGATCTGCTGGCGTTCGCGCGCCTCGGCCGGCGGTCCGTGGCGGAGGCCGTCGTGCAGCCCGCGGAGATCGCCCGCGGGGCATGGGACGAGCTCGACGGCGTCCGCGGCGGGCGGCATGTCGATCTGGCGATCGGCGACCTGCCGCCGTGCCGGGCCGACGGCGCGCTGTTGAGGCAGGTGTTCGTCAACCTGCTCGGCAACGCGCTGAAGTTCACGCGCGGGCAGGAGACCCCGCGGATCGACGTGGGCTGGCGGGCCGATCTCGAGGGTTCCCACGAGCGCGCGTACTTCGTCAAGGACAACGGCCCCGGATTCGACCCGCGATACGCGCACAAGCTGTTCCGGATCTTCCAGCGGCTGCATTCGACCGACGAATTCGAGGGCACCGGCGTCGGACTGGCCACGGTCCACCGCATCGTGCTGCGCCACGGCGGCCGCGTGTGGGCGGAAGGCGACGTCGGGAAGGGCGCGACCTTCTTCTTCACGTTGAGGCGCGCCGAGCCGCGCGCGTCCGGGGACGGCTGAGGGGAACGCCGTGGACGAGCCCCGAACGCCCGGGCCCGCGCCGGGCCCCGCTCCGCGAGCGCTGCGCGTGCTCATCGTCGAGGACGAGCCGCCGCATGCCGAGCTGGAGATCGAGGCGCTGCGGCGGGCCGGGTTCGCCCCGTCGTGGACGCTGGTCGGCAGCGAAGCCGCCTACGTCGCCGCGCTGTCGCCGGCGCTCGACCTCATTCTGGCCGACAACAGCCTGCCGGGATTCAGCGCGCTGAGGGCCGCCGAACTCGTACAAGGACGCGGCTTCGACGTCCCGCTGATCGTCGTGTCCGGGACCATCGGCGAAGAAGCGGCGGTCGCGCTGATGCGGCGCGGCGTCGCGGACTATCTGTTGAAAGACCGGCTGAGCCGGCTCGGCGCCGCGGTGGACCGGGCGCTCGAGGCCCGGCGTCTGCGCCGGGAGAAGGATCGGGCGGACAACGAATTGCGCGAGCGCATCGAGCGTCTGGAAGCCGTACGCGACATCGACCGGGCGATCAGCAGCAGCTTCGATCTGCGCACGATCTTGAACGTGGTGCTCGAAAAGGTGACGGCGCGTCTCGGCGTGGACGCCGCGGCGATTCACCTCGCCGGGTCCACGGTGCCGGTGCTGACGTGGGCGGCGTCGCGTGGATTCCGGATCGAGCCGGAACGGCGGGCCGAGCAGCGGTTCGGGGAAGGGCACGCCGGCCGCGCGGCCCTCGACCGCCGGCTCGTGTACATCCCGGACCTCGCCGCTTCGCCCGGCGAGTTCGCCGGTACGCAGGTGCCGGCCGAGGGGTTCGTCGCCTATCACGCCGTGCCGCTCATGGCCAAGGGGCGCGTCGTCGGGGTGCTGGAGCTCTTCCACCGCCGCGTCTTTGTCGAGTATCAGGAATGGCTGTCGTTCCTCGAAGCGCTGGCGGCCCAGGCGGCGATCGCCATCGACGTGACGGCGATGTTTGCGAATCTCGAGCGCACCAACGTGGACCTGGCGCGGGCATACGACACGACCATCGAGGGCTGGTCCCGCGCGCTCGACCTGCGCGACCGGGAAACGGTGGGCCACAGCGAGCGCGTCACGCGGCTGACCCTCCGGATGGCGCGCGCGATGAATCTGCCGGACGCGGAGCTGGTGCACGTGCGGCGGGGCGCGCTGCTGCACGACATCGGCAAGATGGGCATCCAGGACCATATTCTCCTGAAGCCCGGGCCGCTGACCCCGGAAGAACGGGACCTGATGCGCCGGCATCCCGTCATCGCCTACGACCTGCTCGCGCCGATCGCCTATTTAAGTCAGGCCCTCGACATTCCGTACTGTCACCACGAGCGGTGGGACGGCACGGGGTACCCGCGCGGGCTCAAGGGCACGCAGATCCCGCTGGTGGCGCGCATCTTCGCGCTCGCCGACGTGTGGGACGCGATTCGTTCGGACCGGCCGTACCGGGCGGCGCTCAGCCGCGACGACGCCCTCGCCTATATCCGCGCGCAGTCCGGAAAACACTTCGACCCTGAGATCGCGGCGCTCTTTCTTCGGTTCGTGAACGAACAGCCCGAGTGAGTGGGCGGCGCCCCCGTCAGGACGCAGCGGGCGGCGGCTGCCGTCTCCGCCGCAGCGTCACGGCCGCGAGCGCGGCCGCGAGCACCAGCGCGACGGCGGCGGCCCCGTGCATGAGCCACGATCCGGTCCCGCCGCCTGCCGGACGCGCCGCCACAAAGACACCCAGGCGGTCCGACGCCGCGAAGATCTGCAGCGCCGCCTGCACGCGCTTCGTGTCGAGCGCGGTCCACTTCCCATCGCTCCAGCGGAGCAGGACCGTCGCGTGCTGCGGGTACCGCAGCACCGGCGTGACGGGGCGGCCCAGCGCGATCGGACCGCCGTTCTGGTAGGCGGCCTCCACGCGGTAGCCGTTGCCGTCGAAGACGAGGCCCGGCGGCGGCGGGGCGACGGTGGCGGGGTCCACCGGTGTAATCCGGACGACCGCCGCGGTGACGCCGGCCTTCGGCGCCACCGAGTCGTGCGGGAAGATCACCCCGGCCTGCGCGTCGTCCGTCAAGATCGAGGCCGAGCCGGAGCCCGTGGGATTCAGGCCGATCTGCCCGGTGCCGCCCGTCGGCGGCTGGTTATCGCGCGCGAGCTCTGGCGGCGGGTGCACCCAGTGGTAGGGCGCGGGCGGTGCTTCGCCTTCGTACAACAGCCGCGCCGGGACGGCGCGCCAGACGGCTGGAGTGATGGCGAGATAGAGCAGGACGGCCGCGAGTCCCCACGCGGCCGCGGCCGCCCGCCGCCGCACCACGCGCGGACGAGCCCCCGTCACCATGCGGCCTGCAGCACGTTGGCGGCGGCGTGCGTGACCGCGGACGCCGTCCAGGTTCCCGACGCCCACCGCTGCCAGCCGAAGACGAGGCCCGCGGCCAGATCAACCGGAAGCGCGGCGATTCCGTAGGCCGGCACGTGAACCACGGCAAAGACCGCGGCCGATCCGGCCACCGCGATGGCGGCCCCGTAGACCGCGAGCGCGCCGTAGAGCAGGCGGCGGAACAGCAGTTCCTCGGCGACGCCGGCGGCCGCGGTCGCGGCGACGGCGAGCGGCGCCATCTTCGGCGCCAGCGGGTGCTGCAGCAGGCGCGCGGCGACAAAGGCGGCGAGGCCGATCGCGGTGACGGCCGGCCAGCCGAGCCGGCCGTTCGGATCGTCGCGGGCCGCGCGTGGCACGGGCGTGGCGCCGCCGATCACGCCGGCGGCCAGCGTGATCGCGACCGACGCGACGGTCGCCGGCGGACGCAGCGCGAGCGCGGCACTGCCGAGCAAGCCGGCGATGAGAGGTAAGAGGGCGTACACCGAGTAAGGAAATACAACGCCGTGGCGCCGGACTCCGCTTGTCCGGCTTTGGATGACATGGTGTCGTGCAGGGAGGCGTCGGTGGCACACCTCGGATTCGTCGGCCTTGGCGCGATGGGCAGCCGCATCGCCAAGCGGCTGCTCGACGCGGGTCACCGGGTGACCGGCTACAATCGCACGGCGGCGAAGGCGCAGTGGCTCGTCGGCGCGGGACTGCGGCTCACGCCGTCGCCCGGGACGGTCGCCGAGGCCGCGGAGGTGACGTTTTCGATGGTCACCGACACCGCGGCGCTGCGCGCCATCACCGAAGGCCCCGACGGGATCCTTGCCGGACTGGGGCCGGGCAAGATCTACGTCGACATGAGCACCGTCAGTCCCGAGGTCAGCCGCGCCCTGGCCGCGCGCGTGCGCGAGCGCGGGGCCGCGATGCTCGACGCGCCGGTCTCCGGCAGCCTCGTCACGCTCGAAGAGGGCCGGCTCTCGATCATGGCCGGCGGGGATCCGGACGTGGTCGAACGGGTGCGGCCGATTCTGCTGGCGATCGGCCCCGTCGTGACGCGCGTCGGTGGAAACGGCCAGGCGGCGCTGATGAAAGTTGCCACCAACCTCAACCTCGGCGCGCAGGTGCTGGCGTTCTGCGAGGCCGTGCTGCTCGCGGAGAAAGGCGGCATCGACCGCGCCACCGCGGTGCACGTCCTCCTCAACAGCGCGATCGCTTCTCCGATGCTCAAGTACCGCGGCCCGTTCGTGCTCGAGATGCCCGGCGAGGCATGGTTTGACTGCGGGATGATGCAGAAAGACCTGCGGCTCGCGGCGGACATGGGCCGGACGCTCGCCGTCCCGCTGCCGACGACGGCAATCGCCGACGAGTGGCTCAGCGCGGCGCGGGCGATGGGATTCGAGAAGCAGGACTTCGCGGCGATGTTCGACGTCCTGGCGTGCCTGGCCGGCGTCGAGGCGCGGCCGGCCGGAAGGGCCGGCAGGCAGGAGGCCGGAGCGGGGCCGGAGATCCCGCGCGAGACGGGGGAGGGCGGCCATGGGGATTAAGACGTTCGGCCTGCAGACGGTCGACTGGGAGCAGCGGGTCGACTACGAACGGCTCCGCACCGAGCGGCTCGCCCGGGTGAAGCGGTTCCTCGACGCGTCCGAGTTCGGGGCGCTGCTCTGCTTCGACATGAACAACATCCGGTACATCACGGCGACCCACATCGGCACGTGGGCGATCGACAAGCTGGTGCGCTTTACGCTGCTGCCGCGCGGCGACGAGCCGATCCTCTGGGACTTCGGGTCCGCGGCGCGGCACCATCAGCTGTACTGTCCGTGGCTCGGCGAGCGATCGCGCGCCGGCATCTCCACGCTCCGCGGCGCCTACCCCGAGAGCGCCCGCGACGTGGCGAAGAAGATACGCGTGGAGCTCGAAGCCCGCGGGCTGCACACGCAGCCGCTCGCGGTGGACATCATCGAGCCCCAAGTGCTGTTCGCCCTGCAGGCCGAGGGACTGCGCATCGTCGACGGGCAGACCCTAATGCAGGACGTCCGCAAGATCAAGACCCAGGACGAGATCAGCCTCATCACGACCGCGGTGATGATGGTCGACGCGGCGTACGAAGAACTGTACCAGGCGATGAAGCCGGGCATGCGCGAGAACGAGTGCGTCGGCCTCGTGGCTAAGGTCCTCTACGACCTCGGCTCCGAACACGTCGAAGGCGTCAACGCGATCTCCGGCGAGCGCTGCAGCCCGCACCCGCACGTGTACACCGACCGCGTGCTGCGGCCGGGCGACCCGGCGTACTTCGACATCCTGCACGCCTACAACGGCTACCGCACCTGCTACTACCGGACGTTCTGCGTCGGCAGCGCGTCGCACGCGATGGTGGACGCCTACCGGCGCTGCCGGGACTACCTCGACGCGGGGCTCGCCCTGATCCGGCCCGGCGTGACGACCGCCGACGTCGTCCGCGTGTGGCCGAAGGCCGAGGAGTTCGGGTTCGCCAACGAAGAGGCGGCGTTCGCGCTGCAGTACGGGCACGGCGTCGGCCTGTCGATTTGGGAGAAGCCGATCTTCAGCCGGCTCGTCTCGCTCGACCACCCCGAGGTGATCGAGGAAGGCATGGTGTTCGCGCTCGAGACGTTCTGGCCGGCCGCCGACGGCTGGTCCGCCGCGCGGATCGAGGAGCAGCTCGTCGTCACCAAGGACGGCTGCGAGGTGATCACGCGCTTTCCGGCCGAACAGCTGCTCGTCGCCGGGACGCGGTACTGGACGGCGACGGGGCCGCTCGAATCGACGCGCGAGGCCCAGTCCAACCTGAACCGCGCGGCCGCGCCGCCGTCCGCCGCGGAGCGGGTCGTCGCCGGGGCGCGGACGGAAGGCCGCGGCCGATGAGCACCGGCGTCGTCGACACGCACGTCCATATCATCGTCCCGGAGATTACGCGGGAGCACGGCCCGGAGCCATGGCGGCCGCGGGTCATCCGCGACGGCGACCGGCAGCGCATCGAAATCGGGGGCGTGGAGGTCCGGTCGGTCCGCCACGAGTTCGTGAACCTCGAGGGAGTGCTGGCCGAGACCGCCGCGGCCGGCAGCGACCGCGTCGTGCTCTGTCCGTTCGTCGGCCTCCTGCGCTACGACGGCGAGCCGCGGGACGCCCTCGAGTCCGGGGGCATCCAAAACGCCGCGCTCGCGAGGCTGGTGCGCGCGCATCCGGGCCGCGTCGCTGCGCTCGGAACAGTCCCGCTGCAAGATGCGGCGCTGGCCGCGCGCGAAGTAGAGGCGGCCGTGCGGCTGGGGCTCGCCGGCGTGGAGATCGCGGCGAGCGTCCGCGGCGTCTATCTCGGCGACGACCGCTTCCGGCCGTTCTGGGAGGCCGCCTCGGCCCTCGGGGCCGTCGTGTTCATCCATCCGACGACCCGAGGCTTCGACATCCCGGCCTTTACCCGCTACCACCTGAGCAACGCGGTCGGCAATCCCTTCGAGACGACGATCACCGCGGCCGATCTGGTGATGAGCGGGGTGCTCGAGACGTTTCCGAGCCTCCGCATCATCTTGGCCCACGGCGGCGGAGCGGTGCTCGCGCTGCGCGGCCGTCTCGGGCATGCCTACGAGGAAGTCGACGCCGCGCGCGCGCGCCTGCGGACGCCGCCGGACGAGTCGCTGCGGCGCTTCTATTACGACACGATCGTGCACGACCCGACACTGCTGCGCCAGCTCGTCGCCTACGCCGGCGCCGACCACGTCGTGCTGGGGTCGGACTACCCGTTCGACATGGGCGTCGAGCGTCCGGCCGACCAGGTCCGGGCGGCGGAGCTCAGCCCTGAGGACGAGCGGCGGGTCCTCGGCGAGACGGCGAACGAACTGTTCGCGGGGACGGCGGCATGATTACACGCGCGGAGCCCGCCGCTTAAGCAGGACGAGCGCCACGAACACGACCACCGCCGCCGCGGCGGCCGCATACGCCGTCCACGGCGTTCCCTGACTGTAAGGCGTCCCCGCGTGCGCCACGGGCGCGAAGGTCCCCAGCGTCGTCACGTCGGCCACCAGCAGATGAAGGTGCCCCGCGTACTGCACGGTGTGCGTCGGCTGCCATGCCGCCCCCCCGCCGGATGACACCCGGACGATCTGCGCGCCGCCCGTGGCGTAGCGGAGGACCACGGTGACCGGACGGGTGAAACGCGGGACCGCGCCGCCCTTTCCGTAGACGGCGTCAAAGCGGCAGGCGTTGCCGTCGAAGCGCATGCCCGGCGGCGGCGGCCCGATCGTGGCGGGGTCGAGCTGAGTGATCGTGACGGTGATCGTGGTGCCGAGCGGTCCCGCGGCGATCGATCCGTCGTTGAGGATGACGGTGCACTGCGCGTCCCCGGTCGCGACGGCGCCCGGGGATCGTCCGGACGGATCCAGGTCGCGCGTGGCGCGGCCAGGCTCCGGCGGACGGTTGTCCCGCGCGAGCTCGCGCGGCGGATGCACCCACTGGTAGGGCGGAAGGGGCGTGACCCCGTCGTAGAGATTTCGCCCGAGCCGCGCCGGGCCCGGTGCAACGAGAGCCGCGGCGATGAGTGCCCCGGCCGCAAGCGCCCCGGCCGCGACGAACCCCCAGGCGGCGCGGCGCGCGCGCCGGCCGCCATGCCAGCAACGCCGGTTCAAACGCGCTCGCTCGGACGCCGCGTCACTTCACGGTGAACGTTGCGCTCGTCACGACGCGCGGGTTGAACGGGAAGTGATCCGTCGCGACGAACTCCGCCTGCAGTAGGTGGTCGCCAGGCGTCACCTGCACGGTCTGATCCAGACCGTACGACATGGAGACAACCCGGCCGTCGAGGATCAGGTGAACGTGTCCGCGGTCCGGCTTCAGATTGGTCGACGTCTCGGGCGTGATCGTCGCGCCGGTAAGCTGGAGCCGTACCTGGAGGGTGCGGCCGGTGATCGTGGCTCCCGGCACCGGATTCAGGATGCGCAGCGTGGCCGTGGAGCGCGGGCGCTGCGCTGCCGGTCGTGAGGGGCCGTTCTGGGCGCGCGGTCCGCAGGCGGCGAGCAGCAGGATCGCGAGCAGCAGGAGTGCCGGACGCGTCACGGCGCGGTGTCGGGGCCGGCCGCGAGCACGATTCTGTCCTTTGCGATCGTTGGATCCCGGCCGGCCGGGATCCAGGGATGCATCCAGCACGATGCCTCCTCTGCCGGTGGAGCGCAGGTCGAGTGTGGACGTGCCGATACGCAGACGACAGCGTTCGTGGACTAACTGACTGCGCGCGCGGCCAGCACGACGCCGATGAGCATGAGCGTGACCCCGGCTCTCAGTTCCCACAACGGTCCTCGGACTCCTGCGCCCATCCGGCGCAGGCCGGCGGCCGCTCACGGATAACAACCTGCAGGGCCGGATATTGACGAAACGAATTCCCGGCAATGGTCCGAAAGGAGTAGAGACACGTGTGCCGCGGTCTTTGATAATTAGTGATTAAAAGGCCGGATTGGGAAATCGCGGACGTGGTCCTACAAGCGTCACAATTCCATGACGCGGGGGTGGTTCGACTTGCGCTTGCGTGCTCGCATCCTTGCCGGCGTTCTTGTCGTTGGACTCAGCGTGATGATCTGCTCGCAGGCGGCCTTGGCCCATGAGCAGCGGACGGTGGGCAAGATACAGATGACGGTGGGGTGGTCCGTCGAGCCCACCTACACCGGGTTCCGGAACGACGTGCAGCTCTTCCTGAAGGACGCGTCCGGGAAGCCTATCAACGATGCCGGCGACGGGCTCAAGGTCCAGGTGATCTTCGGCAGCCAGAAGACGGTCCTGTCGCCGCTCGATCCATCGTACGATCCCGACACCGGCCTCGGTACGCCCGGCGAATACGATAAGGCAATTGTTCCGACGCGGCCGGGGAATTACACGTTCCACTTCGTCGGCACCGTGCACGGCCAAAGCATCGACCAATCGTTCACGTCTTCGGACAAGACGTTTGCCCCGGTGGAAGACGCGGGCGCCGCCGAATTTCCGGCGAAGGACCCGTCGCAGGCCGAACTGACCGGCCTTGTGCAGCGGCTGCAGCCTCGTGTGGACGCCGCGCAGGCAGTCGCACAGGACGCGTCGGCCGGGGTCGCGCAGGTTCGGTCGCTCGCGATGATCGGCATTGTCCTCGGGGTGATGGGGACCGCGGCCGCGCTGTGGCCCCGGCGCCGCCGTGGGTGAACCTGGCCGGCCGCGAATGCTTGGGGTAGGGTAGCCGGTGCGCCGGAGCACGGTCGCGGTTGTTGTCTGCTTGGGGATCCTTGCGGGCGCCCCCATGGCGGGTGCGCACGCGCTCCTCGAGCGCTCCGTCCCGGCAGGCGGCGCCGTCCTCCAGCATGCCCCCGCGGACGTGCTGATGACGTTTACGGAGACGCCGGAGCCCTCGTTGTCGGTCGTCCACGTCGTCGACAGCATCGGCCGGCAGGTCGACCGGGACGGCGCGCAGCCCGTCCCCGGGCAACCCTTGGAGCTCCGCGTGCCGCTCGGGCCGGTCCCGAACGGCGTGTACACGGTGACGTGGCGCACCGTGTCGCGCGTCGACGGCCATGTGACGGGCGGCGCGTTCGCGTTCGGCGTCGGGGTGTCTCCCGGCGCCGCGCCACCGCCGTCAACGACAAACCCGTTCCCCTCCCCGGCGGCCATCGCCAGCCGGTGGGCCCTGTATCTTGGTCTGAGCGGCCTCGTCGGGGCCGCGTGGGTCTGGACCGCGGCATTCAAGTCGCCGCCGGCCGCCGGCTCACTCTACCCATGGCTCGTGTGGGCCGTGGCGTTCGCCGGAGTGATGGGGCTCGGTGCCGCGCAATCGGCCGATGCGGGTGTGAGTTTGGGTAGGCTGCTCTCGACGCCGTTGGGTGCCGCGCTCTGGTGGCGATTCTTGCCCGTCGTCGCCGCGGGGGTCGCGCTCGCTGCCGGGCGCCTGCGCCCGCGTTTGGACAGGCCGGCCCTCGTGGCGGCCGGCGGGCTGGCCGTGGGGTCGATGCTCGCGGATGTGCTGGCCGGCCACGCGGCCGCGAGCTCGGGGCCGCTGCGGTGGCCGAACATCGCGGACCAGTGGATACACTTTGTGAGCGTGGGCGTGTGGCTCGGTGGGTTGGCGGCGCTGCTCGTCGCGCTCGGGCAGACCACGACGGACGCCAAGGCCGCCGCGGTGCGACGCTTCTCCACGGTCGCCGGCGTCGCGCTGGGTGTCACCGCGCTCACGGGCGTCCTCCGCGCGGTCGATGAGGTCGGACAATGGAACGCGCTGCTGACCACCGACTTCGGCCGCTTAGTCATTGTGAAGGCCGCGCTGCTGCTCGTGCTGGCCGTTCTGGGGGCGTTCAACCGCCATCGAAGCATTCCCACGGTTCTCAGCACGCTGCGTGGACTCCGGCGCGTGGGCGGCGCCGAGCTGGCGGTGGCGGTCGCGATCTTCGGGATCACCGGGGTCCTCACCGGTCTTGCTCCGCCGCGCCTGATCCAGCAGGCGGCCCAGACGGCCTCGGCGATCGCGGTGGACGGCAGTGACTTTGCCACGTCGGTGCGCGTCCACCTGGAGGCGGCTCCCGGGTTTCCCGGGGAGAACCGCTTCCTGGTCCGGATTGTCGACTACGATACCGGCCGCCCCGTCACGGGCGCCCGCGTGAGCCTGCGCTTCGAACAGCCCGACCGGCCCGCGATCGGCCCGTCCACGCTCGCGCTCGCGCGGACCGCCGATGGGGTGTACGAGGGACAAGGCACGAACCTCTCCCTTGATGGGACGTGGTCGATCGTCGCGGTGATCGAGCGCGGTCTCCAATCGACCGAAGTGCCGTTCACGGTCACGGCGCGGGTTCGTCCGGAGATCGTGCGCACGATCAGCGCGCCGGGGCAGCCGACCCTCTACGGGATCGATCTGTCCGGGGGCCGAATCCTCAATACGTATCTCGACCCTGACAAGCCGGGGTTCAACGAGGTCCACGCCACTTATATCGACGCGAATGGACACGAGCTTCCCATTCCTCGTCTGGGTGCCATCAGCGTCGCGCGCCCGGGAGAAGCGCCTCAGATGCTGCCCGTGCGGCGGTTCAGCGCCGGCCACTTCATCGGCGACGCCCGTCTCGGTCCGGGCGACTGGCACCTGGAGTTCACCGCGACCGCCCGAGATGGCAGCGTGTTGCAGGCGACCCTGACCGTCCATCTCTAATAATTCACCGAACGACAAGGACGATCCGAACGGGGAGGAGCGAATGCGCCGACATCTGCTGCTGCCGACGTTGCTCTGGGCCGTGACGGCGACGGCTCTGCTCGTCACATCGCTCGCGTGGCCCGATACGCGTCGCAGCGCGGCCACGGCGCTGACCGAGTACGTTCGGCCGCGGGCGGCCGAAGCGCAGCCGGCGGTGGCGCCGGCCCGCCTCGAATGGCTCGGCTGGCAGTTCTTCCGCGTGACGACGCCGCGGGGGAAAGTGTTGCTCTTCAATCCGGCGCTCAACGACCCGCGGGCGACGTTCAGGAATCAGGAGTCGCCGCTGAGTCTGGAAGACATCGACAAGGCCGATCTTATCCTCACCACGGACGGCCATGCCGACGACCAGGGCATGACCGTGGAGATCGCCCGCAAGACCGGCGCGAGCGTGATCACGACCTTCGAGCTGGCGCAGTGGATGGTCGGTCGCGGCGTCGATTGCGCCAAGATTCTCCGCAGCGGGCCCGGCTCGCGGTGGGACCTCGACGGGATCAAAGTCCAGGTCGTCAATTCGGTCCACGGCTCCGGCGCGCCCGCCCTGCCGAACGTCCCGGCGGCCGTATACGGCGGGCCGGCCCTCGGCTTCATCGTCACGCTCGAGAACGGCGTGCGCCTCTACCACGCCGGCAGCACCGCGTTGACGATGGATCTGCAGATGTACGGCCGGCTCTACCGGCCGCAGATCGCGCTGCTGCCGATCGCGTCGGGGATGATGCCGGACGAGGCGGCGCTCGCGGCCGAACTGCTGCGCGCCGACAACCCCGACCTGGTCGCGGTGTTCCCGCAGCATCACGCCTCGTTCATGCCGCCCGACCGGCGTGGGCGGGCGTTCGTCGACGCGGTCAACGCGCGGCCGGCGCTGCGCGGGCGGGTCCGCGCGTACGACCCGCGACCCGGCCAGGAATTTCTCCTGACGCCCTCGGGCGTCCGGGTGCGGTAGCAATGCGCATCGCCGTCATCGGCGCCGGCGGGACCGGCGGATACTACGGCGGACTGCTCGCGCGCGCGGGCCACGAGGTGACGTTCGTGGCCCGCGGCGCCCACCTCGACGCGATTCGCGCGCGGGGCCTCGCGGTCAACTCGCGCCTCGCCGGCAACTTCACCGTGCGGGCCGCGGCGACCGGCGACATCCGTTCGATCGGCCCCGTGGATCTGGTCCTGGTGTGCGTCAAGACCTACAGCATGGATGCGGTGCTGCCGCAACTACCGTCGCTCGTTGGACCGAAGACGATGATCGTCTCGATGCAGAACGGGATCGACAACGAAGACCGGATCGCCGCGGCGACCGGGCCGGGACCCGTGCTCGGCATGGTGGCGCAGGTGTCGTCGTTCGTGCAGGCGCCCGGGGTCGTCGGGCAGGTCGGCGGGCCCGGACGGCTCGTCTTCGGCGAAATGGCCGGCGGCGAAAGCGCGCGGACCGCGGCGCTGCTGAAAACGTTCCGGGACGCCGGCATCGTTGCGGACGTGCGGCCGGACATCAGGCTCGCCCTCTGGGAGAAGTTCATCTTCATCTGCGGCGTCAGCGGAGTGACCGCGCTCACGCGGCTGCCGATGGGGTTGATCTTCGCGGACCGCGAGACGGCCGCGCTGATGCGCGCGACGCTCGAGGAGGCCGCCGCGGTCGCGCGGGCGGAGGGCGTGGCCGTTGCCCCGGGGTTTGCGGAGCAGGCGGTCGGGTTCATGAGCAAAATGGAGCCGTGGTTCCAGGGATCGATGGCGCAGGATCTGCACGAGGGCCGGCGGCTCGAACTGGAGACGCTCAACGGGACGGTGGTGCGCCTCGGCCGCGCGCGCGAAGTGGCCGTGCCGGTGAACCGGACGATCTACGCGGCGCTGCGGCCGTTTGCGGACGGCGCGCCGGAGACGCCGGCGCCTCCCGCCGGCTAGTCCCGCGCGAGCGGGGAGATCCCCAAGCCCGGGTAGGCAGGCCTTGCGCGTGGAAAAATTGATGTGGCATACTCGAACTTGCGTCAGCGGCTGATGAAGTCGGTTGACGGCACGGTGGGACGGCCGGGAACCGGCCGTCCCCGCGTCATTTCCCGCGATCCACGCACGGACGGGCACGCACGCAACGCGATGACGAGGGGGACGCGAATGGGCGCTGAAGGCTCCGGGCACACGACGTACGCGACGCGGTTCGGACTCCGGCCGGTCGTCTACGGGCAGCGGGGCGTGGTCGCGACGGCCAATCCGCTCGCCACGATGGCGGGGGTGCGGATGTTCGCGCAGGGCGGCAACGCGGTCGACGCGGTGGTCGCCGCGGCCGCGGCGCTCGGCGTCGCGGAGCCGTACATGTCGGGCCTGGCGGGCTGCGGGACGTTGATGCTGACGCGGCCGGGCCAGACTCCGAAGGCCCTCGTCTTTCTCGGACGCGCGCCGGCCGCCGCCGCGCCGGAGCGGTTTGCCAACGGTCTGCCCGACACGGGCTACGAGGGTCCCGCCGTGCCGGGCAACCTGGCCGGATGGGCGCGCGTGCTGGCGGAGCACGGCACGATGCCGCTCGCGCGGGTGTTGGAGCCGGCGACCGAATACGCGGAGCGCGGCATTCCGTTCACGCCGTTCGACGAGATGATGTTTCGCGAGAGCGGCGGGCGGCTCACCCAGGAGGGCGTGGCGACATACCTGCACGGAGGGAACGTGCCGCGTCCGGGGACGCTGCTCGTCCAATCCGACCTCGCCGCGACCCTGCGGCGGATCGGCGCGGACGGGGCGGGCTATCTCTATGAGGGACCGCTCGGGCAGGCGATCGGCCGGTTGATGCGGGAGCGCGGCGGCCTCCTCGCCGAGCAGGACCTGCGCGACTATCCCGAGTCGCTGCACTGGGCCGACCCGATCTCCATCGGCTACCGGGGCGTCACCGTCTTCGCGCCGCCGCCTCCGACGAGCGCCGTGCAGGTCCTGGCAACGCTCGGCATCCTCGGCGGTTTCGATCTGAGCCGCACGGAGCATCTCGGTCCCGAGCACGTCGGGCTCGTCGCGGACGCCGCGCGGCTCGCGCGGCTCGACACCGATCGCTATGTGGGCGATCCGGACGCCGCCGACGTTCCGGTAGCCCGGGTGCTGTCGGCGGAGCATCTCGACGGGCTCCGCAAACAGATCGACGCGCGCGCGTGGGCGGAGGCCGGGACACGGGCGGCGGCGCGGCCGGCCGGCGGCGCCGCGGACGCGGGCGGCACCCGCTCGACGACGCATCTTGCCGCGGCGGACGCGAGCGGGCTCGCGGTCAACATCACGCAGAGCCTGGGCCACGGCTTCGGCAGCGGGGTCGTGGTGCCCGGAACGGGCGTCTGCCTCAACAACGCGATGCACTGGTTCAACAACCGTCCCGGCCATCCCAACCAGGTCGCGCCGGGCAAGCGGCACGAGTGGCCGATCGCGCCGGTGCATCTCTTCCGCGACGGCCGGTTCTGGTCGACGGTGGGGACGCCCGGCTCGTACGGCATCCTGGTCACCACCGTCCAGGTGCTGGTGAACCTCATCGACTTCGGGCTCAACCTCCAGGACGCGATCGCGGCGCCCCGGTTCCGGTGGATCGACGATGTCGCGGACCCGCTGCCCGCGCGGGCGCTGCGCATCGAGTCGAGGATGCCGGAGGGGACGCGCGAGGCCTTCGCCCGGCGCGGCTACGGCGTCGACACGCTCGGGCCGTGGTCGATGCGGGTCGGCGGTGTGCAGGGCGTGCAGATCGATCCCGAGACCGGCTGGCTGGCCGGAGCCGCGGACCCGCGACGCAACGGGTACGCGGTCGCCTGGTAGCCGTGGCGGCCGTGGCCGAACCGATTGTCATCGTCGGCGCCGGCGCCATCGGCGGCACGATCGGCGCGCATCTCGTACGGCAGGGGCGCGAGGTGCTGCTCGTCGACGCGGCCCGGGAGCACGTCGAGGCGATCAACCGCGACGGGCTCAGCATCGAGGGCCGGGATACATTTGCCGTCCGGGTTCCGGCGGCGACGCCGGACGGACTCCACGACGCACTCCGGGGACGGCGGCCGGGCGCCGTGATGCTGGCGGTCAAGGCGCTGCACACCGACGCGGGGCTCGACGTCATCGAGCCGCTGCTGCCGCCCGACGGGTACGTCGTCTCGATGCAGAACGGCCTCAACGAGCGGCGCATCGCGTCACGCCTCGGCGCCGAGCGCACGGTGGGTGCGTTCATCAACTTCGGCGCGGACTATCACGGGCCCGGCCGGATCATGTACGGCGGCCCCGGCGCGCTCTACCTCGGGGAGCTCAACGGGGAGGTCACTCCGCGGGTGGAGGCGCTCGGCGACATGATGCGCCAGGCGTTTCTCCCGAACACCACGATCACTCCGAACATCTGGGGGTATCTCTGGGGGAAGATGGGCTACGCGTCGATGCTGTTTGCGACCGCGGTGGTCGACGAGACGATGGCCGGCGTCCTCGGCGATCCCGCGAACACGGCGCTCCTCGCCAACCTCGCCGCGGAAGTGACCCGCGTGGCCGAGGCGGAAGAGGTCCGGTGCGAGGCGTTCGACGGCTACGAGCCGGAGGCGATGCGGTTCCGGGAGCCGCGCGACTGGGCCGGGATCCGGCGCAGCCTCGCCGCGCTGGTGGAGCACAACCGCGGGTCGCTCAAGCAGAAGAGCGGCATCTGGCGGGATCTGGCCGTCCGGCGCCGGCGCACCGAGGTCGACGCCCAGATCGGCGAGATCGTCGCGATCGGCCGGGAGCGCCGCATCGACCTGCCGCTGAACGTCCGGCTCGTCGAGATGATCCACGACCTCGAGTCCGGCCGCCGCGCGATGCACCCGGACAACCTGACGGAACTGCGCCGGTTGGACGAAGCGACGTGCCCCGGAGGCGGGCGGTGAACGTCCCCGTTTACTCGCCCTTGCCCTCCGAGTGGCCCGGCGGGTTCGGCGCAGGGGGTTGGGCCGGTCTCAGCACCCACGCGGGAATGTCCGCGACCCAGTGGCCGTTTCCGGTATTCCGATCGCTCCACTCCACGGTGTAATATACGTCGAGGTCTCCATTGGACAGTGCTCTCACGTGAGCGTCCGTGACCGTGACGCTCTTTGCGCCTATGAAGATGAGAACGGCGCGTCTTGTACCGTCCTTGTATCGGATGATGCCCTTGGCGATGCCGGGATGATCTACCTTGACGTCCACGTTGCTGTTGCCGTTGTTAGTGTGATACGGATTCTCCGCGCGCGCCCCTCGATCGAGAGAGATCCCGGCAATCTCCGAGGAGGATGTAAATGTAATCAACTCTCCCGGACTGAGCGGCTGCCCGGCGCCGTAGACGACCGTCACGTTGTAGTCGTTGCCTGGAGCGGGTTGCCCCGTTGGCGCCGGCACGTTCACCGTCACGTCCGCCCATGCGGGGATGCCGGGCCAGAGCAGCGCTACCGCGGCGGCGCTTACTGTGGCCATGTTGAAGCGAGACATCGCTTTCCCTCTCTGAACCATAGTGGCTACGGACACTGCACCGTGAAATCGTCGATGTCTCCCTGCACCGTGCCGTTGGGCCACAACAGCCACAAATCCCAGGTCCAGAAGCCGCTCCCCGCCATACAGAGGGCCGTCGGTGCGGGAAGTGTGTAGACACTGCCCGGTGCCGTTCCGCCGCCCGTCACCGAACTGAACTTGGACTGCACGAGCATCGTGGCCGAAGGAGTGCGTTGGCCGGAGCCCATCCCGATCGGTCCCTGCTTGAACACGATGGCCGCGAGCTGTGACGGCAGTGTCCGCGTGACATACAGCACGATCGTGGTTCCTATCGGACCGTTGCAGTGGCCCACGGGCGGGGCCGCCTCTTCCATAAGCGCGTAGCTTGTGCCGTGGCACGGCTTGGGCCGGGCCGGCGGGCCGGCAACGGGTCCCGGCGCCGGGGTTCCCGCGCCTGTGACCGGCGATGGCGGCGTCAACGCCCCTGCGCAGTGCGCGCTCCCACTCGAGGTCGCGCATGTTCCATGGACAATTACGAAGCCCCGGTAATTGGACTGCGCGTTTTGCGACCACGTCGAAGGATCCGAATCAATCACAAGATAGGTCCCGGGCGGCAGGAGCCGGTTGACCGGCGCCACCCAGTTGACATTCGGCACGCCGCCCTGTCCGGGTGTGCCCCGCGCGGCCAACGGCCCAAACGTCTGCGCTCCCGCTGCGCTCTGCAACTGCAGGCTGATGCTTCCCGGTGCCGCACCCCGGCCGCCGTTCCAGTGATATTACGCCGAGCGGATAATGTTTGACATGCCCGCCGCGTAACGAACGCTCGGGTGATGGAAATAGCGGCGGACCTTCTTCGGCTGCCGCTGCGTGCTCCGAAGATGTCCGCGGACGTTGGTCATCA
>Ga0207416_1000447_pt1 | contig 72792 bp, 67 predicted proteins | sample PaiPotPPM11metaG_FD_184107 | JGI IMG/M metagenome (GOLD analysis project Ga0207416, IMG submission 184107) | Iron sulfur acid spring bacterial and archeal communities from Banff, Canada, to study Microbial Dark Matter (Phase II) - Paint Pots PPM... ... | reverse complement strand
GGGGATGGGGGGCCGCGCACTACGCCACCGTCCCGGCCAGCTCGCGGGAGCCGCGGCCGATGCCGATGCGGCGGGCCATGCTGACGCGCTGGATGTCGGCCGTGCCGCCGGGGTGCACGGCGACGATGCCGTTGCGCTGCTGCGACTCCAGAAAGCCGCCGGGCGAGCCGTACGCGTCGTCGTCGGTGAGCGCCGCGGGGCCGACGGCTTCGAGGATGGCGCCGGTCATCCACAGGCCCGCCATTTTTCGGTGCAGCGAGAGCTGCGGCCCCTCGTACGACTTCGGCTGCTTTGCATAGGTCAGCCAGAAGTTGCGCATGCCGAACAGCCACGTGACCTCGCCCTTGATGTAGATCTCAGCCAGCAGGTCGCGCACGTCCTGGTCCTCGGTCAACGGTTTGCCGTCGCGCAGCGTCGTCTGGCAATAGGCCAGCAGCCGTTCCCACAGGCGATTGCGGCCGATATGCCCGCCGCCGCCGTGCTCGAGCTCCAGATGCGTGCTGGCCACGCGCCAGCCGTTGTTCTCCCCGCCGACAAGACACGATGCGCGTACGCGCACGTCGTCGAAGAAGACGGTGTTCTTGTGACCCATATCCGAGCCACCCTCGCCGCCGCCGCCCATCAGATCCATCGGCTGCACGCTGATGCCCGGCAGATTCGCGTCGATCATGAACCAGCTCAGGTTCTCGTGACGCTGACCGCCGGGATCGGTGCAGCAGATCGTCCACATCCAGTCGGTGCCGTTGGCGCTGCCGACGAAGATCTTCTGGCCGTTGATCACGTACTCGTCGCCGTCGCGCACGGCCTGCGTGCGTACGCCGGCAAGGTCGGAGCCGGCGCCTGGCTCCGAGAGCAACTGCCAGACGCGCACATCGCCCGTGTAAATCGGCGGCAGGAAACGCTGCTTCTGTTCGTCCGAGCCCCAGACGAGGATGCTCGGCGCACCGAGCGTGCCGCCGGTGTCGTAGAAGGGCGGCAGCGACAGGTCCAGCCGATCGGCCTCCTCTTCGAGGATGATCGTGTGGTCCACGTCAAGGCCGCCGCCGCCGTACTCCCGCGGCGCGTGCGGGAAGAGCCAACCCTTCGCGCCGAGCTTGCGGCCCAGCTCGCGCCGCTGCAGATAGAGCTGCAACGACTCCTCGGCGTCCTTCGGCTCGCGCGTGAGGCCCGTCGGCACGTTTGCCTCAAACCAACTGCGCACCTCCGATCGGAAGCGCTGCTGCTCTGCGGAATAGGTGACTTCGAAATCCATGTTCAGCCCTGCTTTCGCACCGCGATCGATCGGCGTGGGCGATCAATCCGCCACCCGTTGTGTACCGCCCTGGCGCCGGGCCTGTCAACGCACGGTCAGGCACGCAGCCAGAGCGGCTCAGTACTGACCACGCCGGTAGCCTGCAACTCTGCGCATTCCTGTGCGCTCAGCCCCAGCAGGTCGCGATAGACGCGCTCGTTGTGCTCGCCGAGTCCGGGCGCCGGCTGGCTCGCCCGGCGTGGTGCCGCGGAGAGGCGCCACGGCGCGGTGACGAAGCGGTGCGGCTCCCCGACTTCCGTCGGCACCAGATCTTCCCACCAGCCGCGGGCGTCGAGCTGCGGATCGGCGAGCAGATCGAGCCCGGTTAGCACCGCCCCGGCGGGCACGCCGTGCCCTTGCAAGAGGTGCATCAGCTCATGCTTGTCGAAGCTGACCGTCCAGGCAGCCAACGCCGCGTCGATTTCATCGTGCGCGGCCATGCGCCCCGCAGCGGTGGCGAGCCGTTCGTCCCGCGCCCACTCCGGCTCGCCCATCGCCTCGCGCAGCCGCGGCCACTGTGCATCGTCTTCGACCGAGACGGCGATCCAGGCGTCCTCGCCGCGACACGGATACACGCCCTGCGGCGCGAACTGCGCGTGACGGTTGCCGATCGGCGCCTCCACGCGGCCGTTGAGCGCGTAGTCCATCATCGCCTCGCCCAGCAGGCCGATCGTGGCCTCGCGCTGCGAAAAGTCGACGAGCTGGCCTTGTCCCGTGCGCCGCGCCTGGCGCAGGCCGGCGAGCAGCGCGCCGACGGCCATGATTCCGGCCACGGGGTCGGGATAGGTGCCGTTGGTCATCAGCGGCGGGCCGTCGCCGTAGCCGGTGATCGAGACGAGGCCGGCGGTCTGTTCCAGCGTCGAGCCGAGCGAGCCGTAGTCGCGCTCCGGGCCACTGTCGCCCTGACTGCTGAGCTTCAGATAGACGAGCCGCGGATTGACTTCATGCAGTTCCCGCCAGCCGAGTCCCTGGCGCTCCATCACCGAGGCGCGGAAGTTCTCGGCCACCGCGTCGCAGCACGCTGCCAGCCGCTTGAACAGCGCCTTGCCGCGCGCGTCCGCGAGGTCGAGCGTGACGCCGAGCTTGTTGCGGTTGCGCTGGTTGAAGAAGGCGGCACGGTTCCAGGGGCGCTCGCCCGGCTCGCCGTGCGGGTACTGCTTGAGCTGCGTTTCGCCTTCTGGCTGCACAGGGCCGCGCGTGATGTCGGGCCGGCGGTTCGACTCGACCTTGATCACGTCGGCGCCGAGGCCGGCGAGCAGCAGCGTGGCGTACGGGCCGACGGCCACCTGCGTCAGGTCGAGGATGCGCACGCCGTGGAGGGGCAACGACGAGGGCGTAGGGCGTAGGGCGTAGGGCGTATCGGGAGTTCCGCGAAGCTGCGAGCGAATCGACTGACCAAGGGAGGGTGGCGCTGCCTCCGGGACGGCAGTGGCATCCCCAGTTCCCGAGGCTGCCGGTCGCGCCTGCGCGGCAACGGGCGATCCATGAACCACGTCGGCCGATCTGTGCTCATCTTCACCAAGGAGCGGGGCCGGACCGATGACGGGATGCATGCCGCCGATGCGGAACGGCAGGCCGGGGTAGCGGGCGCGGCCGGCGACGGGGTGATCAATTTCCTGAAAGAAGCCGCGGGATGCAAGCTGGGCGGAGGCGTGCAGATCGGCGGCGGTGGCGACGTAGCCGGCGATCGAGCGCAGGCTTTGCAGCTCGTGATAGATCGCCTCCTTCGGCTGGCCGCGCACCCAGTCCGCGACGATCTCGGCCACGGCCTCGCGGTTCTCCCGCCGCGCAGCGGAGCTGGCGAAGCGCGGGTCGGCGACCAGTTCGGGACGGCCGAGCAGCGTACAGACGCGCGGCCAGGTCTCGGCCGAGACGCCCATCTCCAGCCCAACCGAGGCCCCACCGTCCTTCGCTTCAAGCAGCACGCTCGGCCGGCGCAGCAGGTTGGTGCCCTGCCAGGTGGCCTCGATGCTGGCGTGAATCTGCGTCAGCGCCGTCGCTTCCTGCAAAGAAACGTCGATGAACTGGCCGGCGCCCGTGCGGTCGCGCTGCCAGAGCGCGGCCATGCTTGCGCTGAACGCCGCTCCGCCCGCGTTGAACAGCGCCGGGCTGCCGCCGATCTTCAGCGGCTCACGCTCGGGCAGACCGATCGTATACTGCAAGCCGCCCAGCGCCTCGGCCACGATCTCGTTCGCCAGATAGTCGCGGTACGGCCCGTCCTGCCCAAATGGCGTGATCGAGCAGCAGATCAGCCCCGGATTCTCGGCCGCGAGTGCGTCGTAGTCCAGGCCAAGCGAGGCCAACGTGCCCGACGCGAAGCTCTCAATCACGATGTCGGCGTCCGCGGCCATCCGCTGAAAGGCCGTTCGCCCGTCTTCACCGTCGAGATCGAGGACGACGCTCTCTTTCGCGGTGTTGAGGTAGAGGAAGAGGCCGCTTTTTTCCGGGTGAGGGTCGCCGCCCGCGAAGGGCGCAAGCCGGCGGGCATAGTCGCCGCCATAAGGCTCGATCTTGATCACCCGCGCGCCGAGCGCCGCGAGCAGCTTGCCGCAGTACGGGCCGGCGATCCCTTCGCTCAGCTCCAGCACCGTGATGTCGTTCAGCACCGGCTCTTCAACGCTCATGCTTGCCCCTCCGCCACGCGGCCAGTCTACGCCGCCGCGCTCGCGTTGACAGGCTGGCGGCGCTTGCCTACGTTGAAGCCGCCGGATGCGATGAGAGGTGAATGGTGAGTAGAGAGTAGTGAACGAGCTATCTCCTGGCTGCGGCGTCGCCCGTCGTGGACCGTTCCGCGGGACGATAGAGCCGGAGCCTCCTCGTAAACACCACTCCCCACTCACTACTCTCTACTCACCCCGGCAGGGAGCGCCCCATGCCCGGACCGCTGACCGGCCTGCGCATCTTCGACCTGACGATGTGGATGGTCGGGCCGTGGGCGTCGATGCAGCTCGGCAGCATGGGCGCCGATGTGATCCACATCGAGCAGCCGGGCGTGCTCTGGTCCTCGCTCGGCGCCGGCGTGCCGCCGACGATCGACGGCACCTCGATCGGCTACATCACCTGGAATATGAACAAGCGCGGCCTCTTTCTGGATCTCAAGGCGACACGCGACCGCGCAACGGCCTACGAACTGCTGAAGACGTGCGACGCCTTCCTGATTAACATGCGCCCCGGCGTGCCCGACCGCCTCGGCCTCGGCTACGAGACGGTGCGCGAGATCAACCCGCGCCTCGTCTACTGCTCCGTCACCGGCTGGGGCGAGCGCGGCCCGATGGCCGAGCGCCCGGGCGCCGACACGCAGGTGCAGTACGTCAGCGGCTTCTGGTCGACCAACGGCCGGCGCGGCGGCGAGCGCGAGGTCTACCGTCACTTCACGCAGATGGACGCGACCACGGGCAACTACGCGGCGCAGGCGATCCTGATGGCGCTGCTGGCACGGCAGCGCACAGGCCGCGGCCAGAAGGTCGAGGTGCCGATGATCCGCGCCGCCGCGGCGCTGCAAACGGCGCGGCTGGCCGAATATCTGGCGACGGGCGAGCTGCACCAGCCGCTCGGCAGCGCGGCCTACGCGACGGCGCCAGACCAATGCTTCCCTTGCGAGGATCAGCAGTGGCTCGGCGTGTCGGTGACGAGCGAAGACGAATGGCGATCCTTCTGTGCGGCGATCGAGCGGCCGGAGCTTGGCGCTGACCCGCGCTTCACGACTAACGCCGAGCGCGTGCGGCGGCGCGACGAGCTGGCCGCGCTGCTCGAGCCGGTCTTCCGCGCGAAGCCGCAGTTCTACTGGATGATGCGGCTCACGAACGCGAGCGTGCCGTGCGGCTATCCGCTGCGCTTCGAGCAGTTGCGAAACCATCGGCAGGCGGTCGAGAACGAGTATCTGCTCGAAGTGGAGACTTCGGCCTGGGGCCGCGTCTGGACGGGCGGGCCGCCGTGGCACTTCTCGCGCACGCCGGCGACGTGGCAGGGCACGCCGATGCCCGGCGAGCACACCGGCGTAGTCCTGGACGAGATCGAGCGGCGGCCGAGCGCGGCGCCCGCCCTAAGGCAGGCGTAGCGTGAGCGGGCCGCTGGACGGCTATCGCGTAGTCGAGCTGGCCGAGGGCGTCGCCGGACCCTACTGCGCGATGGTGCTGGGCGACGCGGGCGCGGAGGTCGTCAAGGTCGAGCCGCCAGCAGGCGACAGGGCGCGGGGCTGGGGTCCGCCGTTTCAGGGCGAAACGAGCGCTGTCTTCCTCAGCCTCAACCGCAACAAGCGCAGCGTCGTGCTCGATCTGGCCGAGGCGAGCGGCGCCGAGTCGGCGCGGCGACTGCTTGCCGCCGCCGATGTGGCCGTGGTTGATGCGAACCGCTTGCCTGCGCCGGCGCTGTGCTACGAGGCAGTCGCGGCGCTGAATCCGCGGCTGGTCTGGTGCCAGATCTCGGGCTACGGCGATCGCGGCCCCTGGGCGGGGCGGCCGGCGGGCGAGCTGCCGGCGCAGTTGCTCTCCGAAGCCACGGCCTCGCTCGGCCGCATCGGCGAGGAACCTGTGCGGCTGGGCACGGACGTGGCGAGCATGTACGCGGCGAATTACGCGGTGCAGGCGATCTGCGCCGCGCTGCTCGAACGCGAGCGCAGCGGCCTCGGCCAGCGCATCGACGTGTCGCTGTTCGGCAGTATGCTGGCGATGCGCTCGACGCTGTGGGTTGCGCTTTCCAATCCCGACGAATGGTGGGGCTTTCATCTCGACAGCTACGTCAAGCCGCCGGACCACGGCTACCGCTGCAAAGACGGCGCAATCTTCTTCTCGTTGGCGCGTATGGAGCCGCAGCGCTTCGACGGCCTGCTGCGCGACCTCCAGATGGAATGGGCACGCGACGATCCGCTCTTCCCCCTGCTCGCGCAGGATACGGCCGGCGGCACCGGCCGCAACGCGCACGTCGTCAAGCAGCTCTGGGAACGAGCTTTCGCGGCGTTCACGACGGACGAGGTCGCGGCGATCGTGGAGCGGCACGGCGGCATCACCTTTCCGATGAACGACTACGCGCAGTTCGTCGCGCTGCCGCAGGTGCAGCATCTCGGCATGGTGCCGGAGATTGAGCAGCCCAGCGTCGGGCCGATGCGCGTGTTGGCGCCGCCATGGGAGTTTTCCGAGACGACCGCCGCGATCCGCCGTCCAGCGCCGCGGCTGGGCGAGCACACGGATGAAGTCCTGCGCGAACTCGCGGCCGGCGAGGCGCGCCCATGAGCGAGCTTGCGCGGCGTGTGGCCGTGGTGGGCGTGGGCAACAGCCGCTTCGGCAACTTCCCCGAAAGCGACGCCAATGGCCTGGCCGCCGAGGCGCTGCGCAACGCGCTTGACGACGCCGCCCTGGGAGCGGATGAGATCGACGGCCTCGTGGCCAATCGCGTGCCGCACTACGCCCGCTTCGGCGAGATGACGGGCGTTTCGCCGCGCTGGGGCGCGCAGTTCCCGGCCGAGGGCCGCATGAGCGGCATCTCGATCGAGACAGCCGTGATGGCGATCGTCACGGGCATGGCGAGCACGGTGGCGCTGGTCTACGGCAATAACGGCCGCTCGCGCCGCGTCTTCTACGGCGGCGACCCGGGCTTCTGGGCGCCGTGGGGTATGACCTCGCCCGGCGCCCAGCACGCGTTGATGTGGCGCAAGCACATGCTGCGCTACGGCAGCACCACGCAGCAGCTCGGCCACATCGCCGTCGCCTTCCGCGAGCACGCGCTGCTCAACCCCAACGCCGTGATGAAGCGGCCGATCACGCTGGAAGACCATCGGAACGCGCGTTACATCGCCGAGCCGTTGACCCTGTTCGACTACTGCCTGATCAACGACGGCGGCGTGGCGCTGATCCTGACCAGCGCCGAGCGGGCGCGCGACCTGCGTAAGCCGCCGGTCTACATCGCCGGCATGGCCCGCGCCGACGACTACCGCGCCGCCTCGACCTGCCCCGACGACTTCTGGTTCGACGCGATGCAGCAGTGCGCCGAACGCGTTTATGGCGTGGCCGGGCTGGGCCGCGAGGCGGTGGACGTGCTGCAGATCTACGACAACTTCACGCCCACTGTGGTCTTTTCGCTGGAAGGCTTCGGCTTTTGTCCGCAGGGCGAAGGCGGACGTTTCGTAGAAGACGGCAAGCTGCGACTGGGCGGCGCGCTGCCGGCGAACACCTCGGGCGGCCACCTCTCCGAGAGCTACATGCAGGGCTGGGGGCTGAACGTGGAGGCGGTGCGCCAGGTGCGCGGCGAGTGCGGCCCGCGTCAGGTGCCCGACTGCAACGTTGCGCAGTTCCTTTGCGCTACTCCATGCAGTCTTTCGATCATCTATTCACGGTGAAGCGCATGGCCTACGACAAGCCGCTGCCCCAGTCCGATGTCTGGAGCCCGCCGTTCTGGGAGGCGGCCCGCAAGCATGAGCTGCGCATGCAGCGCTGTGCCGGCTGCGGCTACGTGCGCTTTCCGCCCGGCCCGACCTGTCCGCGCTGTCTCTCGCCCGAAGCGAGCTGGGAGCTGCTTTCGGGCCGCGGGCGCGTCTGGTCGTGGACGGTCTTCCACCAGCTCTACTATGCCGGCTTCAAAGATGAGCTGCCGTACAACGTTGCGCTGGTGGAGCTGGAGGAGGGACCACGGCTGTACACAAACATCGTCGGCATCGAGAACGGCGCGCTGCGCGAGGGGCTGCCGGTCGTGGTGACGTTCGAGCAGGCAACGGACGACTTCACGATCCCGCACTTCCGGTCGGCGGACGTGGCCTATTCCTGACTTCGCAAGCGAAGTCTGTCCCTTCCCCACGGGGGAAGGGTTTGCCCGAGACTTACCGGGTGGTCTCCGATGAACCCCTCCCCTGTGGGCCAGAGCGCAGCGCAACCGTCGGAGACTTTTTATGACCGCAGCGCAACCGTCGGAGACTTCGGATTCAAATCCGAGTCTTCAGGCGAGGGAGGGGTAGGTCACGCGCTTGTTCGCTCATGGCCGCGTTCGTATGGTTGGGGAGCGATCGGCCTGCCGACGCACGCGCAGTGATTCCGGTGCGTTGGCACGCCGATCTCACAGATTCATGCAGAGACAGGGCGGAAAGGACGGAGATCATGGGCAACAGGCTCGCAGGTAAAGTCGCGATCGTGACGGGCGCGGGGCGCGGCATCGGCCGGGCAGAGGCGCTGCTGCTGGCGGCAGAAGGCGCAGCCGTGGTCGTGAACGACCTGGGCGGCAACGTCGATGGCAGCGGCCACGACGGCGGCCCGGCGGACCAGGTGGTGGCCGAGATCAAGGCCGCCGGCGGCCGCGCGGCGGCGAACTACGCCAGCGTCGCCGAGATGCAGGGCGGCGAAAGCATGGTCAAGACGGCGCTGGACGCCTTCGGCCGGCTCGACATCCTCGTCAACAACGCGGGCATCCTGCGCGACCGCATGGTCTTCAACATGTCCGAAGAGGAGTGGGACGCCGTCGTTGACGTGCATCTGAAGGGCCACTTCACCACGATCAAAGCCGCGGGCGTGATCTTCCGCCAGCAACGCTCCGGCCGTATCATCAACACCTCGTCCACCTCGGGGCTGGGCAACATGGGCCAGGCCAACTACAGCGCCGCCAAAGAGGGGATCGTTGGGCTCACGCGCACCGTGGCTCGCGATCTTGGCCGCTACGGCGCCACCTGCAACGCGATCCGTCCGACCGCCGGCACGCGGCTGACGCTGAGTCCGGAGATGGCCGAGGCCGCGAGACGTGCTGAAGCGGCCGGCGTGCGCCGCGCCGGCGCCACCACGCTGGCCGACCTGAAGCCTGAGGCCGTTGCGCCGATGGTCGTCTACCTCGCCACGGACGAGGCGGGCAACATCAACGGACGCACGTTTATGGTGCGCGGGCGGCAGGTGTCGCTCTATTCGGAGCCGGTGCCGGAACGCACGATCTTCGCCCCCGGCGATCTGTGGACGGTAGACGAGCTGGCCGAGGTCGTGCCGCAAACGATTGGCCAAGGTCTGCGCAACGAGTTCGCCCCTAAAGAGGCCGCGGCACACACCTAGCCGGGTGATGGTATCCACCGGTGGGTCGTTCGGTTGACCGAGACGCCCCTGAGCTGCCAAATGCGGCAGCCGGCGTCCCAACGGGCCTTCCAGCCCCGGCGAGGCTAGGGTCACGCTGGGAGCAGCGCCAGCGCGTCGTCGTCGGTGACGGCGGCAATCATGCCGGCTATCCAGGCTCGCGTGACGTGCTCCAGCCGCGGCGTAGCCAATCGCAGCACCCTGCCGGCCACGGCCCCCGTGCTTGCGAAGATGGTCAGCGCTGGCTGTACGTGCTGGCACGACCGGAGGATGGCGATGGAACCATCAGAAGTCCAGCGCGCGGTTAAGGCCGGGATGTCGGCGGCTTCCGCGTTGGGCCTTCAAGTCGAGGGGGCGGTCGTTGTTCACAACTCGAACCGCATCGCCGTGCGCCTGAGTCCTTGCAACGTTCTCGCTCGGGTCGCGCCGCTCTCGTATCAGACCGACGACGACCTCGAAGTCGAGGTTGCTCGCCGTCTCGCCGAAACCGGTAGCCCGGTGGCTGAGCCTGAGCCTCGGGTGGAGCCGCGTGTCTATGTGCGTGACGGCTTCGCGATCACGCTGTGGGCCTACTACGAGCCTGTGGCGCCCTCAACCATCACGCCGGCCGAGTACGCGCAGGCACTCGTCCGGCTCCATGCCGGTCTGCGCCAGATGGAGGTGAGCGCACCGCGTTTCACCGACCGCGTCGCCGAAGCACAGAAGCTGGTCGCCGACCGAGAGCAGACCCCAGGGCTTCCTAGCGCCGACCGGGAACTCCTCGGCAACACACTGCGTCGCCTGCGTACCGGAATCATCGGACTCGGCACCGGCGAACAGCTATTGCACGGTGAACCGCATCTGGGAAACTTGCTTCGGACGCGAAAAGGGCTGCTGTTCGTGGACCTCGAGACGTGCTGTCGTGGGCCAGTCGAGTTCGACATGGCCCATGGCCTCCTCCCGAGCGAAGACGGGCGCATGTTGGCTGTCGAAGACGTGTGCAAGCCCTATCCGGGGGCTGACCGGGGCGTCATTGACCAGTGCCGCATCCTCATCTGGGCGATGATTACGACGTGGCGCTGGCAACGAGACGACCAGCTCCCCAACGGGCGCTACTGGGCAAGCGAGGGGCTCAACCAGCTTCGGGCAGCACGCGATCGCTACGGATTGGATGGCTAGGGCGGCCGAACTGCCTTGTCGTCAGCCGGCTCGGCGGCCGGAAGCTGGGTCATCCCACGCGTCCGTGGCCGGTGTGCGCACCCGCTTGGCGGCTGGCATGGCGGACCCTCCTGCAGGAGCAGAAAGGCCAAGCGTAGTGGAAGCGCCTGTCGTGAGCAAGGGCGGCCATGTCAAAGGCGGCTGGGTTCTGGGATAGAGGCAACCCGCCCCGCTCACGACAGGCGGTCATCGGTCAGGCGAAGTGCCCGCCGGTGGATACCATCACCTGGCGAGGTGTCCCGCGGCGACAGCGTAAGCAGCCTCACTCCCCCTTCCCCTCTCTCCCACACACGAGGTCTTGAGACCGCAATCGACGAGGGCTGTATGGGAGAGAGGGGCGATCCGGTGTGAAGCGATCCGGCTGGCGCCGGGTCATCAGGCGCGCTGCTGGTCGCGGCTGCGACCGCGACGGGCCGTTCGCGGACGGCCCTTACCGAAGGTTGGGCAACCAAACGCCGTCCGCATCAGCACCTCAGGATCGCCCCTTCTCTCCCATACGCCCTGCCAACGCAGCAGATCTCCCAGCGCATGCGTATGGGAGAGAAGGGGATGGGGGTTATGAGGGCCGCGCGACTTCGGCGCTCGCCTCCACAGCAGCCTGTCCACGCCGCGCCACCGCCAGATACACCGCGCCGGCCACGATGAACGCGACCACGCCCGACAGATCCGCCCCGTGCAACTGGTGCTTCGATAGCGGGCTGGTCCACAGCGGGCTGTTGATGAACGGAACCGCGACGGCGGTGCCGATCGCCCATGCGATCAGCGCGCTCGGCTTGAAGCCAGCCGCGAACCAGTAGCGCGGTCCGCGGCGCACGGCCCCCCCCCTTGATCCCTCCCCCAACGCGTTGGGGGAGGGGCTGGGGAGGGGGCGGCTCACGAGGAAGAAGTCGGCCAACACAACGGCGGCCCAGCCCGGCGCCCAAACGTAGGTCAGCAGCAGGAAGTTGGTGTACTGAGTCTGGAAGTCGGACTGGAACAGGGCGATGTAGGCCAGCACGCCACCCAGCACGCCGCAGACCAGCGCCGCCCGCCAGCGCGAGAGCGGCAGCCCGATCGCCAGCGACGAGAGTCCGGCCGTATACACGTCGAAGTAGTTGCCCCAGACCATGCCAATCGCCACGTAGAGCAAGAACGGAATGCCGACGATACCCGGCAGCGCAGTGACAATCGCGTCCTGCAGCTTGTTCGAGTCGTGGTCGGGCACCAGCGTCAGCAGCAGCACGCCGGCGATGCCGAGCAGCGCCGTCGTTGCGGCGATGCCGCCTCCCGCGAACAGGGTCACGCGCCTGGCATCCGCGTCGGGCCGCAAATAGCGCGAGTAGTCGCTGGCGAAGCCGTACCACGACGCGATCAGCGCGACGGTGATGCTGAGCCCAAGGATGAAGGCGCCGACGTGATCGCCACCGGAAACCGTGGCGCCGATATCGAACTTCATCTTGGGAATCAACCAGACGAAGACGAGCGCGGCAAACGCCACGAACACGATTGCACCGTAGCGCTCGAAGACGCTGATCGTTTGATGGCCGTACACCGCGACGAGCATCGACGCGGCGACGATCAGCAACAGCAACACCGCTTCGAGCGGTTTGCCGTCGGAAATGCCCGCCTTTCCGAACAGCGCGACGAGCGCTTGTGTGCCGATCACGCTGTCAACCGCGAACCAACCGACCGCGAGGAATAACGTCAGGAAGCCGCCGATCGTCGCGCCGCGGAGGCCGAAGGTCGCCCGTGAGGCGACGACCTGTGATGTGCCCGTGCGCGGTCCGACGATGCTCAGCAACCCCAACACGATCGCGGCCAGCACGGCGCCGACCACGATCGCCAGCGCGGCGTCGAGCAGGCCGAGGCCGAGCGTGAGCACCAGCGCCCCGGTGACGATCGAGGTGAAGTTGGCCTGCGCAGCGGCCCAGAGCAGGAACAGGCCGCCTGGAGAGCCGTGGCGATCGGCAAGCGGAATCGGGTCGAGCGCGTGCTGCTCGATGCTGAGAAACTCGTCGGCCGGGACGCCGCGAACGTCGAGCGGACCGGCGCCAAGCGCCTGCGTGGCCATCACCTGCCTCCCTGCGAAGCTGGCCTCGCGGGCAGGCTCGGGACGGCGTCCGGTGTCTGCTGACTTGCTGGTGAGGGGAACGGATCTCGGCCTTCTTCCTGCGCCGGCATTATCCGGATCAGGTTCGACGGTCGGCGGCGACTCGGCCACCCTCTCAGCCCGGCTTCCCGAGCTCCCGTGAGCGTATTCGATTCCAGATGGGCACCTCCGTGCCCATGACAGATGTCAGCGCGAGCGTACGCCGCCACCGCGAACTGTGTCAACGCCGCCGAACTTCTAACCTGACGCGGCGGCCTGCGGCTCGGCGGGCGGGGTGAAGCGGATTTCGAGGAAGCCGTCGCGCAGCGTTGCGGCGGAGGCCTCAAGCGGCGCCAGCACCCGCGGCAGCGCGATCTCGCGGCGGATATTGCCCACGTCGACAAACAGCTCGTCGCCGCGCTTGGCCATGTTCAGCCGCTCCGCTTCGACGTTCGGCATGGGGATGCGCAGCCGATAGCCGCCGTCGATCGGCTCGATTAGCTGTGTCGGGCCGCGATGCAGCACGAGCGTCGGGTCGCGCTGGCCGAACAGGCTCTCGGCCAGCCCGTTCAGCGCGTCGAGACCGATTACCTCGCGGGCGTGGCGCGGGGCGCGCAGGATCGGCAGCGGCCGGAAGCTGTCTTCAATCCAGCGGATGTAGCCCTGCTGCTGCTCCCACATCTGGCGCAGGAAGGGATCGTCCGTCTCCGGCTTCGGCAGCACCTGGTTTAGCACGACCGCGTCGATCGGGTAGCCGAACAGGTTCAAATACGTCTGCGCCCGCAGCGCCTCTTTCACCACCATCCGCTCAGGGTTGACCACCAGCCGGTAGCTGGAGATCTCCGGGTCGACCAGCGTCGTGCGCAGATCTTGGACCAGGACCGACAGGCGTTCAGCGTAGTCGAGAAAGCCGCCGGCATCGCCCATCATGTTCTTTGCCAGCGGCCGGGCGATGCGCGGGATCTTCTTGCCCAGGTTCTGGATGCGCTCGACGTACCAGGGCAGCGTCTCCGGCACGCTGAGCAGGCGGATCGTCTCTCCCGTAGGCGCAGCGTCGACGAACACGGCGTCGTAGTTGCCGCTCTTGCTCAGCTCGTTGACCTGCGCCAGCGCCACCAACTCGTCCATACCCGGTACGATCGCCAGCTCTTCAGATGCAACGGCATCGAGCCCTTCCTGCTGCAAGACGGCGTTGAGCCTGGGGCGCATCTCCTGCCAGTGCCGCCGCATCTCCGCGACGACGTTGATCTCCTGGCCCCAGAGGTTTTGCGCGATCGGCACCGGTTCGTCGCCCAGCGGCCGGTCGAGCACGTCGGCCAGGCTGTGGGCGATGTCGGTGCTGACGACCAGGGTGCGGTGGCCGAGCGCGGCGGCGCGCACGGCGGAGGCGGCCGAAGTGGTCGTCTTGCCGACGCCGCCCTTGCCGAGATTGAGCACGATTCGCACGATGCGGGATTCCTTTATTTATTCGCGGGCCGGTTATGGCTCGCGGCCTATTCAAGCGAAATGGTACGACCGCTGCGATCCGCTTCAAGCAGCGCGTCTAACGCCTCCACGGCGCGCAGGCCGTCCTCGCCGGAGGCGTTCGGCTCGGCGCGGTCGCGCACCGCCTGAACAAACGCCTCGGCCTGGCGGGCGTACATGTCCGTGCCGGCCGGCACACCGAGGATCTCCGAATTCAGGCCGTCGGCCTCAAGCTCGCCGTGCGCGGATTCGTCGAGGCTGTGACGCACGGCGAGGCGGGCCTGATCGCCCAGCAGCACGAGGTCGTTCTGCGGGCGGGGAACGCCGCGCAGGCAGCGAACGGTGGCCAGCGTGCCGCGGCTGAAGCGCAGCAGCGCGACCGTCGCCGTCTCCAGCGGCGCGATCGGGCTGGTTGTGGCGTCGGTGAGGGCGGTAATGGCGCTGATCTCGTCGTCGAGCACGAAGCGCAGCAGGTCGATGGCGTGAATGCCGGTGCCGCTGCTGATGCCGGCGTAGGCCAGCTCCGGGTCCGTGCGCCACGGCGAACTGTAGCCTTCGCCGGACCGGCGCGGCGGATTGGACCACTCGGCCTCGGCGGCGCGGATGAGGCCGGTCTCGCCAGCCTGCACCAGCCGCCGCGCCTCTTCGAACAGCGGATGGTGGCGCAGATGAAAGCCGGTGCCGAGCTGCACGCCGGCGCGGCGGCAGGCGCGGATCATCTCCCGCGCATCGCCGCGGCTCGTGGCGAGCGGCTTTTCGCAAAGCACGTGCTTGCCAGCGCGGGCCGCGGCGAGCACGGGTTCGAGATGCAAACTGTGCGGCGTGGCGACCCAGACGTAGGCGACGTCTGGGTCGCGCATCGCGGCGTCGAGGTCGTCGTAGGCCTTGCGGGCGCCGTGCTCGTGTGCGAACGCCTCGGCACGCTCGCGCTCGCGGCTGACCACGGCCACCAGCCGCGAGCCGATCGCCCTGTTCAGCGCGGGCACAATGCGATTGGCGGCGAACAGGCCCGTGCCCACAATCGCCCAGCCGTCCGCCATTCGTTCTCTCTCCTCGATGCGGCTGCTCAGCCGGCCGTTACGGTAGCGAAGCGCGGCCTCAGCCGCAGGTAGGTCTGTTCCAGCGTTTCCGGCAGCACCTTCACGTCCGCCAGCGCGGGCATGAAGTTCGTGTCGCCGCCCCAGCGCGGCACGACGTGCACGTGCAGGTGGTCCGCCTCGCCCGCGCCCGCCACGGCGCCGAGATTCATGCCCGCGTTGAAGCCGCCCGGCCGGTATTCGGCGGCCAGCGCCGCGACGCAGCGCTGCGTCACGGCCATCAGCTCGGCCGATGCCTGCGCAGCCAGTTTGGGAAAGTCCGCGGTGTGCTCGTACGGCGCGATCAGCAGGTGGCCGGTATTGTAGGGGAAACGGTTCATCACCACGAAGACGAGCCGGCCGCGATACAGCAGCAGGTTCGCTTCGTCGTCCGTCTCCGCGGGTACGCGGCAGAGAAAGCAGTCGCGCATGCCGTCGGCGCTCGCCACGTACGCTCCCCGCCACGGCGCCCAGAGACGCTCCACCCGCCGCCCCGCTCGCCGGCCGCTCGTGCGGCTCCTGCCTTCAGTATAGAGGAGCCAATCCAGACCCCGCGGCACCTGAGTACGGGGCCGCACATGGCATTGGTAGGTGCGGAGCATTCCCAGCGGGCGATGCGGACGCGACAATGGACCTACGTCACGGCCGTCGGCCCTCACCCCCTTCCCCTCTCCCAATCCTGGGCGAGGGGCGATCCGGCGGAGCACGACTCGACCGGCGCCGGGTTAACCGTACCGGCCACGGAACGCACTGCCCAAGATCGTCTCCTTCTCCCAATCCTGGGAGAAGGAGATAAGAGAGGATGAGGGCCGACCGCCGCGGCAAGGAGCGCAGATGACCGTCGAGCGTCCAGGTCCGGCAAACCAGCCCGCATGGCGCGAAGTCCGCGAGGACGACGCGCCGGCCTCCGTCCGCGCCGTCTGCGAGGAGATCCGCGCGGTGCTGCGCGTGCCGTTCGTGGACCAGTTCTGGCGCGTGCTGGCAAACGAGCCGGACTACCTTGAAGCCGCGTGGCGTTGGCTGGCGCCATGGCTGGGCAGCATGCAAGCCGAGCGTGCGGCCGAGAGCCTGCGCGGGGCCGCGGTGATCGAGCTGGCGATCGGCCTGCCCGCGCATAAGGCGTTCCGCGGCGACCTCACCCGCAACGAGGTCGGCGCCGACGACCGTGAGCGCATCAGCAATTTCAACATGGCCGCGCACTACGTGCTGCCGAAGCTGCTGCTCGCGGCGTTTGCTTTGCAGGCCACGTCTGCCGCGTCCGCACGTGCCGGAGAACCGCCCGTGGCGCTGCCGCGCGGCGTGGCCGAGGGAATGCCGCGCGTCGAGCCGATCGACCCGGACCAGGCGTTCGGCGAGATTCCCGGCCTGTTCACGGAGATCCGCGCCGCGCACGGCTATCAGCCGATCGCGGACTACTACCGGACGATCGCTCGCGCCGGCGATTTTCTGCGCCTCGCCTGGAACCCGCTGCGGCCGATCGTCGGCGATCCGGAGTTCGTGCAGCGGTGTCAGGTTGTAATCGAACAGGCGAGAGCGTCGGCAGCCAGCGTCAGCCGTGCGGCCGGCGACCCACCGGCCGCGTCCGAGGAGACCCGCGCTGCTCTGGCCTTCTGCAGCACACGTTTGCTGCCCGAAACTTTGGTCGAGGTCACGATCATCAAGGGCCTGACCGACGGCCCGGACGGCGCGGCGCTGAACCGTTACAGCCTGACCGAAGCAGCGGGCTTCGAGTTCGGCAAAGTGCCGCGCGATTGACGGTGCCGGCTGTCGCTCGTAGGCTGGGCAGCGCCGGACGACCCGCGCGTTCCGCATTTCGTACGGAGGCAGGCGGCGATGGCTACAGCCGAGCAGGTCAGCGAACTGCTCACGAAAATGGCCGAAGAGCGCGGGCGCTTGGTCGAGCAGGCGCGCGGCGTCAGCGAGGCCGACGCCGAGGCCGTGCCTGTGGGCAAGACCGGAGAGGAGGAGTGGACCGTCAAGGAGCAGCTCGCACATCTCTGCGAGATGGAACTTGGCTACGACTTGTGGGTCAGCGCTGCGCTGCGCGAAGAGAATCCGCACGTCGGCGGTATGACCGCACCGCGCGCGGCGATCCCCATTGAAGCGGCCAACGGCCATACGGTGCGCGAGCTGCTGGACGTGATGGCGCGCGAGCGCGAGGATACGCTGGCGCTGATCAGCGGCCTCAGCCTCGAACAGTTCGACCGGCCAGCCACACATCCGATGTTCGGCACGCTCACGGTGATGCAGTGGCTGCGGTCGTTCTACCGGCACGACCGCATGCACGCCGACCAGATCGCCGGTCGCGAGCCGGAGTACAAGCCGAAGTTCACCGGCGCCGAGCCAAACCAGCGCGCCGCCCGCATCGCGCACGTTCAGGCGCGGCAACGGCAGGGCGGCTGAGCCGAACACTCCAACCCCGCAAAACGTGCAGCGGAGGTGAGGCGGTGGCGCAGGCCAGGCCGCACGTCTTTGTCACGCGCAAGCTGCCCGGCGACGCGGTCGAGCGGCTGCGCGAACACGCTTCGGTCGATCTCTGGGAGGGCGATCTGCCACCGCCGCGCGCCGTCTTGCTCGAACGGGCACGCGATGCCGATGGCCTCGTTTCCCTGCTCACCGAGCGCATCGACGACGAGTTCCTGAACGCCTGCCCGCGCATCAAGGCCGTGTGCAACGTCGCGGTCGGCTTCGATAACATCGACCTTGCTGCCTGCACGCGCCACGGTGTCTTCGCGACCAACACGCCGCGCGTGCTCACCGACACAACGGCGGACTTCGCCTTTGCGCTGCTGATGGCGGCGGCGCGGCGCGTGGTGGAGGGCGATCATTTCACCCGCTCGGGCGCGTGGAAGACCTGGGATCCCGGCGGGCTGCTCGGCACCGATGTGCACGGCGCGACGCTGGGGCTGGTCGGCGTGGGCCAGATCGGCGGCGCGATGGCGCGGCGCGGGCGTGGGTTCGACATGAAGACCCTCTACACCGACGCCATGCCGCGGCCGGATCTCGAAGCCGAACTGGGCCTCGTCCGCACCGAACTGGACACGGTGCTGCGCGAGGCGGATTTCGTCAGCCTGCACGTGCCGCTGCTGCCGGAAACGCACCACCTGATCGGCGAGCGCGAGCTGGCGCTGATGAAGCCGTCGGCGGTGCTGATTAACACCTCGCGCGGGCCAGTGGTGGACGGCTCGGCGCTGGCGCGGGCGCTGAAGGCCGGCCGGCCCGGCTTTGCTGCGCTTGATGTAACGGAGCAGGAGCCGATCGCCCTGGACGATCCGCTGCTCTCGCTGCCGAACTGCATCGTCACGCCGCATATCGCCAGCGGTTCGCTGGCCACGCGCGCGAGCATGGCCTCGCTTGCGGTCGAAAACGTGCTGGCAGCGTTCGACGGACGCGTGCCACCCACCTGCCTCAACCCCGAGGCGGCGGCGAATCGGCGCAGGGATTGACAAAATCCCTTGCGCCCCCTTAGCTTCTGGTATCGTTGCGCCCGGTGCGGGCCGGCCTTTTCTGTCCGGGTCCGGCTGCTCACCGCCTGGCCTCGGCCCAGTTCAGCCGTAGTTCATGCCTGCCTCATCCGCACATCCAGATCCGTAAATCCAGGTTGGTGAAACAATGCCCCGATCGACACCTGGCACGGGCAAGGCCTGGCTCGTCAAAGCGCTCTGGGACCTCGACGCGATCCAATTCGGCAATTTCAACGTCGGCCGCACGCAGAACTCCCCCGTGTACGTGAACCTGCGCCGCCTGATCAGCAACCCGGCGGCGCTGGGCCGCGTCGGGCGCGTGATCAAAGAAGAGTCCGAAACGCTGCTGACGATGTTGCATCAGCACATGGCGCCCTTCAGCCGCTGCGCCGGCGTGCCCTTCGGCGGACTGCACGTCGCCACGGCGTTCTCGCTCACGGCGAAAGTGCCGATGATCTACCTGCACCCGCGCAAAGATGGCGAGGGCGAAGTGATCGAGGGCGTCTACGTTCCCGGGCAGACCGTGCTCGTCATCGACGATCTGATCACCGGCGGCACCTCGGTAATCGAGACGGCGAACCAACTGCGCGACTCGGGTCTGCAGGTGCGAGACGCCGTGGTGCTGGTGGACCGCAAGCAGGGCGCGAAGGAGCGGCTGAAGGCGCACGGGATCCGCCTGATCCCGATCCTCGAGTTGGAAACGCTGCTCAACTGGGGTATGACGCACGGCCGCATCGAGAACGAGAACGCCTATACGGCCAGCCTGGAGTATCTGCGCCGCCAGGCCGATGAGGCGCGCCGCGGCAGCGCCTGATCGGCCTGGTGTTCCCATTCGCAGAGCCGAGAATTGGGCATCGCTGCCGCGAACGGCCGTGATGGGCTGCGCTCACGGAACCGTGGCAGCGCCAGGCTACCACTTCCGGCCGCGCTCTGCGATGCTCGGCGCATGAGTGATGCAGCTTCGTACGCGGAGCACGCGCATATCCTCGTGCTGCCGCCCCGCGTGGCCGAGCGCATCGCCGCGGGCGAAGTGATCGATCGGCCGGCGTCCGCGGTCAAAGAACTGGTCGAGAACGCGCTCGACGCCGGTGCAACCGAGGTCCGCGTCGAGGCACGCGGCGGCGGGCTGCGGCTGATCCGCGTCTTCGACAACGGCCGCGGCATCCCGGCAGACGAGGTGGAGCTGGCGTTCGAGCGCCATGCCACCAGCAAGCTGCGCGAGCTGGAGGATTTGGAGCACATCGTCAGCTTCGGCTTCCGCGGCGAGGCGCTGGCGAGTATTGCCGCGGTGGCTGAAGCGACGATCATCTCAGCCAACGAAGGCGAGCCGGCGGTGAGCTGCACGTACCGCGCCGGACGCCCGCTGGAGCGCGTCGCCGCCTCGCGCACGCGCGGCACGACCGTTACCGTGCGCGACCTGTTTTCGAATCTGCCGGCGCGGCTGAAGTTCATGCGCGGCGCCCGCGCCGAGGCGAGCCAGATCGGCGCCGTGCTGCGCCGTTTCGCCCTGGCGCGACCCGAGTTGCGCCTGCATCTGCTGCTGGAAGGGCACACGGCCTTCCGGCACGACGGCGGCGGTCCACGCGAGGCGTTCGCCGCCGTGTTCGGGGACGAAGCGGCGGCCGGCGCGCTGCCCGTCGATCTGGCGAGCAGCGCGGGCGTCAGAGTCTGGGGGCTGCTGGGCGGGCGCGGCGTTACCCGTGTCAATCGCGGCCAAATCATGCTCTTTGTGAACGGGCGCTACGTGCGTCCGCGTGCTCTGCTTGCCGCGATTGAGGCGGGCTACCGGCGCTTTCTGCCGCGAAGCCGGCACACAGCGGGGGTGATCTTCGTCGAGTTGCGGCCCGAAGACCTCGACATTAATGTGCACCCGGCGAAGCTCGACGTGCGCGTGCGCGACGAGGCCGCGGTCTGTGCATTGCTGTCCGAGGCCGTGCAGGCCGCCTTCGGCCGGTATGCGAGCGCGGTGAGCGGCCGGGCGGAGCTGGCGCTGAGCGGAGCGCAGGCACGCCTTGCCGGCCTGCCGCGGCGGGTAGGCGAGGAGCGCGCCGCCTTCGGCTGGGGCGAGGGTGTGGCGCTGCCGCCGGCCGAGCTGCTGCCGGCGCTGCGGCTCGTCGGGCAAGTGCATAACGCCCTGATCGTGGCTGAGGGTGAACAGGGCTTCTACCTGATCGACCAGCACCGCGCACACGAGCGCATCCTGTTCGAGCGCTTCGAACGCGGCGGGCGGGACGGCGGCCAGGCGCTGGCCGAGCCGCAGGCAGTCGACTTGCCGGCATCCCAGGCCGGGCGGCTGGCCGAGCGGCTTGAGGCACTGGAGGCATTGGGCTTCGCCTGCGAGCCGTTCGGCGAGCGGCGTTTCGTGCTGCGCGCGGTTCCCGCGGCGTTCGCAGGCGGCGCGTCAGACCAGCATGGCTCGCTGTTCGAGCCGCCGCTGCCAATCCAGGAGCTGCCGTCCCTGCTCGGCGAGGCCGCGGCCGCGCATGACGACTGGCGTCAGCAGTTTCTCGCCTCGCTCGCCTGCCGCTCGGCGATCCGCAAGGGACGACCGATCACGCCCGAGGAGGCACGAGACCTGGTGACACGGCTGGGGGCGGCACGCTCGCCCGCGATGTGCCCGCATGGCTCGCCGGTGCTGCTGTATCTGCCGGAAGGCTTCTTGCAGCGGCAGTTCGACTGGTGAGCGTTGAGGGCGCAGGGCGTGGGGCGTAGGGCGACGGTGACTGCAACCCGAAGTGCAGATCGGCACCCGCGGGTCCTGATCCTGACTGCCTACTCCCGGCTGCCTCAGTACGACCGCGGCAGACCCAGCTCGTGCTGCGCCAGGAAGTTCAGGATCATCTCCTGCGTTACGGGCGCGATGCGCATCACGCGCACCTCGCGCCAGTAGCGCTCCACGTCGAACTCTTTGGCGTAGCCGAAGCCGCCGTGCGTTTGCAGGGCGCGATCGGCTGTCTCGAAGCCCCACTCGGCGGCCAGATACTTCGCCATGTTCGCCTCGGCGCCGCAGGGCTGGCCGTGGTCGTAGAGCCAGCCGGCCTTGCGGATCATCAGCTCGGCGGCGCTGAGCTTGGCGTAGCTGTCCGCCAGCGGGAACTGGATACCCTGGTTTTGGCCGATCGGCCGGCCGAACACGACACGCTCCTTCGCGTACGCCGTAGCGCGGCGCAGCGCCGCCTTGCCGGTGCCCAGCGCCTCGGCGGCGATCAGGATGCGCTCCGGATTGAGCCCGTCGAGCAGGTGGTAAAAGCCCCGGCCGACCTCGCCGACCACGTCGCGCGCGTCCACGGGCAGATCGTCGTAAAAGACCTCGTTCGAGTCCACAGCGTTGCGGCCGAGCTTGTCGATCTCGCGGATCGTCACATATTTCGGGTCGAGGCTGGCAAGGAAGAGCGTCATACCGTCGGTGCGGCGCTTGCACTCTTCCAGGGGCGTGGTGCGGGCCAGCAGCAGGACTTTGCTCGCCTCTTTGGCCTTCGAAGTCCAGACCTTCTTGCCGCGCACGATCCATTCATCGCCCCGGCGCACGGCCCGCGTGGTGATCGAGGGCGTGTCGGAGCCGGCGTCCGGCTCGGTGACGCCGAAGGCGACGTGCAGCCGGCCCGCGGCCGCCTCCGGCAGGACGCGCTGGCGTAACTCCGCGGTGCCGTGCCGCACGACGGGATTGAGGCCGAAGATCGTCAGGTGCAGCGCCGTGGCGCCGTTCATGGCGGCGCCGGAGGCGGCGACCTCTTCGAGCAACAGCGCCGCCTCGCTGATGCCGAGGCCGGCGCCGCCCAACTCCTGCGGAATGGCGATGCCGAGCCAACCCGCATCGGCAAAGGCCTGATAGAACTCCCAGGGGAAGCGGTGATCGGCATCGCAGCCGCGCCAGTAGGCGTCGTCGAAGCGGCCGGCCAGCGCCCGCGCCTGGTCGCGGATCGCCTGCTGTGCCTCGCTGAGGGCGAAGTCCACGGCCCACCTCCTGCTCGGCGTGTACCGGCAGTATGCACGAGCCGGAGCGCGGGCTGAAGGAAGCGGCGCCTGCGACCGCAGGCTGGATGCTGTTCGCCCAGCGCTACGCGGTCGCCGCCGCTGTGCCGGTCATGTCGGCGTGCAGCGGCGCGTCGAGCTGGTGCAGCCTGGGCAGGACTTCGGCGGCGAACAGGCGCATCGAGCGTTCCGCCGTTGCGGCCGGCATCGCGCCGAAGCGGAAATTGAGGATCAGCTCCTCCGCGCTGGTCATGCGCTGGATGTGCACCAGCTTCTCCAGCACCTGCTCCGGTGTGCCCCAGGCCTGCGGGCGGGCGCTGTGCTCGCCAACTTCCGCCGGCGTCTTGCGCTGCAGCAGCTCGCCGAACTGCGCGTACTGTTCGTAGCCCTTCGTCTGGCGGAAGCGCTCGGCGTCCTTCCAGCCGTAGTGCCGCTGGATGCTGATCTGCGCCTCGATCGTGTGGCGCAGGATCGTGTCCCAGGCCTCGGCTTCGGTGTCGAAGCAGGCGGCGTGCGCCACGACGCTGGGCTGGATCGGCGCCCAGCCGTGCTCGGCGCGCACGGCGTTGAAGCCGCGCACGTCTTCGCGATACTCCTCCCAGCTCTTCTGATTGGTCATCAACATGCCCAGGCCGGCGTTCGCGGAGATGGGCAGCGTCTGCGGACTGGTCCAGGCCACGCGCATGCGGTTGACCAGATCCTCAGGGTTGCGCGGACGCGGGCGGATCGTCGTCTCGGGAATGTGGTAGAACTCGCCGTCGTGCGAGAACCACTCCTGCGTCAGCGCCGTGCGCAGCACGTCGAGCGATTCGGCGAAGCGGTCGCGCGACTCGTCCATCGGACTGCGAAAGGCGTCGAACTCGCGTTTGGCGGCGCCGCGGCCGAGGCCGAGCGTGAGGCGACGGCCCTGCAGCAGGTTGTCGAGCACGCTGACCTGCTCCGCGACCACGACCGGGTCGTACCACGGCAACACGATCACCATCGTGCCGAAGTCGATGCGCTGCGTCTTGCCGGCGAAGTAAGTCAGGTGCTGCACCGCGCCGCTGGTCATGATGTAGGGCGAAAAGTGGTGATCGATCGCCCAGTACGAGTCGAAGCCGAGCGGCTCGACCAGGCCGCCGAGCGCCAGCTCCTCCTCGTAGAGCTGCTGGTCGCTGACCGCTGGCGGGCCGGGCTGCCGCGCTTCGAAGCGATCCCAGTCGCTGTAGTTCTGATAGTTGAAGTGCACGCCGATCCGCATCGTTCACCTCCAGCCGTGTATGCGCAGCCGGGCTGAATCGCATGCTAACACGTCGGAGTTTTCGCAGTGTGCCGTGGCTTGGCGCGGGCAGCGGCAGGCTGGCGGATCGCCGGCAGCCTCGGAGCGACCCGTCACCTGCTCATCGAGGCGATCGGACTCTTGGCGACTTGCTTGCCCGGAGCCGCCGCCGGCAGAGTGCCTCAGAACTCATGGCGAGGCGACCCAATCGAGACATAGATTGTGAAACGAGGTATGAGCTATCGGGTTGAACCGGGCCGGCCGCAGGCTCCGCTCGACTCGGGGCGCATCTCAATACCGGGCCTTTTTGCGATAGCCCTCATCACCGCTCTCGCGGGCGGTGTCTCGCGCAGATGCTCATCCAGCGTTTGACACGCTCTCGCACCGCGCCGACTATTACCACGTCAGCCACCATGGCGCTTTTGCTTTAGTCCGACACGCTGCGGATGGCGCACGAAGGGGAGTATTGTGGCCGATACCCTCGCCATCGACCCGCAGCTCTTCCGCCCAGCTGCTATTGACCCGGAAACCGCGGCGTTCAATGACCAACTCGCCGCTGCGGGCGTGTCTGTGCCGGAGAGCGCGGTCGCGCTTCGTGCGCTCATGGCGAAGGGCGTGTTTGGTGCCGTCTCTCCCTCGCCGCTCGCCCAGGAACGCCTCCTGCCCGGGCCGCACGGCCTCATTCCCGTGCGCGTCTTCGTGCCGGACACAGTCCAGGGCGTCTACCTCGATATCCACGGCGGCGGCTGGACCCTCTTCAGTGCTGCCGGGGACGACCAACAGAACGAGCGCATCGCGCGAACCTGCCAGCTCGCGGTCGTCAGTGTGGATTACCGGCTGGCGCCCGAGCATCCCTACCCCATCCCCGTCGACGAGTGTGAGGCCGTGGCCCTCTGGCTGGTGCAGCAGGCGCAGGCGGAGTTCGGTTCTAGACGGCTGTTCATCGGTGGTGGCTCGGCAGGCGGCCATCTCGCGGCCGTGACGCTGCTGCGTTTGCGCGACCGGCATGGCTACACGGGCTGTGCCGGCGCGAATCTGGTCTACGGCTGCTACGACATGGCCTGGACGCCCTCGTTGACGCGCTACGAGGGCCCACTGGCGCTGAATCGCATCCTCATGGACTGGTGTCGCGCGCAGTTTGTGCCTGACAGCGCCCTCTGGCGTGACCCCGACGTCTCACCGCTCTATGCCGACCTCCACGACATGCCGCCAGCCCTCTTCACGGTGGGCACACTGGACCCGCTGCTCGATGACACGCTGTTCATGTCTGCCCGCTGGCTTGCGGCAGGGAATCAGACTGAGCTAGCCATTTATCCCGGCGGGGCGCATGGCTTTGACGCGTTTCCTACCCGCCTGGCTGAGCAGGCGCGGGAACGCATGCTCACATTCCTGCGGGCAGCCGTCGCTGAGAAAGTCGCGACCTGATGCTCCGGTCGGCGGAGGTTCGCGAGACGGGCGAAAGTACGGGCATGTCGCAAAAGTCATCAACCACCTTCCCAGAGGTGGGGTTTTGGTACATCTCGACGACTATGCCAAAAACGAGCCGTAAAGCGACAGCCCTAAATCGTCGTTTGTGACACGGGGCCGCCACCCTCAGCGCGAGAGCCATCATCCGAGTCCGTGCTTGCCAATGCACGTCCGTGAGGCCATGCTATGCTCGGTCGGCGGCATCTCGTCCCGGTGGCGCACGCCGCCACAGGTGCGTTGCCCGGCCGGGGATGTCATACGGGCCGTCGCCGGACCCGCGGGAACGCGGCACTGAGCCGAGGGAGCAGGCGGTCCACCCGAGCGGGCCGCAGATGGAAAAGAGCGAGGCATGGTGACGGCACAGGGCAATCTCGCACTGCTCAAGGACCCGGTCGCGGAAGAACTGCTGCACTCTCGGCATCTGGCCCATCTGGCCTACAACTGGACCGATGGCACGCCGCGCGTGATCCCCATCTGGTTCCTCTGGAACGGTGAAGAGATCGTGCTCGGCTCTCCACAGAGGGCACCGAAGCTGACGGCGCTGTCGGCAGGCGCGCCGGTTGCCCTCAGCATCGACACTGAAGCGTTCCCGTACAAGGTGCTCATGATCCGCGGCACCATTCGCGCGCAGACCTACAACGGCCCCATCCCCGAAGAGGAGGCCATCGCCACGCGCTACCTGGGCGACGAGGCCGGTCGGGCGTTCATGGCGGGCTACGTCGCGGGGATCTCGAAGTGGGTGCGGCTGACCATCCGCCCCCGGTGGGCCGGCTTACTCGACTTCGAAACGCGCATGCCGAGCGCCGCGACCAAGGGCTGACGCCGCGGCCGTACTGCCAGCGCCAGGACGTAGCCGCCGCTCGGCCTTCCGCTGCGCGGTTGGGACCAGGCCCTGACTGGTGTGGTGGTCGAGCAGTGCCAGGGGCGACCCGAGCCGCCGAACAGCGCTTCCCCTGCTGCACTGACCAACGACGTGTCTCCCAAACCATCGCCTCTGACACGGCTCTGGCGGTGGCCTTGCCAGGAATAGTTCGTATCGCTTCTTGCAGTCCGCGCCGGCACGAGCACAATACGTCCAAGCTCTGCAGGAGGATCAGGACATGCCCGAAGGCACGGTCACCGCGAACGGCATCACCCTCTGGTACGAGACTGTTGGCGACCCGGTCGACCCGGCGCTGATTCTCATCAACGGGCTGGGTGGGCAGGGCATCGGGTGGCCCATCGCGTTCTGCGAGCGCCTGGCCGCGGGCGGTCACTACGTCATCCGCTTCGACAACCGGGAGGTGGGTCTCTCCCAGTGGTTCGACGCGGACGCGACGTACACGTACGAAGACATGGCCGATGATGTCGTCGGGCTGCTGGACGCGCTCGGCATCGCCAAAGCGCACGTCGTCGGTGTCTCCATGGGTGGCGCGATTGCCCAGTGCGTGGCCATCCGACATCCCACCCGTGTGCTGAGTCTCACCTCCATCAGCAGCAGCCTCTACCTCGCCACGGACACGCCGCCGGCCGGGCTGCAGGCTCCGAGCGTCTCGGTGATGGACCTCGTTGGCGGCCCGGTCCCGGAGACGCGCGAGGGCCGCGTGACGAAAGAGGTCGAACAGTTATGGCGGCCGTTGTGGGGTGATGCGCCCTTTGACGAGGCAGCCGTCAGGGCACAGGTCGAACGGAGTTACGATCGCGCCTATCGACCGGAGGCCGTGGCCCGTCAGGCGGCGGCCGGCCAGCGCACGCCCTCGCGCGTCGCGGGGCTGCGGCGGCTGACGGTACCAACACTCGTCATCCACGGCACAGCCGACCCGCTCGTGCCGCCCGATCGCGGCGCGGCGACGGCCGCGCTGATCCCCGGCGCACGCCTGCTCCTCATCGAGGGCATGGGCCATTGCCAGCCCCAGGGCTACGGAGATGAGCTCATCAACGCCGTTCTCCAACACACCGCAGCGCCGGCGCTCGCGACGTAGGCGCGGGAGGCGCGAACAGCGACAACGGCGTTCCCTGACCATCACCGCCAGGGCTCCGGCACGTCTCAAAAGTCAGCTCTACCGGTACCACGCAGCCAGTTTTGAGACATGCCTGAGGAGATTCACAAAGGAGGGTTTGCGATACACAGGCGGGACTGCGCCGCCACCCTTTGCCATACCGTGTGGGCAGCATCCCGTTAGCGCAGGATGGCGTTGCTGCGCAGGTCGACGGGGTAGTAGCGGCCGGCGAGCAGCTCGCGGAATCGAACGTGCAGGGCGGGCACGGTCGTCGGCGCGCCAGGCGATGATATCTCAGAACGCGTTCGACCGGGCTCGTTGTGAGACGTTGTTTGTGAAACGGGTTGTGAACACGTTGCGGACCCGTGAAGGGCGCACTGTGCCAGGTGGAGTCAGTGGATTACACTAACCGTCGTTTACGATACATTCGGTCATATCCCTCACCTGCCGCCCCGCTTGCTATCGCCTGGACAGACAGGCAGTATTCGCCTCAATCGTCACTGACCATGGCCCAGGGGGATAACGCAGTGAAGCAGCCGATTACGCTCCGTGGCCTCTGGTGGCCACCACAAGCCCCTGATGACCGAGTCGCGGGCGAGCTCCGTTACACGCCCACTGCTGGCATCCACCTTGACCTGTTCGGTCCCTCCGAGTGGCTGCGCCAACCTGAGCACGGCACCTTGCACGGCATGCTGAGCAACGGAGACGCTATCTCACTGTTTCGATGCCTGCGAACCCAAGTTTCATCTCACCCGCCTACTGGCTTCAACACCGCGACGCTATATTGCCATTTGGCCGTTCAAGGCAAATTGCTCGACCAGCAGGACGACCTCGCTGTTACGAACGTCGTACTGGAACTATCTACATTGGACGAGTGGCTCAATATCAACGGATTTAACGTTGACCTCAGCCAATATCCACAGACGATCGTGAACTACCGACTGCCTGACCCAATCGAAGTAGAGCTCGATGATAACCTGCGGCTCAAAATTGCGTTTGGTGTATCAGGACCGCAACTTTCATATGTGATGACGGGGGCCTCCATTCAGCAATCTTCTGCATTTGTCTTTGTCAGCACAACTCAACGTACGCTATCAAGCATGTTCGACCTCGTGTATCAACTTGAAGGATTTCTTTCCTTTGCAGTTGGTACTCCGGTTTACGTTTGGGAGATGAGGGCTAAATATATCAATGAAGACGATGATTCGCCAGATAAGAGCGTGTCTGTTCTTTATCACCATATCGGACAACCAGAATTGGTCGAAACCCGTCAGCCGCTGTCAATGTTGTTCACGTACAATGACATCAAAGGTTCATGGGAACACGTGATTCAAACATGGTTTAGCAGATATGCGACGCTTAAGCAGGTATATCAGCTATATATGAGCATGAACTACCGACCGTTTACCTTTGTTGAAGAAGAGTTTCTTGGATGGGCAAGGACTGTCGAGGCCTATCATCGATTGGCGATGAACAATAACGACATGGACCCAGCGGAATTCGAACGCAGAAGAACTCTGGTTATCGAATCTCTACCAGAAAGCGAGAAGAAGGTGAGAGAATGGATTAAAGGTAGAACTATGCATATGAATGAACCGAATTTGGAAAGAAGAATTCGCGAAATTCTGACACGTTTCAACGAACTCCACCGGTACTCTGATAAGCAGAGAGGACTAGCTGCTAAGCGACTGAGCGATACGAGAAACGATTTAACCCACCCGCAGAACCGCTCAGGTCGCATTCCTCCGGGCGGTGCCGAGCTGCATGTGCTTTCCGAACAGCTACGCTTTCTGGTAGAATTATGCCTGCTATCCGAGATTGGTTTAGATAACGCGCGTATTACGGAACTTATCGGACGGCAACGACAGCGACGAAGCTCTGCTAATTGGCCATGGACACCTGTTGAGGAAGCGACGCCGCGGCGGAGACGAGCTCGGGCGGCGAGCTGACTCCTGACAGCGCTCCCACAGTGGAGGCGATGGTGAGAATGACCCCAGCACCACCTATCGACTATGACGATGCCCACGGTAACAGACTTGGACGGTTCACAACCCGTCGACACCACGGCCCACGCCTACGGTTGTGAGACGTCCTCAGAATGATTCAGAAACAGAGATTTCTGAGATCCTCCGCGACTCGTGCTGAATGGCGATCTGCGGCTGTGTGCCTGGATACAGTGTCAGCGCAGGATCGCGTTGCTGCGCAGGTCGACGGGGTAGAAGCGGCCGGCGAGCAGCTCGCGGATCAGGTCGCGTTCGTCCTCGATGCGGTGATCGAAGTAGGTGGCGCACTTGCCGATGTCCTGGATCGAGTGCGAGTCGGTGCCGGCGGTGCCGGGCATGCCCATCAGGTCGCAGAGCCGGCGGCTGAAGGCGTTCTCTTTCTCTGTGCCGCGGCCGTTCAGCTCTTCGAGGCCGCAGCAGAATTCGTAGGACGGGTTTTGGCTCGCGCGCTGCAGCGCCTTCTGATACTCGTCCTCATCCTTGACGTACCACGGCATCTGGCGACGGTACGGGTGCGCCGCGACCATGCAGCCCTCGCTCTTCTCCACGTGCCCGGCCAGCTCGTTGCTGCGGTGCATGCCGAATACATACTTGTCGATGCCGAACGTCAGGATGTGGCCGTCGTCCGTGCCGATCTCGACGCCGGCCAACACCAAGAAGTTGTGTTTCTCGCGGATCTCTTTGACCGACTTCTCGTCCCAGAGCGTGTCGTGCTCGGTGAAGCAGATGCCGTCCAGCCCCGCCTTCTTTGCACGCACGACCAGGTCGTCGGGATTGAGCACGCTGTCATGCGAGCGCGGCCAGGTGTGGTTATGCAGGTCGATCAGCACGCGTAAGCACCTCCAAATTGAGGATCTGCCTTCCCTCTCCCCCATCGCGATGGGGGAGGGCCCGGGAGGGGGCCGCGTAGTTTGTTGTGATCCTGTTGCAAAGATAGCAGGGTTGCGCGCTTGCGCGGCAGGCTCCGCGCGGGCGCGTTTTTCCCTACCTCACCCTATGCTATAGTGGCGGCGCGATACGCGACAGAATTCACAAGCGGCGCGGGGCCGCGGGGAAGAACGGCGTGCTCGGCGATTGGGGCCATCTCGGCTTTCTGATCCTCGTCGGCATTGCGCTGCCGGGCACGGCGCTGGTCGTCTCCGTGCTGCTCGGTCTGTTCAAGATCCGCCCGAAGCTGCCGAACTCGGTCAAGCTGGCCACATACGAGTGCGGCGTGGAGACCGAAGGGCCGTCGCACGTGCAGTTTCACGTCGGCTACTACGTCTTCGCCCTGCTGTTCGTCGTCTTCGATATCGAGTCGATCTTTCTCTACCCCTGGGCCGTGGCCTACCGGCACGAGGCGATCTACGGTCTGGTGGAGGCGGTGATCTTCATCGGCGTGCTCGTGCTGGGCCTCGCCTACGCCTGGAAGAAACAGGCGCTGGTCTGGCGCTGACGGCGCTTGCGGCGATTTCCTCAAGGATGTGAGCCCGCGATGACGCTCGAGTTGACCGGAGAGCGCGTGGTCGCACGCATCAACGAGTTGCTGCCCGATGCGCACGCCGAGGCGGTGGGCAAGTCGGTCTATGTGCCGGCGGAGTCGCTGCTCGCGGTGTGCGAGGCGCTGCGCGACGACGCCGACCTGCGTATGCAGCACCTGACCAGCATGACGGCGGTAGACTACGTCACCCACTTTGAGACGGTCTATCACGTCCAGTCGCTGGCGAAGAACCACCTGGCCGTGCTCAAGTGCCGCATCGACGAGCGCGACGATCCGGAGATCCCGTCTGTCGTCTCGGTCTGGTATGGCGCCCAGCTGCAGGAGCGCGAGGTCTACGACCTGTTCGGCATCCGCTTCGCCGGCCACCCCGACCTGCGCCGCATCTTCCTGTGGGAGGGCTTCGCCGGCTATCCGCTGCGCAAGGACTTCCTGCAGATCGCGGCCGGCGCCCAGCATCCCGGCCTGCCGCACTTTCCCAAGCAGGAGCAAGGCTTCGGCGTGCTGACCGGCCCAAACTGGACCGCGCCGCCCTCCCACGAGTCCTGATCATCTTCCCCGGCTTCCCCCTCTCAATCGAAGATCGCGCTCCGCGCGATGAAAAGACATGGAGAGGGGCCAGGGGGTGAGGCCACATGACCATCCAGACCGAGCCGTTCATCGTCAACATCGGCCCGCAGCACCCGAGCACGCACGGCGTGTTTCGCATGCGCGTGGTGCTCGACGGCGAGAAGATCATCGACGCCGATATGGTTGTGGGCTACCTGCACCGCAGCCTGGAGAAGCTGGCGGAAGAACGGACCTACACGCAGAACATCCCCTTCACTGACCGTATGGACTACCTCTCCGCGATGTCCAACAACCTCGGCTACTGCATGGCGGTGGAGAAGCTGGCCGGCATCCGCGTGCCGGAGCGCGGCCAGTACCTGCGCGTGATCATGGCCGAGCTGCAGCGCATCGCCAACCACTCGATGGCGATCGGCACCTTCATCAACGACTGCGGCGCCTGGCAGACGCCGCTGATGTGGATGTTCGCCGAGCGCGAGAAGATTCTCGACCTGTTCGAGATGACCTGCGGCGCCCGCCTGACCTGCAACTACATGCGCATCGGCGGCGTCGCCTTCGACATCCCCGACGAGTTCCTGCCCGCCGTCAACGGCCTGCTCGACGATCTGCCGCGCAAGATCGACGAGTACGAAAAGATGCTGATGGAGAACGAGATCCTGATCGCGCGGGCGCGCGGCGTGGGCACGATTCCGCGCGACCTGGCGATCAGTGCCTCGCTCACTGGCCCGATGATCCGCGGCTGCGGCATTCCGTTCGATATCCGCAAGGCCGACCCGTACGCCGTCTACGACCGTTTCGACTTCGCCATTCCCGTGGGCGAGAACGGCGACTCGTACGACCGCTTTCTGGTGCGCATGGCCGAGCTGCGCGAGAGCGTCAAGATCCTCAAGCAGGCCGTGCCGGCGCTGCCGGGCGGGCCGTACAAAGTCGATGTGCCGCTCTCGATCCGGCCGCCGATCGGCGACGCCTACGCGCGCGTCGAGTCGCCCAAGGGCGAGCTGGGCTACTACATCGTCAGCGACGGCGGCACCGCGCCCTACCGCTTCCACGTAAGAGCGCCATCCTATATCAATCTCTCAGTGCTGCGTGAGATGGTGATCGGCGCTTCGGTCGCGGACTCGATCGTTTCGCTGGGCAGCATCGACATCGTGATCGGCGAGGTCGATCGGTGACGGCCCTTTCCGGCTTTCTTCTTTCCCAGTGGTACGATCTGCGCGACCTGGGCAACCCGGTGCGCGCGCTGATCGACTGGATCAACGGCTGGGGCGACGGCACGACCTTTCACTGGGTCGGCTACATCGTCGCCGGCCTGATCGGCGCGGCCGCGATCGGGTTGTTTTTGGGCATCGCCATGCTCTCGCTGATCTGGATCGAGCGCAAAGCCGTCTCCCGCATCCAGATCCGCTACGGCCCCAACCGCACGGGGCCGTTCGGCCTGCTGCAGCCGGTGGCCGACGCGCTCAAGCTGATGCAGAAAGAGGCGTTGACGCCGCTGGCGGGCGACAAGATCGTCTTCTGGCTGGCGCCGGTGGTGATCTTCATCCCGACCTTGCTGGTCTTCGGCGTGCTGCCCTTCGGCCCGAAGATGACCGCGGCCAACATCAGCGTGGCCGTGCTGTACATCGTCGCGATCGGCTCGGCCACGCCGCTCGTGATCTTCATGGCCGGCTGGTCGTCTAACAACAAGTACTCGCTGCTGGGCGCGATGCGCGGCATCGCCATGGCGATCAGCTACGAGATCCCGATGGTGCTCTCGCTGCTCGGCGTCGTGCTGTTCACCGGGCACATGGACCTGAACGGCATCGTGCAGTGGCAGCAGAAGTACCACGTCTGGCTGATCGTGCTGCAGCCGCTGGCGGCGCTGACCTACTTCATCTCCGCCAGCGCGGAACTGAACCGCACCCCCACCGACATCGCCGAGGCCGAATCGGAGATCGTCGCCGGCTATCACACGGAATACTCGGGCATGAAGTTCGGCCTCTTCTACGCGGTCGAGCTAGGCAACGCGCTGGCCGTCTCCGGCATCTGGGCGACGCTGTTCTTCGGCGGCTGGTGGCTGTTCGGCCTCGACCGCTGGATCCCCGCCTGGCTGATCTTTTTGGGCAAGATGTACATCCTCTACGGGGCGCTGATCATCACGCGCGGCACGCTGCCGCGGCTGCGCATCGACCAACTGCTCGACTTCGCCTGGAAGTTTTTGTTGCCGCTGGCGCTGGTGAACGTGCTGGTGGTGGCGCTGGAAGTGACGATCTGGCAGGAGAACGGCATTTCGGCCGGCATCGTGCTGCCGGTTTTCGCCGTGGTCAACATTTTGCTCAGCGTGGTGCTGGTCGTCGGCTACGTGCAGTCGTTCGGCTTCGCGCGGCGGCAGCGGCCGCGGCGGGCGCGGCTGATCACCGATACGCTCGCGGCGATGCCGCAGTAGACGCAACCGTGGTTCGCGGCAGAGGAGAAGCGGGTTGAGCGGCGTCGGCCCGGTATCGGCGTTCTACGTGCTGGCGGTGCTGTCGATCGGCTCAGCGCTGATGGTGATGGCGGCGCGCTCGATCATCCACGCCGTACTCTTTTTGGTGCTCTTCTTCGTCTCGCTGGCGGCGATGTTCGTGCTGCTCTCGGCCGACTTCGTCGCCGTGGCGCAGTTGCTGGTCTATGCCGGCGCGATCGGCGTGCTCGTGGTGTTCGCAATCCTGCTCACGCCGTCGCGCGAACAGCGCGGCATGGAGACGAAGTTCGTTGGGCCGGGCCTGCTGGCTGGCGCCGTCGTGGCCGGCACGGTGATCTTCATCGCCTTCAACACCAACTGGCCGACGGCCTCGAACGACTTTCCCTCGACCGTGGACGCGATCGGTCAGGCGCTGCTCAACCGCTGGGCGCTGCCGTTCGAGATCGCCTCGGTGCTGCTGATCGCCGCGATGATCGGAGCGATCGTGATCGTCGGCGGGCGCGGCGTGGACCTCGACCCTGGCGCGGCGGGACCGTCGGCGCGGCTGGTGCGGAGGGAGCGCTAACATGGTTTCGCTCGAGCACTTCCTCGTCGTCGGCGCGGTACTGTTCGGCATCGGCCTGTGGATCGCGCTCTCGAAACGCAACGCGGTGCTGATCTTGATGGGCATCGAGATCATGCTGAACGCGGTGAACCTGACGCTGGTCGCGTTCTCACGCTTCGTGAAGTCGGATACGCCGATCGCCGGCCATGTCTTCGTGATCTTCATCATCACCGTCGCGGCGGCGGAAGCCTCCGTGGCACTGGCGATGGTTGTCTCGGTCTACCGCAACCGCGGCACGATCGACGTCGACCAGATCGATCTGTTGCGGTTCTAAACGGGAAGGGTGGAGCAGGGCATGCGGAGTTTCGCGCCAGGAGTCGAGGCGGCTCGCACCCATCTATTCCCTATTCCCTATTCCCTATTCCCTGGCGGCAGCCATGTGGACTGAGCTGTTCCGCGTCAAAAACCGCTACATGGCCGAGGTGTGGCGTGAGCTGTTCAACGCCGAGGGCGTGGCGACGCAGGCCGTCGCGCTGGGCGACCCGAAGACCGCGGGCGACATGACGCCGCACGCGATCTACGTGCCCGACAGCAAGACCCACGTAGCCCTGGAGATCATGCGCAAGATTTGATTCACGCAACCCCGGGTTATGAATCTCCCCTCTCCCAGGATTGGGAGAGGGGCCGGGGGTGAGGGCCGAGAGCGAGAATGGACACCTTCCCGGAAGCACTCGCCTGGGCGATCTTCCTGCTGCCCGTCGGCTGCAGCCTGCTGATCACGCTGGCGCTGGCCACCGGCCTGCTGCGCCGCGGCCAGCTTCGCCTGGCCGGCTACCTCACCATCCTCGTGATCTTCGTCGCCTTCCTGCTCTCGCTCTGGGCGCTGAAAGCGGTCGATCACAACAGCGGCCACGCGCTGAGCTACACATCGCACCAGTGGCTGCAGTTCCCCGGCTTCAGCTTCACGCTCGGCCTGCGCGTGGACGGTCTTACCGCGGTGATGCTCGTCGTCGTGACCAGCGTTTCGCTGCTCGTGCAGGTCTACTCGCAGGGTTACATGGAAGGCGACCCCGGCTACGGCCGCTACTACGCCTACATGTCGCTGTTCACCGCCTCGATGCTCGGGCTGGTGCTGTCGGACAGCATCCTCTTCCTCTTTGTGAATTGGGAGTTGGTCGGTCTCTGCTCGTTCCTGCTGATCGGCTTCTGGTTCCACAAGCCGAGCGCCGCCGCTGCCGCGAAGAAGGCGTTCATCACCACACGCGTTGGCGACGTCGGCTTCATGATCGCCATCCTGATCATCTGGACGCACACCGGCACCTTCGACATCGCGCAGATCCACCATGCCGCGGTGGCTGGCGGCATCGGCTCGACCACGCTGACGCTGTTCGCGCTGGGCGTCTTCGCCGGCGCGGCGGGCAAGTCGGCGCAAGTGCCGCTGCACATCTGGCTGCCGGACGCGATGGAAGGCCCGACCCCCGTTTCCGCGCTGATCCACGCGGCGACGATGGTCGCGGCCGGCGTCTACCTAGTCGCCCGCTTCTTCCCGGTCTTTGCGGCCTCGAGCGGCGCTCTGCACACCGTCGCCTGGATCGGCGCGATCACCGCGATCATTGCGGCGACGATGGGCGTGGTGAACCCGGACATCAAGAAAGTCCTGGCCTATTCGACGATCTCGCAGCTCGGCTACATGATGCTGGGCCTCGGCTCCGGCGCCTACGTGGCGGCGATCTTCCACCTGATGAACCACGCCTTCTTCAAGGCGCTGCTCTTCCTCGGCTCCGGCAGTGTCAACAAGGCGACCAACACCTTCGACATGCGCCAGATGGGCGGCCTGCGCCGCGTGATGCCGATCACCTTCTGGACCTTCGTGATCGCCTCGCTCAGCCTGGCCGGCGTGCCGCCCTTCTCCGGCTTCTACAGCAAGGACGACATCCTGCACGCGGCCTGGAACGACAACAAGATCCTCTTTGCGCTCGGCTTCATCGTCGTCTTCCTCACCGCCTTCTACATGGCGCGCGTGATCTTCCTGACCTTCTTCGGTGAGTTTCGCGGCGGCGCGCCTCACCACGACCACTGGACCGAGGGTTGGACGGCGATCCCCGTCGCGGCCTCGGAGGGGCAGAACGTGCATGACTCGTCGGCGGTGGCCGCGGTGCTGCGGGCCGAGGAAGCGCACGAACTCGAAGGCGACGCTCACGGCGAGCACGAGGTTCACCCGCACGAGTCGCCCACCGTGATGCTGATCCCGCTGGTGGTGCTAGCCGTGCCGGCGGTGATCAGCTGGTTGGTGAACTATCACACGCACTGGTTCGGCGACCTGCTCAAGAACGCGCTGCCGGTCGGCACGCCCGAGCGCACCGACGAGGTCGTGAACTGGGGGCTGGCGATCGCCTCGATCGCGATGGCGCTGGCGGGCATCTTCGTCGGCTACGTGATTTATCAGGCGCGGCGCGGCCTCGACGTGACCATGGGCCGGCTGCTGCGCCCGCTCTACGTGCTGTTCATGAACAAATGGTACGGCGATGTGATCGGCGAGGAGATCATCGCCCGCGGCCTCGTCTACCGCGGCGTGGCCTTCGCCAGCGAAACGTTCGACACGTACGTGATCGACGGCGTCGCCAACGGCCTCGGCATGGTCACGAATCGCGGCGGCGCGGTGCTGCGCCGCGCCGCCAGCGGCGAGTTCCAGGCGTACGGCTTCATCTTCAGCGCCGGTGTGGCGATCATTGCCGTCGTGCTGGTGGTGATCGCCAGGACCAGTTAGACATGGTTTCAAAACCGGCGGGCGCCCGCCGGTTTTGAAACCATTGAGTCACCAGAACGGCGAAGGCAGGTTGTAGACGTGCTGAGTGCCATCCTCTTTCTGCCGCTGGCCGGCGCCGTGGTCTGCGCCCTCTGGCCGCGCGAGCATGAGCAGTACGTGCGCTGGTGGGCGGCGCTCGTTTCGCTGGCCGCGTTCATCATCTCGGTCGTCGCCTTCGCGATGTTCGACCGCACGCAGTCTGCCGGCTTCCAGTTCATGGAGCATTTCACCTGGATCGACGCGCGTGAGATCGGTGGCGCCTTCACCCTGCAGTACAAAATCGGCATCGACGGCCTCAGCATCCCCATGGTGCTGCTGACCACGGGCCTGACGCTGCTCTCAGTGCTGATCTCCTTCGGCGTGGGCCTGCGCCCGAAAGAGTACTTCGCCTGGATGCTCGTGCTGGAGACGGGCGTGCTCGGCGTGTTCCTCTCGCTCGACTTCCTGCTCTTCTTCCTCTTCTGGGAGGTTGAGCTGGTGCCGATGTATCTGCTGATCTCGATCTGGGGCACGGGGCGCAAAGAGTATGCGGCGCTCAAGTTTGTGTTGTTCACCGTGGCCGGCTCGTCGTTGATGCTGGTCGGCATCTTTCTGCTGCACTACAGCACCAACACCTTTGACTTCGAGCAGCTCAGCGGCGCCAACATTCAGAACACGATCGTGCCGATCAACCTGATCTTCTGGCTGATCCTGGCCGCGTTCTTCGTCAAGCTGCCGGTTTTCCCGTTGCATACCTGGCTGCCCGACGCGCACACCAACGCACCGACCGCGGTGAGCGTGCTGCTGGCTGGCGTGTTGCTGAAGATGGGCGGCTACGGCATTCTGCGCTGGGGTGTGAGCGTCTTCCCGCAGGCGGCGAAGAATTTCGCCCTGATCTTCGCGATATTGGCGGCGATCAACATCATCTACGGCGCCTTCGTCGTGCTCAGGCAGCAGGACTTAAAGCGGCTGATCGCCTACTCGTCGGTCAGTCATATGGGCTACGTGCTGCTCGGCGTTTCGGCGCTGAAGCAGGTGGGGCTGACCGGCGCTTCGCTGCAGATGTTCACGCACGGCATGATCACCGGCCTGCTCTTCATCATGGTCGGCCTGATCTACGAACGCACGCACACGCGCGACATCGGCCAGATGTCCGGCCTGATGCGGAAGATGCCCGTCATCGGCGTGGCCTTCTATATCGCCGGCTTCGCCTCGCTCGGACTGCCGGCGATGGCGGGTTTCGTGGCCGAGCTGCTCGTCTTCCTCGGCACGTTCGACAAGTTCGTGCCGATGACGATCCTCGGCGTCGTCGGCGTGCTGCTCAGCGCCGGCTACATCCTCTGGATGCTGCAGCGCGTGCTCTGGGGTCCGCCGATGGAGCGCTGGGAGGGGCTGCGCGATACCCGCAACTGGTGGGAGATCGGCCCGGTGGTCGGGCTGATCGTCGCGATCATCTCTGTCGGCGTCTATCCGCTGTGGATCGTGGACGTGGTGCAGAACGGCGTGCAGCCGATCGTACACCGACTCGCCTGACCGCTGGTGGCAACGCCGGCGATCGGCTGATCGTGAACCCGGTTCGAAGGACGGAGCCCGCGCGTGGATGACATCACCCGGTTTCTTCCCGAGCTGATCGTGCTCGTCACCGCGGGCCTGGTCGTGCTCGTCGATCTGTTCGTGCCCGACAAGCGCGTGCTGCCCTGGCTGACGCTGCTCGGCCTCGCCGTCTCGGCGGGCTGGACGGTCGGGCTGATCGTGGCCGGAGGGCAGGGCCGCGCGTTCGGCGACATGCTGCGCGTGGACGCCTTCAGCCTCTTCTTCCTGTTTCTGTTCCAGGCGGTCGCCGCCGTGGTCGTACTGTCCGCGATCGACTTCGTCGGCCAGATGCCGGACCGCCAGGGCGAGTTCTACGCGCTGGTGCTGACCGTGGCCACGGGCGCGATGCTGCTGTCGGGCGCCAACGACCTGATCATGATCTTCATCTCGCTGGAGCTGACCAGCATCTCGCAGTACGCGCTGGCCGGCTTCATGCGCGACAGCCGCTCCAGCGAGGCTGGCCTCAAGTACCTGCTGCTCGGCGCGGTAAGCACGGCTACGCTGCTCTACGGCATGGCGCTGCTCTTCGGCCTCACCGGCACGACCGCGTTGCCGGGCATCGCCACGGCGCTGCACAGCGCGAGCGACAACCTGCGCCCGGCCTACCTGCTGGCGGCGACGCTGCTGGCGGCGGGCTTCGGCTTCAAGATGGCGATCTTCCCCTTCCAGATGTGGGTGCCGGACGTGTATGAGGGTGCGCCGACGCCGGTTTCGGCCTATCTCTCGGTCGCCTCGAAGGCGGCGGCGTTCGCGATCGTGCTGCGCATCTTCTTCGAGGCGCTGGGCGACAGCCGCATCTCATCGGAGTGGGCCAACCTGTTCGCCGTGCTCGCCGCAATCTCGATGACGCTCGGCAACGTCGTGGCGATCCAGCAGCGCAACATCAAGCGGCTGTTCGGCTACTCCTCGGTGGCGCAGGCGGGCAACTTTCTGGTCGGCATCGCTGCCGTCTCGGCCTCAAGCGGTCGCTTCACGATCGGCGCCAGCGGCGTGCTCTTCTTCGTCGCCGCCTACGCCTTCACCAATCTCGGCGCCTTCCTGGCGATCATCGCCATCTCCGACGCGATCGGCAGTGAAAACATCGCGGACTACGCCGGCCTCGGCCGGCGTGCGCCGTGGCTGGCGGCGATCCTCGCCTTCTGCCTCGTGTCACTCACCGGCCTGCCGCCCACCGCCGGCTTCTTCGCCAAGGTCTACATCTTCAACGCGGCGATCCAGGCGAAGTTCGTCTGGCTGGTGGTGATCGCCGTGCTGAACACGCTCGTCTCCGCCGTCTACTATCTCGGCGTGCTGCGCGTGATGTACCTGGGCGAGTCGAAGGCCGAGGGCCGCGTGCGTGCGGGCCTGCCGATCAGCTTCGGCATGGCCGTCTCGGCGCTGGGCGTGCTGGTCTTCGGCGTGGCGCCCGGCCCGCTGCTCACCGCCGCGCAGAAAGCCGCCGACGTGTTCGCGGTGCACTGAGGCGCGCGATGGGGCAGCGGGGGTTGGTGGAGCGCTCGTGACGCAGACGGCCGCGCGGGGCACCTAACCCTGACTTCCCGTGCGGGAAGTCTGTCCCTTCCCGAGGCGGGAAGGGACTTCTGGAGCGTTCCCAGCATCGTGCGACGGCGGCGAAGCGACGATGTCTTTGTGGGAGTCGCGGAAGGATCGTCTACTGCCTGGTCGGGTGCTCTCCACCCCAACCCTTCCTGTGTCGGGAAGGGACAGACTTCCCGCACGGGAAGTCAGGGTTAGGTGCCCCGCTTGGCTGCCACAGACGGGAGCTACCAGATGAACCAGATCGACCTCGCGACCGACGGGCCGTTCGAGCAGCTCGGCCTCGATGCGTGGCTGCCGGCGCTGGCGGAGCGGGCGCTGGTGGCCGAGGGCATTGAGGGCGCGGCGCTGTCGGTGCTGATTACTGATGACGCGACGGTGCGGGCGCTGAACCGGGAGTTCCGCGGCTACGACGAGCCGACCGACGTGCTCTCCTTCGGCCTGACCGAGCGCATGAAGCCGGCAGTGGACGGAGCGCCGCTCGGCGATGCCTTCGCGCTGCCGCCGGAGCTGAGCGAGCAGATCGGCGAGGTCGTGATCAGCTACCCGACTGCCGCGCGCCAGGCAGCCGAGCGCGGCCATCCAGTAAACGACGAACTGGCACTGCTGCTCGTGCACGGCATTCTGCATCTGCTGGGCCACGACCACTACGAGGCTGACGAGACCCGCGTTATGCGCGAGCGCGAGGCCGTGCTGCTGGGAGAGCCGTTTTGGCCGCGCGGCTGATGCCGGCCGTCGGCCCCCACCCTCTCGTCCGTGTTGGAAGTCTCCGACGGCTGCGCTGCGCTCTGGCTCCCAATCCTGGGCGAAGGAGCAGGGCGATCATGGGGAGGAAGGTCTGGAGGCACGTCGGGTTAACCGAGTTACGGTCATCAATCCTCAGGCCGCGCGGAGGAAGGCCGCGCGGCCGCTGCCCAACGCGCCCCGGTCTCCAGCCGCCGCCAGCGCGCGAACTGGCAGACCAGCACGGCCCCGAGCACGCAGCGCTGCGTGTTGCGGCGGCCACGCGCCGGCACGGGGCTCCGGCCAGCGCCGATCGCTTTGAACTGGCTATGGCCATTCTCGCTGGCCTGCGAGCGCAGCCGGTGGAAGCTGCGCCGTACCGGCGCCCCGGCGTCGCGCTGCGGCCGCGGCCCGCGGCGCGGGGCGATCCGGCGCCCGCCCGCGCCCGCGCCGCGATCGGGCAGCGGCGGGTCCTGGCAGGCGGTAGCGCCCCACCCGCAGCGCAGCGCCGCGGGCCGGCCGGCCCGCAGGGGCGCGGCCGCCTCGTGACGCCCGCTTGGCCGGCGTGCGCGTGGCGGCCCGCGGCAACCACACCGCCGCGACCGGCGTGCCCAGCGGCAGCGTCCCGCCGGAGACCCCGCCGTGCCCAGGGGCGCCGCGCCGGGAAGCTGCCGCCCAGCGTGCGCTGCTGCCGCAGCTAGATCATCGCTGGGGGGGCGGCTCCAGCACGCCGCGCAGAGCGGAGAGCGTGGCCAGAGGGCGCACGATCAGGATCCCCAGCGCCGTGCGGCCGCGCCGGTCGGCGGAGACGGCGGGACGCCCCGGCCGCGCGGGACCGGCGCCCGGGGCAGGCGCTCCACCAGGGCCAGCAGCATGACACGCGGCGATCCGCTCGCGCCCAGCAGCCGGCCTCCTGCCCAGGGCTGGCAGCCCGCTGATCGGAGGCGGCCGCGGCGCGGACAGCCGCTGCGCGGCCGCGGCTTGATGCCCACGACGCGGTTCCCCCGATTCCCTCCCGGATCGCTCCACACCGGATCGTCCCTTCTCTCCCATACTGCCCGCTGCACCTGGCAGATCTCCTACCACCTGTGTATGGGAGAGAAGGGGAAGGGAATTATGAGGGCGAAGCACCCCGGGGGCGTGAACGTCCGCAAGGCTATTGCTATACTGAATCTGCGTGCACGCGCCGGGAGCGCGGCGCGACCGAGGCCCGGATGACCGGCACGATCGTCGATATGCACTGCCACACGACCAACGGCGCGTCGGACAGTGCGCTCACCCCCGCCGAGCTGATTACCGTTGCCAGGCGGATCGGCCTCACCGGCGTAAACGTCAGCGAGCACGATCGCGTCTGGGATCGCTATACCCTGGCGAAGTTCCGCGAAGACAGCGGTATGTTCGTCTGTCCGGGCATGGAGGTCTCCACCGACCTCGGGCATATCATCGCCATCGGCCTGCCCGAATACCTGCCCGGCATTCGCAAGGGGACGGAGCTGCGCAAGGCGCTCGACAGGGTCGGCGGCTTCATGATTGTGGCCCATCCCTTCCGTCACTGGTTCGATCCGGTCACGTTTCGGCGCAACGGCAAAGAGCCGCCGGTGATGACGCCGGAGAACATGGCGAAGCTTGAGGTCTTTCAACTCGTCGACGGGATCGAAGTGCTGAACGGCGCCAACACGCCGCGCGAGAATCGCTTCGCGCTCGAAGTCGCCAACTATCTGGGCAAGCCCGGCACTGGCGGCAGCGATGCGCACTCGACCAGCGGCGTCGGCATCTACACCACGGTATTCGATAAGGAACTGACGACGCTCGAAGAGATGCTGGCGGAGCTGCACGCCCGCCGCTTCCACCCGGCGCTGGGTTTGCCGGAGGGCAACCTGCGGCGATTTACCCTGGATGAATTCGTGACGCCCGAAAGCGTCCGCTGACCCGATTCAAACAGATTCTCGCTCAGCCGCAGGCGGCTGCTAGAACGTGGGACACGGTTGAACGCATCCGCAGACTCCGGCGAGTGGTTCGTCTCGCTCGACCTGGAGATGACCGGCATCGATCCGGAAACCGACGATATCATCGAAATCGGAGCGATTCGCTTCAGCACGGATGGCCGCTCCGAGCGCTACCAGACGCTGGTGAACCCCGCGAGACCGCTGCCCTACCGCATCCGCGCCCTGACCGGCATCACCGACGAAGAGCTGCAGTCGGCGCCCCCGTTCGCCGTCGTGGCCGAGACGCTGCGCAGCTTTTTGGGCGCCGATCCCATTGTCGGGCAGCACGTCGGCTTCGACCTGATGTATTTGCAGCGCATGGGCCTGCGCCCGCCCGGTCCGGTGTTCAATACCGCCGAACTGGCCGAGCTGCTGGTGCCGGGGTTGCCCGAATACAGCCTGCGCGGCCTGACTCGCCGCTTCGGCATCGACTTTCCCACGCAGCACCGCGCCCTGCCGGACGCCGAAGCCGCGATGCAGCTCTTCCTGCTGCTGCGCGAGCGGGCGCAGCAGCTCCCACCGCTTGTGCTCGCCGAGATCGTGCAGCTCAGCGCCGAGACGACCTGGCCGCCGCGCGCCTTCTTCGCCTCGGTGCTGCGGGCGGTGGTGCCCAACCTGCCGTCCGGCGTGGCCGGTGAGATCATGCTGGACGTCACCTCGGCGCCGCGCCCGCAGGCCGCGGCCCTGCAAGCCCACGCCGAGCGCGAGCCGGTCTCGAACGAGGAGATTCGCGCCATCTTCGACTGCATCGCCGCGCGCCCTGAGGTCTTTGGCGGCTTCGAACAGCGTCCTCAGCAGGTGGAGATGGCCGAGGCCGTGACCGAGGCGCTGACGCAGGACGAACACTTGCTCGTCGAAGCGGGAACGGGTACGGGCAAGTCCCTCGCATATCTGCTGCCCGCCGCCTGCTTCGCGCTGCGCAACAACGAACGGGTCGTAGTCTCCACCAACACGATCAACCTGCAGGAACAGATCGCGGGCAAGGATGTGCCGGCGTTGCAAGGGGTGCTCGCCGCCTGTGGCCCCGCGGATGTTCAGGCGGCGCTGCCGGAGTTTCGCGCCGTGCAGTTGAAAGGCCGTGCGAACTACCTCTGCCTGCAGCGTTTCGCCAACTTCCGCCGGCAGGCCAGCCTTACGGCAGAGGAGGCGCGCTTCGCCGTGCGGCTGCTGCTGTGGCTGCAGACCACGGAAACCGGCGACCGCGCCGAGCTGAACCTGCGGCCGGAGGAGGAGCAGATCTGGACGCGGCTGTCGGCCGCGAACTCCGAATGCTTCAATGGCCCGTCCTACTATGTGCGCAACGGCGCCTGCCAGTTGCTGCGCGCCCGCAAACGGGCGGAGTCGGCGCACCTGGTGGTGGTCAATCATGCGTTGCTGCTCTCCGATATCTCCGCGGGCGGCCGCGTGCTGCCTCCATACGACCGGCTGATCGTCGACGAGGCGCACAACCTCGAAGAAGAGGCCACCGACCAGTTCGGCTTCACGACCGGGCTCGGCGAGTGCCGCAACGCCCTCAACGCGATTGACGAACGTGGGGGCGAGCGCGAGAGCGGCCTGCTGGCGGAAGTCGCGGCGGCGCTGCATGGCGCGGCCGAGGTCGCCGGTCAGCGCGAGCACGTCGAAGGGCTGCTCGCCACGGCGCGGGGGCTGACCGAGCGGGCGCGCGAGCGCGTACCGGAGCTGTTCGGGCGCATTCAGGCGTTTGTGGCGGCGCACGCCGAGTCGGGCGGGGAGTACGACCACCGCCTGCTGCTCAGCACCGGCAAGCGGGCGCAGCCGGGCTGGCAGGATGTGGAGCTGGCATGGGACAACCTGCGCGTGGCGCTCGATGTGTTGCAGGATGCGCTGGGCCGGCTGGGCGCGGCGCTGACCGACGCGGGCGCGACGGCGGTGCTCGATGCGGAAGGTCTCGCTGCCAATGTCGCCGCGCGGGTGCAGTCACTCACGCGGCTTCGGCTGGGGCTGGATGAGATCATCGGTCGGCACGACGCCGAGCGCATCGCCTGGCTCACGGTGAATCGCGTGCACGGGGCGGTCACGCTCGCATCGGCCCCGCTCAACGTCGGCGAAGTGCTGGAAAGCTATCTGTTCGGCCGCAAGTCGAGCGTCGTGCTGACCTCCGCCACGCTGAGCGCCGCGGGCAGTTTTCGTTACGTGCGCGGTCGGCTCGGACTGGACGAAGCGGAAGAGCTGGCGCTCGGTTCGCCGTTCGACTACCGCCGCGCCGCCCTGGTGCTCACCGCCGCGGATATGCCCGAGCCGAACCGGCTCGACTACCAGCCGGCGCTGGAGCGGGCGGTAATCGAGGTAGCGCGTGCCAGCGAGGGCCGCGCACTGGTCCTGTTCACGTCGCACGGCGCTTTGCGGTCTACCTATCGCGCCGTGAAGCCCGCCCTCGAAGCCGATGGCATCCGCGTCCTGGCGCAAGGGCTGGACGGCACGCCGCGCGAGCTGCTGGAGGCGCTCAAGGCGGATTACCGCACGGTCTTGCTCGGCACCTCCAGCTTCTGGGAGGGCGTGGACGTGGTTGGGGAGGCGCTGTCGCTGTTGATCATCGCCAAGCTGCCGTTTCCTGTGCCCACGGATCCGGTCTTTGCCGCCCGCAGCGAACTGTTCGAGGCGCCGTTTAAGGACTACGCGCTGCCGCAGGCGGTTTTGCGCTTCAAGCAGGGTTTCGGGCGGCTGATTCGGCACAAGAGCGATCGCGGCGTGCTGGTCGTGCTGGATCGCCGGGTGCGCAGCAAAAACTACGGCAAGACGTTTCTGGCCTCGCTGCCCGACTGCACACAGGCCGATGCGCCGCTCGCCCAGCTCCCCGTCCACGTGCGCAAGTGGCTGCGGCAGGCGAGCGCATGAGTCGCGCTCGGGTAGCCGAAGCGCCTTTTGCGCCACGAGTTGTGCTGCGTAAGCCGGACACGGCGAGCGTTGAGCCGATTCGCCCCTGGTTCGGCGCAGCCTGGCTGGATGTGCGCGGGCTGTCTGCGCGGTCGGAGGCGCCGACGCCGGCAGCGTGGCTGGCCGCGCGGGAGGCCGGTGAGCGTGCGGCGTTGATCGAGGTGGGCGGCGAGCCGGTCGGGTTTCTGGCGTTTCGCCTCGGCGGCGCAGGCTGCGCGATCGCCGAGCTGGCCGTGCGTCCCGATCGGCGCAACCTCGGCTACGGCTCCGAGGCGGTTTTCGCGTTGGAAGCGCAGGCGGTCGCCGCCGGACTCCGCCGGAGCACCGCCCTGGTGCCGCTGCCGAACGGGCTCGCGATCTACTTCTGGCTGCGAATCGGCTACTGCCCTGCCTATCCGGCTGACGAGCCGGTGCCGGGGTTCACCGCGATGGTCCGCGATCTGGCGTCCGAGGTTCGTCCTGGCGCTCCGGATAGCGGCTCTCGAACAGCCGCACCGAGATCAGGTGGGCGAGCCCCATCGCCAGCGCGAGCGCGCCCGCGATCTCGATGATATTCAGACCCGGCTGGCGCAGCAGCAGCGCGGAGAGAATCGACGAGACGAACAGCGTCGCGGCGAAGGAGAAGAATACCGGGAACGTGCGCCAGTGCCACTCGCGCTGACGTGCCACCGGTCTGCCGGCGAGCGTCGGCCCGCGCTCCACGGTTTCGTCGAGCGGGGGCGTGGGCGGCACCACGACGGGCCTGCGCTCGCGGCGGTCGCGGCGACGCCGGTCACGAGGCATTGCTGCCTCCCTGCGAACGCGGCGTGCGCACGCGCCGAGCCCGGGCGACCGTGCGCGCCCCCGCGTTTTCGCGCCGCGCATAGCGCCTGCGCTCCGCTTCGGGCACAGCCTTGCCTAGGCAGCGATTGCAGCCGAAGACGAGCGCCTGCACCTCGTCGTCGATCCAGGCGTCGCCGCAGTCTTTGGCAGGCACGTCCGTACGCAGTGCGAAATGGAAGTCGGCGCCGCACTGATTGCAGGTCGCGCGGTTCTCCGTCAGTGGTTCGTTGCAGACCATGCAGAGGTCGTCGGGCATCACTCTTCCGCTACTCGATCGTTTTTGCCGCTTCGAGCCAGCGGCGGACGAGGGCGCACTCCGCGGCCTTGTCCGGCACCTCACCGCGCAGCCGCGCCGCCGTCAGCGCCCGCAACGCCCCGCCCACCGCCGGTCCGGGCGGCACGCCCAGCGCCAGCACGTCGTCGCCATTGAGGCGCGGGCGCAGATCGCGCCACTGACTCATGTATCGTCGCACCAGTTTCGCGTAAGAGCCACCGCCGCCGGCTCCGGCGCCCCGGATCGCGGGCAGTTGGTGTCGCGCCAGCGCCTCGACCGACTGCGCCGCATCGGCGCCGGTCTCCACCAGTTCGCGCAGTGTGCGCCGCGCGGCGGGCAGATCGCGCAGCGCGGCGATCGCATCCTGCCGCAGCGCCAGCCGCTCGCAGAGTTGTTGCACGCCCGGACGGGGCCAGTCCGCCGCGAGCGCGCAGAGATAGTCGGCGAACGCAGGGACTGTCCCGCTACCGTCGCGCAGGCGAGCGAACCGCTCGGCTACCGCTTCGGTTTGGCTCTCAGCGGGAAAGATGCGTCTCAGTGCCCGCAACTCGGCAAGCATGGCTAAAACTCGTTCGGGCAGAGGCTCCGCAAAGCCGCGCTCCAATTCGTGCGTGATGCGGGCGGGGCTGAGAGCGTCGATGAACACAGAGTCACGCTGTGCCAGGCGCAGCGTTTCCGGCTCGATCGCGAACTCGAGCCGCGCGACGTAGCGCGCCAGCCGCAGGATGCGCGTGGGGTCGTCGCGAAAGCTCGCGGCATGGAGAACGCGGAACGCCCGTCGCTGGATATCGGCTTCGCCGCCGTACGGATCGAGGAGCACGCCGGCACCGCTGCCGTCCAGTCGCAGCGCCATCGCGTGTGCGGTAAAGTCACGCCGCGCCAGGTCCTCCGCGATCCCGGCGGGCTCGACCAACGGCAAGGCGGCCGGGGCGCTGTAGCGTTCGGCGCGGGTGCGCACCAGGTCGAGCGACCAGCCCGCGCCTTCGGCGGCCGCGGTGCCGAACTGCTCGTGAAACGTGACGCGGGCGGCGAAAGCGCCGGCCAACTCGCGCGCAAGTGCGGCGGTATCGCCTTCGACCGCGAAGTCCAGGTCGAGGTGCTGACGGCCAAGCAGCAGGTCGCGCACGCTGCCGCCGACCAAATAGAGCGGCGCGACATGGGCTTCAGCCCACGTGCGCACACCGGCCAGCACGTCGCGCTCGGCGCCGCTGAGCCGGTCTGTGAATCGGTGCAGCAAATCCGGCCGCGGCGCTGCGTCCATTGCCAGATCCTAGCACAGCGCTCCCTGGCCGCCAGCAGCGAACGCGCGAACTGTTGACGCGGTTCACGACAACTTCTACGTTCCGATCGAAGGATCCACGGCCGGCGATCGGGTAAGAACCACCGAACCCGGACCGTGAACGACAGTCTTGTGCGCAATCCGCAGAGGAGGACAATCATGCCACTCGATCCGCAAGCCAGGGCCGTGCTCGATCAGCTGGCGGCGCTGGGCGATCCGCCGCTCGGCACGGTGACGCCGGAGGAAACGCGCCGCACCATGACCGCGCGCCGCGCCGCCATGCCCCCGGGCGAGCCGGTGGCAAAAACCGAAGACCGCGTCATTCCCGGACCCGCCGGTTCGATACCGGTGCGTGTCTACACGCCGCAGGGTGCCGGTCCGTTTTCGGTGGTCGTGTACTTCCACGGCGGCGGCTGGGTGATCGGCGACATCGAAAGCCACGACGCCTCCGTGCGGGCACTGACCAATCGCAGCGGCTGCGTGATCGTGTCGGTCGACTACCGGCTCGCGCCCGAGCACAAGTTCCCGGCCGCGGCAGACGATTGCTTCGCCGCGACGCAGTGGGCTGCGGCCCACGCCGCGGAGTTCGGCGGCGATGCGGCGCGGCTCGCGGTTGGCGGCGATTCGGCCGGCGGCAACCTCGCCGCCGTGGTCGCGCTCATGGCGAAGGAGCGCGGCGACCCGCACATCGCTTTCCAACTGCTGATCTACCCGGTGACGGATTACAACCTGGACACCGCCTCGTATAAGGCCAACGCCGAGGGCTACCTGCTCACGCGCGATGCGATGGTCTGGTTCTGGAACCACTACCTGAACACCGCGGCAGAGGGCAAGAATCCGATCGCTTCGCCGCTTCAGGCTAGCGACTTGACCGGATTGCCGCCGGCACTGGTGATTACCGCCGAATACGATCCGCTCCGCGACGAGGGCGAAGCGTACGCGAAGCGGCTGGAAGCAGCCGGCGTCCGGGTCATCTGCACGCGCTACGAGGGGATGATCCATGGCTTCTTCGGTATGCACCTGCTGATCGACAAGGCCCGCGAGGCGCTCGACCAAGCGGCAACGGCGTTACGGACCGCCCTCGCGGCCACGCCGGCGCAGGCGCGGGGCTGATCGGCTGGTAGCTGCACTGTGGCAGTGCGCCGCTTCCGGCCGCTTCGGGCGTTTCAGCGCGCCGCGCCACCGGCCGGGGCTCGCGTTGACGGGCGTCCGCGCCGCGCCTATGGTGGCCGTGCGTCGGGCCTTGCCGACGGTTCGGCCTATTGGCATCAGGGGCATCAGCGGGCATCAGAGGAGCCGCACCATGGATCTCTCAGCGGAGAAGCTGCGCTCGATGTACGAGCGCATGGTGACGATTCGCCAGTTCGAGGAGGAGGGCGGCCGGCTGTCGCAGGCCGGCCGCATCCCCGGCGCCCTGCACCTCTATGTCGGCGAAGAGGCCGTCGCCGTGGGTGTCTGCGCCAATCTGAACGACGATGATTACATCACCAGCACGCACCGCGGCCACGGTCATCTCGTGGCGAAGGGGGGCGACCTGGGGCGGATGTACGCCGAGCTGTTCGGCCGCGTCGATGGCTATTGCCACGGCAAGGGTGGCTCGATGCACATCGCCGACCTCGATCTCGGCATGTTGGGCGCGAACGGCATCGTCGGCGGCGGTCCGCCGATCGCGGTGGGCGCCGCGTTTACGGCGAAGGCCCGCGGACGCGGCCAGGTGGCCGTCTGCTTCTTCGGCGACGGCGCCAGCAACGAAGGTACCCTGCACGAAGCGGCAAATATGGCCGCGCTCTACCGGCTGCCGGTCATCTTCTGCTGCGAGAACAACCTCTACGGCGAGTACACGCCGCAGGCCCGCCATCAGACCGTGGTGGACGTGGCCGACCGTGCTTCCGCGTACAACATGCCCGGCGTGGTCGTCGACGGCATGGACGTTATGGCCGTGTACGAGGCGGCCTTCGAGGCGATCGAGCGGGCACGCCGCGGCGAGGGTCCGACGCTGCTCGAATGCAAGACCTACCGCTACTACGACCACGTCGGCGTCAACGCGACCGCGACATATCGCACGGACGACGAGGTTGCCCGCTGGAAGTCGCGCGACGCGATTCAGAGCTTCCGCGATCGGCTGCTGAAGCAGGGTTTGCTCGATGAGGCCGAAGACGAGCAGATTCAGGCGCGGGTGCGCCAGCGCATCGAAGAGGCGCTGCGTTTTGCCGAGGCCAGCCCCCTGCCATCGGCGGACCAACTGCTCGAAGACGTGTATACATAACAGAAACACGAAGCCAAGTTCGGCCAGCGGCTGACGAGCCAGGAGACGTGCCGTGCGCGAGATCTATTACCGGCAGGCGATCAATGAAGCGCTCAGGCAGGAGATGGAGCGTGATCCGGACATCTTCCTTGCCGGCGAAGACGTGGCGGAGCACGAAGGCGCCTTCGGCACCAGCCAGGGTCTGCTGGCGCGCTTCGGCGAGGCGCGGGTGATCGACACCCCGATCTCGGAGTCCGCGATCATCGGCCTGGCCGTCGGCGCGGCGGCGACCGGCATGCGCCCGATCGTCGAAATCATGTTTATGGACTTCATGGGCGTCTGCATGGACCAGATCCTCAACCAGCTCGCCAAGATGAAGTACATGTTCGGCGGGAAGGCACGGCTGCCCGTGGTCGTGCGCGCATCGTGCGGCGCCGGCATGCGGCTGGCAGCGCAGCACTCACAAAGCCTCGAAGCGATGCTTTGCCACATCCCCGGCCTGAAGGTCGTGATGCCCTCCACGCCGGCGGATGCGAAGGGTTTGCTGATCGCCGCGATTCGTGACGACAACCCGGTGTTCTTCCTCGAACACAAGGGGCTCTACCGCATCAAGGGTCCGTGTCCCGAAGAAGCGTTCACGCTGCCGCTCGGCGTGGCGGAGGTCAAACGCGCGGGGACCGATCTGACGATCGTGGCCACCTCGCGCATGGTTCACGAGGCGCTTGCTGCGGCCGAAACGCTGAGCGGGCGCGGCATCGATGCCGAGGTGATCGACCCGCGCACGGTACAGCCGCTCGACACCGAGACGATTGTCGCTTCGGTGAAGAAGACGCACCGGCTGTTGATCTGTCACGAGGCGGTGCGGTTCGCCGGCATCGGTGCGGAGATCGCCGCGCAGGTCGCAGAAGAGGCCTTCGACTATCTCGACGCACCGATTCTGCGCGTGGCGGCGCCGTTCACGCCGGTGCCATTCAGCCCGTCGCTGGAGGACGCCTGGCTGCCCAGCGCTCAGAAGATCGTCGAGGCGGTCGAGCGTATGCTGCCGGTCGGCGTGTAGCCGCTGCGACCGCGCCATGCACAGCGGGCCGCTCGACAGCGGACACCGCTGAAGGAGACGGCGCTTGGCTCTGCGCCCGGAGTCCGTCGGCATCATCGCGAACCCGGCCTCCGGCAAGGACATCCGCAGGCTAGTGGGCCACGCGTCGGTCTTCGACAACAACGAAAAGGTGCAGGTCGTGCGCCGTGTCTTGCTGGCGCTGGACGCGGCGGGTGTGCGCCGCGTGCTCGCCATGCCCGACTACTACGGCATCGTCCGCCGCGCCGCGGAGCCGCTGGCGTTGCGCCTGTCGGTGGACTACGTGAGCGGGGAGCTGTCCGGTCACGAGAGCGACACCACGGTGGCCGCGGCGGCGATGGCCACGGCTGCCGTCGCCGCCATCGTGACGCTCGGCGGCGATGGCACGAACCGCGCCGCCGCACTCGGAACCTGCGCCGTGCCGCTGATCCCCATCTCCACCGGCACGAACAACGTCTTTCCCATGATGATCGAAGGCGGCAGCGCCGGCCTGGCGGCAGGCGCCCTGGCCCGTGGCCTCGTGCACTGCGATGAGGCGACGCGGCTCGCGAAGTGCCTGCGGCTGCGTTTGCCGGACGGTTCATGCTCCCTCGCCCTGATCGACGTTGCGGTGCTGGCGCCTAGCTGGATCGGCGCCCGCGCGCTGTATGATCCGGCGCGTCTGCGACGCGTCCTCCTGTCTCGCGCCCTGCCGGGCGCGATGGGGTTGGCCGGCTGCGGCGGACTGCTGCATGAAGTGCGGGCAACGGACGAGCACGGCCTCGACCTTCAGCTCACCTCTCAGGCCGGCTGCGGCGAGTTGGTGAACGCGCCGCTGGCGCCGGGCCTGTTCCGCATGCTGCGCGTTGCTCGCCGTCAGCAGCTTTGTTTGGGAGAGCCGATTCGGCTCGATGGTCCGTGCCTGCTCGCGCTCGACGGCGAACGCGCGATCGAGGTCGCCGAGGGAGAAAGCGCCTCGGTCGTATTGAAGCGCGACGGACCGCCGGTGGTGGACGTGGAGCGCTGCCTCTCGCTCGCGGCGCGGCGCGGTCTGCTGCGCTGCTAAGCCGGACGGCGGTGCGGCGTGGTCGTTGGCGGCGTACGGAACGAGGAGATGCAATGGCCACCGAGGTGTTGATGCCGAAGTTGGGCATGACCATGGTCGAGGGGACGCTCGCCGCCTGGCTGCAGCCCGACGGCGCGACGGTCGTGCCGGGCATGCCGATCTTTCGCATGACTACCGAGAAGATCGACTACGAGGTCGAAGCGGAGGCCGCTGGTGTGCTGCGCCACGCCGCCTCCGAGGAGGCGGTGATCGATGCCGGTGGGCTGGTCGGCTTTATCCTCGCGCCGGGTGAGGTGTCGCCCGAGGCATTCACCGTGGCGCCTGTTGCGGCGGGTTCGGTGGCCGTGCGGAGCGTTCCCGCCGAGGCAAACGGCGGCGCCGCGAGTGCCTCGCATGCCGACGCCTTCGTGATCGCGACGCCAGCGGCGCGCCGTCTCGCTCGCGAGCGCGGCATCGAGCTGGCAGCGGTGATGGGCTCCGGGCCGGAAGGTCGCGTGACCGAGGGCGATGTGGCCGCGGCTGCCGCACAAAGGCCGCCCGCGAGCGGTGCGCCCGCGGTCGCGATCAAAGCCTCTCCGCTGGCACGGCGCATCGCCGAGCAGCACGGCGTCGATCTGCGCACGCTCTCCGGCACGGGTCCGGGCGGCCGCATCGTACAGGAGGACGTGGAGCAGGCGATCGCGGCGCGGCCGGCCGCGGCTGGCGACGGCGCTGCTGCCGTGGGCGCTGGACAATCGATCGACGCCGCGCCCGCGAGCGTGCCCTATCGCGGCCTGCGCAGGACGATCGGCGAGCGCATGCATGCCAGCCTCCAGGCGATGGCGCAGCTCACGCTCTCCACCGAGGCCGATGTGTCCGATCTGGTGAAGCTACGCGGGCAACTCGGCGAAGAGTGGCAGCAGGAAGGCGTGCGGCTGGGCGTCACCGATCTGGTGATCAAGGCGGTGGCGAAGGCGCTGCGCGAGCATCCGCGCGTCAACGCCTCGCTCGACGGCGAGACGATCGTGCTGCACCCTGAGATCAATGTCGGCATGGCGGTGGCGCTGGCCGAAGGGCTGATCGTGCCGGTGCTGCGCCACGCCGACCGGACGCCGCTCAAGCAGCTTGCCCGCGAGTCGGCCGCGCTCGCGGAGCGGGCGCGGGCCGGCAAACTCGGCTTCGAGGAGGTCACAGGCGGCACCTTCTCCGTTACGTCGCTCGGCATGTACGGCGTGGATGCGTTCACGCCGATCGTCAATCCGCCGCAGGCGGCGATTTTAGGCGTGGGCCGCATCCGCGAGGCGCTGGCGCTGCTGGGCGGTGAGGTCACCCGCCGATCCGTGATGACCTTGAGCCTGACCATCGATCATCGCGTGCTGGACGGGGCGCCGGCGGCCGAGTTCCTGCGCCGCATCTGCCACCTGCTGGAGCGGCCATACCTGCTGCTCGCGGAAGGCTGAGCGTTGTGCCTCGTCGGCGGCAGTTCAGATGGAGGCTCGACCTTTGACCGAGCGCTTCGATCTGGTGACGATCGGCGGCGGCCCCGCGGGCTACACGGCCGCCCTGCGCGTCGCCGAGCTGGGCGGCCGCGCCGCGATCGTCGAGGAGCAGGCGGCGGGCGGCAACTGCGTCCAGCACAACTGCATCCCCACCATGATCATGCTCGACACGCTCGAAAGCGCGGCGCGGGCGCAACGCCTGGGCGTCGCCGGCATTCTGGCGACGGGCGAAGGCCTGCCCGCGTTCAACCGCGCGGTGGCGCGCAAACAGCAGCTCGTGCAGGCAATGACGAACGGCATTCGTACGCAGCTACGCCTGCGTAAGGTGGAGTTCCTGCACGGCCGCGCGCGCCTTGAGCGACCGGGCCTGATCGCCGCGGCGCTGAACGACGGCGCCACGGTGACGCTTGAGTGCCGGGCAGTCCTCGTCGCCACGGGCGCCCGCCCCGACATACCGGCGATCCCCGGCCTCGACCCGAACGCGATCCTGACCGCGGACGCCGCGCTGCGCCTGACGCTCGTGCCGGAATCGTTGCTTGTGCTCGGCGGCGCCGCGGGTCCGGCCTTCGTGCTCGAGTTCGCCCAGCTCTTCGCCGGCTTCGGCTCGCGCGTTACGCTGATTCTGGAGGACGACGTCATGCTGCCCGGCGAAGAGCGGGCCTTCGGCGAGGCGCTCAGCGGCGCACTCGGGGCGGCCGGGGTCGAGACGCTGACCGGCGCCAGGCTGGTCAGTGTCGTGAGCAGCGCGGCGGGCCACGCCGCCCTCGTGCAAACGGGCAGCGGCAGGCGGGAGATCGCCGTAGCGGCCATCTGTGCACCGGATCGCCGCCGGCCGTACTGGGCCGATCTGGGACTGGAAGCGCTCCAGCCGCGGCAGGAAAACGGCGCGCTGGTGGTCGATGAACATGGCGAGACGAGCATCGCCGGCGTCTTCGCGGCGGGGGATGTGAGCGGCGGACCGATGACATCGCAGGCGGCAGCGCAGGCCGGGCGGGTGGTGGGCGAGCACGTGATGGGCCGCCGCACACACCGCGACGATCGCTTCCTGCCGCGAGCGATCTTCACCGATCCGGAGTTCGCCGCCGTCGGCGTGACCGAGGACGGCGCGAAAGCCGCCGGCCGGCAGGTGCGCAGCGGCTCCGCAGATCTGCTCGGCAACGCACGGGCGCTGACGATGGGGCAACGCGAGGGCGCCGTGAAGGTCGTGGCCGACGCGGACAGCGGCCAGATCCTCGGCGTCCATGTACTGGGGCCGGGTGCGGGCGAGCTGATCGGCCAGGCCGTGCTGGCGATGCGGTTGGAGGCCACGGTCGACGATCTGGCGGCCGTCTCGCACTGGCATCCGACACTGGCCGAGAGCCTGACCGAAGCGGCGAGACGAGCCACCGGCGATGCCTGACGTGCGGCTGCTCGACCTGGGCCGGAGTCGCTACGAGGACGCCCTGCGGCTGCAACGGACGCTGCTCGAACGGCGCAAGGCCGGCGCGATTCCCGATACCCTGGTGCTGACGGAACACGAGCCGGTGATCACGACCGGCCAGAACGCCGACTTCCGCCATCTGCTCGTGCCCGAAGCGGAGCTGGCGCTCGCGGGTGTCCCGCTGGTGGGCTGCGAACGCGGCGGCGACATCACCTACCACGGCCCGGGCCAGCTTGTGGCCTACCCGATTCTCGACCTGAAGAGCTACGGGCGCGATCTGCATCAGTACATACGCCGGCTCGAACAGACGGCGATCGATCTGTGCACGGTCTACGGCGTCGCCGCGCGGCGCCGCCCCGGCGCGCCGGGCGTCTATGCCGGCGACGGGAAGATCGCCTCGGTCGGCGTGTTCGTCAGCCGCTGGGTGACCATGCACGGCCTCGCGATCAACCTCGCGCCTGACCCGGCGCAGCTCGCCTGGCTGCAACCGTGCGGTCTGCGCGATACACCGTTTACCTCGGTCGCTGGTCAGACCGGGCGCGTTCCCACGCATGCCGACGCTGCAGCCCGGTACGCGACGATCTTCGCGGATGTGTTCGGCTGCAGGCTGCTGGTCGGAGAGGCGGTCGGCGAGGCGCTGGCATAAACCGCTTCAGCAAGCGGAAGCGCCGCAGGCACCGCGTTACGTTCAGCGCTTCGCCCAGAGTTTACGCCGCAGCAGGCAGTGGGCGCAGAACGATGCGGGGCGAGAGTAGCGGGCGTGGCCTTCGCGCACGGATTCGGAACGGCTGGAGAGATGCGCCTCACAGAAGAGCGCCAGGCACTTCGAACACTGGCCCCAGCGCTCATCACCGCAACCCTCAATGCCGCACAGGCCGAACTGGTTGCGCTGGAGGGCACGCTCGCGAAAGCGCAGGTGCACCTCGACGTCAGCATGCTTGCGCTGGCAGGTCTCGCGAGCGCAGATCGCCTCACTGGCGGGCAACAACGAACCGTGGCCGCTGCAAAACGCGCGGCTGCAGTACTGGCACGAGCCGATGACGGACTCATGGCAGCGGGTGAAAAGGCTGCCTGCTCGGCAACGGTCCGTCATGCGCGTTGTCCGGATCGTACGCTTCAGGAGCCGGGATCGGAACGATCCGCGAAGACGATCCTGCCGCCGCGCAGGGCGCAGTGCCGCAGCAGGATCGTCTCGCCGCTGGCGTGCAGTGGGCGGGATGAACTGCGCGGCCGGCTCTGCGCGTAGTCAGCAGGCTCGCGCCTGGACGATCAGGCTCTCCCAGGCGTGCCGGGCGAGCGCGCGATCACGCGTCATGCCGGGCGCCTGCACCACGGTCGGCACGATCGCCCGCCCGGTCCGATCCCGGAGCGCCCCGGCTTCGACGGGCAACGCCGTTCGCGTCGCCAGCGTTTTCTCCACGGTGAAGCCGTGCTCCTCGAGCAGCCGGCACCAGGCGACCGCGTGGCCGGCACGGCGCAGGCGCGGCGCCGGGCAGGCCGTCGGGTTCGCGACCAGCAGGGCGGCGCCGGAGCGCAGCACACGCTGAGCCTCGTCCAGCACGCGGCGGGTCGCGGCCTGGTCATCCAGACCACCGCACAGCAGGATCGCCGCGAGCGATGCGCTGCGCAGCGGCAGCCGCGCGGCGACGCCAACCAGCCACGGCAAAACCGCTGGCGGCCGTCGAACGGAGAGGCCGAGCGCGCTCAGGCCTTCCACCCAGCCGAGCGCAGCCTGAACGATGGCTTCGCCGCAGGGATCGAGCGCAAGCGCCAGGATCGGTGCTCCCGGCGCGGCCAGATCCAGCAAGCAGTCGTGCAAATCCGCGACAAAAGCGGAACCGGACGCGGTTGCAATCTCGGCTTGCCCGGCGAACGGCATCGCGATCAGCGCTGTCGCACAGGGCCGACCTGAGCCCTGTGCGGCTTAGAGACGCAACTTGCCGTGCGAGGGCTGCCGGCGCCGCTGGCGCGGGCTGGAACCGTCTTCCTCGTCGAGGAGATCGATCGCCGGAGACGAAACCATTTCATGCACGAACCCGCAGGAGATGCAGGTGGCATACGACCCGTACCAATCGCGCTCCACAATCATCGCGCCCTGGCAGCGCGTGCAAAGTCTCGGCGGAAACGACTGCATTAACGGCCCCCTTTGGCACTTCAAGACACCAGTCTTCGGTTATGCACCGCAATGGGCCTTTCGGTTGCCGCCGAGGTTAGTTGACGGGTTCGGGCTGAAAGGCACGCCCTACTCGCTTCTGCGAGATTCACCCCGGAATGCAGGTCCCCCGGTCCGCCGGCAGCGGATTTGGCAGCGCGTGCGACGTCTCGATCGGGACAGCCAGCGCCCCGATCGAACTTTGTGACTTCGTGCACAGGTTACAGGCGCATAACAACGCGTGTCAATACGCGGCTGTGAAAAAAATAACGCAGTCTGCTTGCGACGGACTATCGACTGGTCCCACGCTGACACGCGCGGGGTGCCGCACTGGACGCCAGGCTCCGTGCATGGTCAACTCAAAGACGCGCACGCGCCGCCTGGTCCAGGCGCGCGCTGGAGGAACGCCGTGCCCGACGACCGCGCCGCCCGCCGCGCACTGCTGATCGTGTACACCGGCCGCGGCAAGGGCAAGACGACCGCGGCGCTCGGGCTGCTGCTGCGTGCGGCCGGCCGCGGCTGGAACGTGACCATGCTGCAGTTCATCAAGGCGGAAACCAGCAACTACGGCGAGCACCGCGCCGCCCGCCGCCTCGGTTTCGAGCTTGTCTCGCTCGGCGCGGGTTTCACCTGGCTCTCGGAGAACCTGGAGCACGACCGCGCCCTCGCGCAGCGCTGCTGGAGCGCCTGTAAAGAGCGGCTGCTCTCCGGTGAGTACGATATGGTTGCCCTCGACGAGTTCACCTACCCGCTCAAGTTCGGCTGGCTCGATCTCGACGAGGTGCTGGCGACGCTTGCCGCCCGGCCTGCCCACGTCCACGTCGTGATCACCGGGCGCGACGCGCCCGAGCGCCTGGTGGCGGCAGCGGATCTGGTGACGGAGATGACCGAGATCAAGCACCCCTACAAACAGGGCGTCAAAGCACAGCCTGGCATCGAGTTCTAGCGGGCGCAGCGGCCCTGCCGCTGCGCTGACGAAGACCGACGGGAAAGGAACGAAGAGCGTGATGGATGAACGGCTGCGCAGCATCATCGAGCGCATCGAGCCGCTCGACGCCGCGGCGATGGCCGCCGCCCGCGCTCGGCAGGACCGTCTGACCAAGCCGCCCGGCGCGCTGGGCCGGCTTGAGGAGCTGTCGGTCTGGCTGGCCGGCGTGCGTGGCGCGCCGCTGCCGCAGGTGCAGAAGAAGGTGATCGTCACCGCGGCCGCCGATCACGGCGTGGCGCGCCGCGGCGTCAGTGCCTATCCGGCCGAAGTGACCGGCCAGATGGTCCTGAACTTTCTCGCGGGCGGCGCCGCGGTCAACGTCCTGGCGCGCCAGGTCGGAGCACAGGTGATCGTCGTCGATGCAGGCGTCTTCTCGCAGCCGTCAGACGATGCGCGACTGATCGTGCGAGCGCCGCTGCGCGGCACGGCCGACCTGAGCGTTGGTCCCGCGATGCCGCGCAAAGTTGCCATCGCCAGCCTGCTGAACGGCGCCGATCTCGCGCACGACGTGATCGAGCACGGCGCCGACGTGATCGGCATCGGCGACATGGGCATCGGCAATACCACGCCGTCCGCGGCGATCACGGCCGTCTTCACCGGACTCCCGCCCGCCGCCGTTACCGGCCGCGGCACCGGCATCGACGATGCTGCTCTCGGCGCCAAGATCTTGCGGATCGAACAGGCGATCGCGGTCAACGCGCCCGACCCGACCGACGGCGTCGACGTGTTGACAAAGATCGGCGGGCTCGAGATCGGCTTCCTGGCCGGCGTCTGCCTGGGCGCCGCTGCTGAGCGCCGTCCGGTGATGGTGGACGGCTTCATCGCGACGGCGGCGGCGCTGATCGCGGTGGCCGTGGCGCCGGAAGCAGGTGCCTATCTCGCGGCGGCGCATCGCTCGGCCGAGCCGGGCCACGACGCCGCGCTGGCACATCTCGGTCTGCGGCCGTTGCTCGACCTGCAGATGCGGCTGGGCGAAGGCACCGGCGCGGCGCTCGGCATCGGCCTGCTGGAAGCGGCGGCGCGCGTGCTCAGCGAGATGGCGACGTTTGACGAGGCGGGCGTTGCGGATTCGGACAGCGCGTCTGCCGGCGAGAGCTAGGCCATGGCTGACTCGCGTGCTCTGGGTGGCTCGCCGGACGGCGTGCGACGCTTTCGCGGATTGCCGTCGCCACTCGTGGCGCTGGAGTTTCTCACCGTTTTGCGCCTGCGCCGCCCGCCGCTGGTCGATTCGGCGGCGCTTGCGGCCGCGCAGGCCTGGTATCCGCTGGTCGGCGCGCTGATCGGCGGCGGGCTGGCACTGGTCGACCGCGCCCTGGGCGGACGGCTGCCGCCGGCGCCCGAGGCGGTCGTGTTGCTGATCGTGTGGGAAGGAACGACCGGCCTCCTGCATCTCGATGGGCTGGCCGACTGCGCCGACGGGCTGCTGGGGCTGCAGCCACGCGAACGCCGCCTCGACATCATGCGCGACAGCAGCGTCGGTTCCTTCGGCGTGGCGGCGGTGGCGCTGTATCTGTTGCTCGCCAACGCGGCGCTGGGCTCGCTGCACGGCGCCGCTCGCGGCGCCACGCTCGTTGCGGCGCCAGCATTGGGCCGTGCCACGATGGTCGCGCTCGCGGCCGCGCTGCCGTACGCACGCGCCGATGGGCTGGGGCTGGGCTTTCAGCGCGCCGCGCGGGGCTGGCCGGGAGCGATCGCCCTCGTCGGCGCGTTGGTACTTGCCGTGCTCTGCGGCGGCGCGGGCGGGCTGGTGTTGCTGGGGGCCGCGCTCACAGGCGCGGGTGTGGTTGGCTGGCTGGCCTGGCGGCGCATCGGCGGCCTCACGGGCGATGTGTTCGGCGCGGCCTGCGAACTGGCACAGGCGGGCGTGCTGATCGCTGGCATCTTGCTGCAGGGCGCGGGCTGGTTTCGCCCGTGGCTGTAGCGGCAGCCGCTGGGCGCGGCGTGGAACTCGCGGCGGCGATCGGCGCCGCGCTGCTGCTGGACGCCGCGTTTGGCGAGCCGCCGGCGCCGCTGCACCCCGTCGTTTGGCTGGGCGCCCTCGCAGGCGTTGCAGAACGAAGGGTTCCGTGCCATCCTGCTGGGCAGTTTGGCTATGGCCTCGGTCTGGCAGCGACGCTGCCGGCAGCCGCGGCGCTGGCGGGCGCCGTCGTAGAGCTCGGCCTGCGCCGGCTGCCGCCGGCCGCGCGCGTTGTCGCGCGCGGCGCGGCGCTGAAGCCGGCGTTCGCGCTGCGTGCGTTGCTGGTCGCCGGCAGGGCGGTAGAGTGCAGCCTGACCGACGGTGATCTCGCCGGGGCGCGCACAGCGCTGCGCTCGCTGGTCAGCCGGGACACGGCCGGGCTCGACGAAGGGCTGATCGCGGCCGCTGCGATCGAGTCGCTGGCCGAGAACCTCACCGACAGCGTGATCGCGCCGCTGTGGGCGTTTGCACTGTTCGGGCTGCCGGGAGCGTACACCTACCGCGCGATCAACACGCTTGATAGCATGATCGGGTATCGCGGACGCTACGAATGGCTCGGCAAGGCAGCGGCCCGCCTGGACGATATCGTGAATCTCATCCCCGCCCGCGCCACTGCCATGCTGCTAGCGGGCGCTGCGCCGATCGCCGGCGCTTCAGCGGCCGGCGCCCTGCAAGCCCTGCGGCGCGACCATCGCCTGACGGCGAGCCCAAACGCGGGCTGGAGCATGGCAGCGGCAGCAGGCGCGCTCGGCGTGCGGCTGGAGAAGCGCGAGCACTATGTGCTGAACGCGGACGCGCCTACGCCGCGGGCCGCCGACATCGCACGAGCGCGACGGCTGGTCGGTACCGCGGCGGCCGCCGGTGCGCTGGCCTGCGCCTGGCTCGCTGTCGCTGCCGCGCGGATGCGCACACGATGACGGCGCAGACGCACGGCGGCCTGCGGCCAGCGGAGCTGGCGACGCTCGGCGTCGCTGTCGCTGATCTGCTCGACTTCAGCGTGAACGTGAGCCCGCTCGGGCCACCCGCGGGTGTGCGCGCGGCGATCGAGGCGATCGACCTGTCGGCCTACCCCGATCCGGACTGCACCGCGCTGGTCGCCGACCTCGCGGCTCGCCTCGACGTGCCGGCCGACCGCATCCTCGTCGGCAACGGCTCGACCGAGCTGATCCATCTGGTCACGCGCGTCTTCGTGCGTCGCGGCCAGCGGCCGGTCGCCCTTGCTCCCACCTTCGGCGAGTACGCGCTGGCGACGGAGCTGGCCGGGGGCACGCTGTATCCGTGGCAGGCCTCGGCGCAACGTGGCTTCCGCTGGAACTTGAAGAACAAACCGGACGTTTTGCGCCGGGTCAGCCCGCCGCTGGTCTTCGTCTGCAACCCCAACAATCCGACGGGCGTCTATCTTTCCAAAGACGAAGTGCGGTCGCTCGCGGCGGCGCTGACCGGCGGACCGCTGCTGCTGGACGAAGCGTACGTGGCCTTTCTGGACGAGCCGTGGATTTCGCTCGACCTGATCGAGAGCGGCCGCGTGATCGTCGTGCGCTCGCTCACCAAGGACTTCGGCCTCGCGGGTCTGCGCCTCGGCTATCTGGTGGCGCATTCCGATGTCGTGACCGCCGTGCGCCGCCTGCAGCCAGCGTGGAGCGTGAACGCGGCGGCGCAGGCGGCCGGACGGGCCGCACTGGCCGACGAAGCCTATCTGCCGCGCATGCGCGCCGCCGTGCGCGAAGGCAAGGCCGTGTTGCTCGAGGGACTGTCGGATCTCCGGCTTGAGTTTCACGCGGGCGCGGCGAACTTCGTGCTGGTGCGGGTCGGCGACGGCGCCGGGCTGCGACTGGCCCTGCTGCGGCGCGGCTTCGCCGTGCGCGACTGCGCCTCGTTCGGCCTGCCCGAATATATCCGCATTGGCGTGCGCCGCACGCACGACTGCCGCAGGCTGCTGTCCACGCTGCCCGAGGCGCTGGCGGAAGCCGTCGATCGGTCCACCGAGCGGTGCGACGGCAGGTTGCACTCGACATAAGGAGGGGCACTTGGTCACGCGGCTGCTGCTCACGCGTCACGGTGAAACCGTCGCAAACGCCGCGCGCCAGTTCTCCGGCCGCAGCGACGTGGCGCTCACGCCATTGGGCCGGCGCCAGGCGCGGGCACTGGGCCGGCGGCTGCGCTCGGTCGCGATCGACGCCGCCTATGCCAGCCCGCTGATCCGCGCACGGGAGACCGCCGAGATCGCGCTGAACGGGCGGACTATCGCCGTGGTGACTGAGTCAGGTCTCTGCGAGATTTCGTTCGGCGAATGGGAAGGGCGCACATTCGCCGAGATCCGCGAGCGCTGGCCAGCCGAGTGGGCAAAGTTGCGATCGGTGGATGAGGAGTTTTGCGCGCCGGGAGGCGAGCCGCTCATCGATGCACAGCAGCGGGCGGTGGCCGCCGTCATCGCGATCGTGGCGCGACACCCGGATCAGACGATTCTCCTGACGGCGCACGGAGGCACCTTGCAGTTGCTGCTGGCACACGTGCTCGGCACACCGGCGCTCTCGATACGCCGGATCGCCACCGGCAACTGCGGGCTGAGCATCGTCGAGTTCCACGGCGAGCAGCCGATCGTCACATTGATGAACGACTGCGCCCACACAGCGCCGCGCGTCCGCAAGGCGGCGCCATGAGCGCGTCCGCGGGCCGCGTGCTGATGCTGCAGGGCACCGCCTCGTCCGTGGGCAAAAGCCTGCTCACGACGGCGCTCTGCCGCATCCTGGCGCGCGAGGGCGTGCGCGTGGCGCCGTTCAAGGCCCAGAACATGTCGAACAATTCGTACGTCACCGCGGACGGCCGCGAGCTGGGCCGGGCGCAGGCGGTGCAGGCCGAGGCGGCGGGCATCGAGCCGCGCGCGGAGATGAATCCGATCCTGCTCAAGCCGGAGGCCGACCATCGCTCACAGGTCGTGGTGCTGGGGCGGCCGTGCGGTGTGCTGCACGGGCGCGAGTTCCTGACGCGCAAGCCGGAGCTGTGGCCGGTGGTGGTTGAGTCGCTGCAGCGGCTGCGCGCGATGTTCGACGTGGTGCTGATCGAGGGCGCCGGCAGTCCCGCGGAGATCAATCTGCGCGCCGGCGACATCGTCAACATGCGCGTGGCGCGGCAGGCAGCGGCGCCGGTGCTGCTCGTCGGCGATATCGATCGCGGCGGCGTTTTTGCGCATCTGGTCGGCACGCTGGAGCTGCTTGAGCGGGATGAGCGCGAGTTGGTACAAGGGTTGATCATCAACAAGTTCCGCGGCAGCGCCGAGCTGCTGCAGCCCGGCGTCGCGTGGCTGGAGCAGCGTACGGGGTTGCCCGTGGCGGGCGTCGTGCCCTGGCTCGATCGGGTCGGCGTGGCCGACGAAGACGCCGTTGCGCTCGAACGTCCGTCCGAACGACGCGACAAGCCGATCGACGTTGCCGTCATCCAGTTCCCGCGCATCGCCAACTTCGATGACTTCGACCCGCTGGCCGCCGAGGCAGGCGTCGGCGTCCGTTTCGTGGCGCGGCCGCAGGTGTTCGGTACGCCGGACCTCGTCGTCCTGCCAGGCACCAAGTCGACGATCGCGGACCTGGCCTGGCTGCGTGAGTGCGGCCTGGCCGCGTCGGTGCTGGCGCACGCCGCGGCGGGCGGCGCCGTGATCGGCATCTGCGGCGGCTACCAGATGCTGGGCGAGCGCGTGCTCGATCCCAGCCGGGTCGAGTCCACTCACGGCGAGGCGCAAGGTCTCGGCCTGCTTCCCGCCGTGACCGTGTTTCAGCCGGCGAAAGCGACGCATCGTGTCACGGCCACGCTCGCAGACAGCGCGAAGCTGTTCCCAGGCCTGGCGGGTGCGGACATCCGCGGCTATGAGATCCACATGGGCCAGTCGCACAGCGAGACGCCCGCTCTGCGTATCCGCTCGCGTTCAGGCTTGCCGTGTGATGACGCCGACGGCGCCGTGAACGCGGACGGCTCGGTCTTCGGCACCTATCTGCATGGCCTGTTCGACAACGACAACCTGCGCACCGCCCTGCTGCGCGGTCTGGCGCAGCGACGCGGGTTTGCCGCCGCCGCTCCGTCCGTTTGGAGCCGCGATGCGGCATACGATCGTCTCGCCGACCACGTCGGGCGTGCGCTCGACATGGGGCTCGTCCACCGGCTGCTGCGGCTGGCGTAATGGGCGAGATCGCCGTGGTCCTCGGCGGCGCCCGCAGCGGCAAGAGCCGCCACGCCGAACGGCTGGCGGCGGATTCGGGCGCGCCGGTGGTCTATGTCGCGACGGCGACGCCGGACGACGACGAGATGGCCGAGCGCATCGCTCGTCACCGCGCGGCGCGGCCGGCCGGCTGGCGCACGATCGAAGCGCCGTACGACCTGGAGCTGCGGCTTGGCGAAGCAGTGCCAGACGGCGCCTGCGTGCTGATCGACTGCCTTTCGGTCTGGCTGAGCAATGAAATGCTGCGCCAGCTTGCGGGCACGGAGATCGATGTGACGGTCCCGGCCGCGCTGGCAAACGCCGCTGAACGGGAGATCAGCGAACGCGTCGAGCGGCTGGTCGGCTGGGCCGCGGCGCGTCCGGGGCAGACCATCGTCGTCAGCAACGAGGTCGGCAGCGGCCTGGTGCCGCCGTATCCCGTTGGACGCCTCTACCGCGATCTGCTGGGCAGGGCGAATCAGCTCGTGGCCGCGCGGGCCGGCGCCGTGTACCTGATTGTCGCTGGCATCGCGGTCGATTTGCGCCGGCTTGCCGCCGCCCCGCCGGACGGCGCGCCGTGATTCCGATCGGCGATCACCTGCGCACGCGCAGCTTTCCCTTCGTCAACTACGGGCTGATCATCGCCAACTTCGCCGCGTTCTTTTACGAGCTGACGCTGAGCACCCATGTGCAGGCGGTGATTGTGCGCGGCTTCGTTCACGCCGAAGCGCCGCCGCGTGACCTTTGGATCGAGACCTGGGGCCTGATCCCGCGCCAACTCAGCGACTTCGTGAATGCGCCCTCGACGCACGATTGGCAGGTGCTGGAGCGGCTGATCACCTCACAGTTCATTCACGCGGGCTGGCTGCACATCCTCGGCAACATGCTTTTCCTCTGGGTGTTCGGCGACAACGTTGAAGACGCGCTGGGACACCTGCGCTATCTGCTCTTCTACCTGCTCTGCGGCGTGATCGCCGCGCTGACGCAGGTCTTCTTCGATCGCAACGCGCTGGGGCCGCTGGTCGGCGCCAGCGGCGCGATCGCCGGCGTGCTCGGCAGCTATCTGGTGCTCTATCCCGGCGCCCGCGTCTCGGTGATCATTCCCATCGTGATCATCCCCTTCTTCGCAAACGTGGCCGCGGTGTGGGTGATGTTGATCTGGTTCCTGACACAGATCATCAGCCTCGCGCCGACGGCCAACGCGACCGGCGGCACGGGCGGCGTCGCCTACGCCGCGCACATCGGCGGCTTCATCGCCGGCTTCGTGCTCGTCCGCCTGGTGGCGACGCGGCGGCGCAGCCTGCCCGGTTGAGCAGCCGGCGTTCAGGACTCGAGCAGCTCCAGCAGCCGCCGGCGCTGGATCTTCCCGGTGGCCGAGCGCGGCACGGCGGGCACGAAGCGGATCGCCTTCGGCACCTTGAAGCGGGCGATGCGTTCGGCGGCGTGCGCGATGAGCTGCGCCTCGCTCACGGCCATGCCGGGCTTGAGCGCGACGACGGCCTCGACCTCCTCGCCGTAGATCGGATGCGGCACGGCGATCGCGACCGCTTCCTGCACCGCCGGGTGGCTGAGCAGGGCGGCATCGACCTCGTGCGGCGAGATCTTCTCGCCGGCGCGGTTGATCAGCTCTTTGATGCGTCCGGAGAGGAAGACATAGCCGTCGGCATCGAGGTAGCCGTTGTCGCCGGTGCGGAACCAGCCGTTGGTGAAGGCGGCCGCGTTCGCCGCAGGGTTGGCCAGATAGCCACGGGTGACGTTGGGGCCGCGCAGGCTGACCTCGCCCTCACGGCCGCGCGGCAGCTCATTGCCGGCGTCGTCCAGCACCGTGACCTCAACGCCGTAGGGCAGGCCGACGGAGTTCTCTTTGCGCTGAGCGGGCGGCAACGGGTTGGTCGCGATCTGGTGGGCGGCTTCGGTCATGCCGTACGCCTGCAGGACGGGCGTCCCGAACAGCGCTTCGTAGCGCTGCTGCGTGGCCGGCGCCAGCGCCGACGAGCAGGAGCGTACGAAGCGGAACTGCCGGCCCTTGCCCGCGTCGCTCTCGGTCGCGTTGTTGAGCAGAATCGTGTGAATCGTCGGCACCGCGCTGTACCAGCTCGCGCCGCCGCCCGCACGTGCCTCTTCCCAGAAGCTGCTGGCGCTGAAGCGCGGCGGAGCGATGATCGTGCCGCCGCTCAGCAGCGTGGCGAAGGTGCTGGCGACGAGGCCGTGGACGTGGAACAGCGGCATCACGCAGAGCGTGACATCGGCCTCGCTGAGCTCGTACGCGCTGGCGACGTTGCGCGCTGAAGTCAGCAGGTTGGCGTGCGTCAGCGGCACGGCCTTGGGACGGCTGGTGGTGCCGGAGGTGTAGAGCAGCAGCGCATCGTCGTTTGCAGTGACGCTGGCCGGAGGCTGCGGCGGTCCGATCGGCGTGCCTTCGATCGAGACGCGGCCGCCGTCGAAGCGCAGCACGGCGCGACGCTCCGCCGGCACGCCGGTCCCGTCAAGCGCGCCCTCGCTGCCGGCCAGTGCGAACGTCAGTACGGCATGGGAGTCCTCGACCGCGAAGTCGATCTCATCCGGCGTGAGTTGCGGGTTGATCGGCTGGCAGGCCGCGCCCACTTCGAGGGCGCCCAGATAGCCGAACAGAAACTCGGGTCCGTTCGGCCCGATGAAGGCGACGTGGTCGCCGTGGCGTACGCCGAGACGGCGCAGCTCGGCGGCGGCCTGTGCCACGTGGCCGCGCAGACCCGCGTAACTGAGGGAAAGGCCGCGCTCGGGCGCGATCACGGCGGTTTTGTCGCCGTTCGAGCGTTCCAGCAAATCGATCAGGGTCTGGGGCTGAGCCGGCATAGCTACTGCACTCCCGTTCGTTCGTTCAGTGCCGAGCGTGAACCTGACGCGGGCATGGCGCAACGGCTCAGGCAGCGTTCTCCGGCGCCGGGCCGGGCCGGCGGATCAGCCGCACGCGATCGATGCGCCGCCGATCGACCTTCTCCACGCGCAGCTCGAAGCCGTCGCCGCAGTAGACATCGCCCACGTGCGGCTCGCGGCCGAGGTTGAAGAAGATCAGCCCGCCGAGCGTATCGGCCTCGTCTTCGGCCAGCTTGAGGCCGAAGCGATCGTTGACATCGGTCACGAGCACCGTGCCGTCGATCTCGGCTTCGCCGCCGGGCAGTTCCACGATGTCCGGCGCGATCACTTCGAACTCGTCGCGTACCTCGCCGACGATGCGCTCCAGGATATCCTCCAGCGTCACGATGCCCGCCGTGCCGCCGTACTCGTCAAAGACCACGGCGATATGCACTTCACTGCGCTTCATCGTCGCCAGCAACTGGTCGATATGCATGCTGTCGGGCACGAACTGCGGCTTGCGCATCAGCCGCCGCAGGTCGAACGCGTCCTCCGATCCCTCCAGCCAGGCGGCCAGCATATCGCGTACGTAGAGAATGCCGACGATATCGTCCATGGTGCGCCGGTAGACGGGATACTTCGTGTGTCGCGTCTTGCGTACGGCCTCGTAGACGGCCTCCCGGCCGGCGTCAGCGGCGAGGCCGATCACCTCCGTGCGCGGCACCATCACCTGGCGGGCGCTGAGGCCGGAGAACTCCAGCACGCCGAACAGCATCTCCTGCTCGTCCGCGTCCAATACGCCGGCGCGGGTACTGGCGGCAACAAGAATCTTCAGCTCTTCGGGCGAGTGCGCCTCGTTGCCCTCGGCGGACGCCTTGAAGCCGGCGGCATGGACGACGACCATGCCGGCCCGGTTGAGCAACGCGATGAACGGCCGGAACACGCGAATGAAGACACGGATCGGCCGGATGATCACCAGCGCTACCCGCTCGCCGCTCTGCAACGAGATCGTTTTGGGTACCAGCTCGCCGATCACAATATCGACCGCCGTGATCAGGACGAAGGTGAGCACGATTGCCACCGCGTGCGCCGTAATGGGCGACCAGCTCTTCGGGATGCGGCCAAACGCCGGTTCCACCACTGTGGCCACGGTCGGCTCGGCCAGAGCGCCGAGGGCAAGGCTCGCCATGGTCACGCCAAGCTGCACCGCGGCGATCAGCTCTTGCAGATTGTTGAGGGTATCGAGGATCAGTGAGGCTGTGCGGTTGCCGTCTTCGACCAGCTTGACGATGCGGGCCTTGCGCAGCGTGACGAGCGAATACTCGCTCGCGACAAAGTACGCATGCACCAGCACGACGAGCACAACGACGAGGAGCTTCAGCAGATCGGCGTAGAGACCGCTCATGCCCGCCGGGCTTCGAGCCGGCATCGCGGGCCGGCGTCTGAGGCGTTCGGATCGCGCAGAACCCGCGTCTCAGTATAGCAGTCCGCTGCACCCGCCCCGCAGCGCCGGCCCCGTCTGCTTGACAGTCGCAAACGGCAACGCGGATGATCGGTTTCGCGTCTTGCCCCGTGCGGCGGCTGGAAGAGGAGACGAGCGGATGACGGCGGCCACAGCGGAGGCGGCGCTCGAGGCGTTCATCGAGGCGGCCGTACGGCAGGATGTCCCGGCCGTGCTCGGCGTGCTGCTGCCCGAGGCGCTGACCCAGCTCGGCGCCCTGAATTTGGCTGGTATCGGCACGCTCAAGAGCCACGAGCTGCTGCAGAGCCGGGCCAGCGGCGCCGATACCGTGCTCGTCGTGCGCCTTCATGCGGACGATGACGTCGATCTGGAGGTCGTCTGGCGCGAGAGCGGCGGCGCCTGGAAGATCGCCGGTGCGTCACGCCTGCAGCAGCCGACGGCCGGCCGTGGGGTGATGGAACAGGCGGCGGGAAACATCTCGGCCGAGCTGCGCTGGCTGGATCCTGGCACGGAGTGGGGCGTACACGCGCCGATCGGCGCCCACGGCCTGACACTGGACGCGATCAACGTCGGCAGTTACGCCACGGTTCCCGAGCACAGCCTGCACGCGACGCAGCGCCCGCGCGGCGCTGCGCCAAATGCTGGCACGCCGGGTATGGGTATCTCGATCTTTCAGCAGGCCGAGGTCTGGTCTCCGATCGCGGCAGCGCTCTACGAGGAGGCGATTCAGCGGCGCTGGAGCCCCGCCACGGACGTGCCCTGGAACGGCATGGCGGAGCTTGATCCGCAACTTGAGGCGGCGATCTGCCAGCTCTGCACGGCGACCTCCGAGCGCCAGATGCTCGCGGCGGATGTGCCGGCCGGCTGGGAGTACCGCATCAGCTACGACTTTCACGAGGTGAAGCTCTTTCTGGCCACGCAGATCTTCGATGCGGCACGGCACGTCGAGGCGTTTCGCAAGCGAGCGCTGGCGAACGGCGGCGGCCTCGGCCGGCAGAGTCCGGGCAATGTGGCCCGGCTGATCGCGGATGCACAGGTATTTTCCGAGGTGTCGCTGCTGTTGTACGTGCTCGTCGCGTCGCAAACGGCGCTCTGGCTGCGGATCGGCGCCGCCTGCGCTCCCGGCCCGGCGGAATATCAGCTCTTCGCCCGAGCCCAGCAAGACCTGGCGCGGCAGCTGGCCTACGGCCAGACGCACCTGCGCTTTTTGCTCGAGCACGAGCCGGAACGCGCAGCCGAGCTGCACCGCTATCTGGACAAGGGCGAAGGCATGCTCGCGTCCGACCTGGAGCGCGACCAGTCGCTGACCGAAGCGCTGGTACGCCTGCTGAGCCGTGCGAGCGGCGACGTGCAGCAGGGCCGTGCCCGCCTCGGCCGTCTGGGCGAGCGCTGGATCGCGGAGTATCTGGGCCGGCTCGGCTGGGGGGGCCTGCCGGGCCGCGATCAACGGCTCGATGCGCGCCTGCGAGCCGCGATGACCAATCCATGAACGGCCGCCGCCGCGTTCGCGGCGCCGCTCGTCCTCCCTGTAGCCGCGGTCGCGGCCGAATCCCGGCCACTGGCGGTCGCAACGTCGAAGTATTGGAGTGAAGCATCATGCCACTGTTCCCATCGATCGAGTGGTTCAACGCCGTACGCGAGATCATCAACCACGATGAGGCGTACCGGCACCTTGGCACCTGCGACGCTGAAATGGGCATCGAGGTGGGCGACAAAGTCTACAAGCTCACCTTCGAGGCGTTCGAGTGCACGGGCGTTGAAGAGATCCCGCACAGCGCCGCCGATGCGCTCGACTTCACGCTCGTGATGCCGTACGCGGGCTGGAAGGAGATGATCGAGAACATCAAGCAGAACGGCCGCGCCGATCTGCACCACACGCTGAACACGCTGGACCTCGCCGCGCCGGACGAGTTCGCCCGCTCACGCGACTACTACCGGCGCGATCTGTTTTATCGCTTTAACCAGTCGTTCCAGAACTTCTTCGATGCCTCGGCGAAGATCGAGACGCAGTTCGCGGCGTCGGGCGTAGCGGGCTGAGCCGGTCGGGCGCGGCTGGTCGCAAGCGATTGCTGCTCAATCAGCGAAGTATGCATGCAGGGCCGCTTCGGCGGCGGGGACGATGCTGTCCCAGTCGGCGCCCGCCGTGCGACGAATGGTCACAAAATCCTTGAGCAGAAAGACACCGCCCACACCCGGAACGGCGAAGAGCGTCCGCGCCAGCGGCGAGAGGAAGGCCTGCTCAGCGCTGCTGTAGGTTTCGCCGCGCCCCTCGGTCACGCTGCGGTTGAGCGTGAACTTCATCGTCTCGGGGTTCGGCGTCGTCTGCGCGGTGATCTGGATCGCACTCACGGCGGCACGTCCTGCGCGGCGGGGGAGAATCAGCCGGCGTTCAGCGTCGCAAAGACGACGATGCGCTTGTCATAATTGTGGGTGCGTGGGTTGAACGTGCCAGCACAGGTGATCAGGTTCAGCCCCTGGTGATCGCTGGTGCGGAAGATGCGGTCGATGTTGTTGTCGTCCTGGGCGTCGAAGGTGGCGATCTCCGTCACCGTGAACGTCAGCGTCTGACCCTCTACTGAGACGACCTGCAGCGTGTCGCCCGCTTGCAGCAGGTGCAGGTTCCAGAACACCGCCGCGCCGTAGTTGGCATAGTCGACGTGACCGTCGAACACGGCGCTGCCCCAGTCGCCGGGATGCGTGCCCTCGTCCCACCAGCCCACGTCACGCGGATTGTCCGGCGACGCCATCGCCCCGGTCGCGTCTTCGCCCAGCGGCACCACGCGCGCGTCGACTCCGATGCGCGGGATGATCAGGCGCGCGGGCGGCGGAGACGGCGGGGGCGGAGCCGGCGCCTCTGTCGGCGCGGGCGTGGGTGTGTCGGTCGGCTCCGGCGTTGGCGATGGGGTCTCCGTTGGCGCCGGCGTTGGCGATACCGTCGGGCCTGGCGTCCGGGGCGGTGAAGTTGACATAACGGTAAGTGGCGCCGCCGTCACAATGGGGGTGGGTGAGACGCTCGGCAGGGAGGCGGCTTTACTCCTGGTCGCGGAGGCCGCACAGGCGGTCAAGCAGAGCCCCAGTCCGACGAGAGCGAGGATGGTCAGTGCGCTGGCTGGGCGGGAGCAGCGTGGCGACATCATACGGATTCCGGAGCATCATCCTGCGCTAGACGGGGCATGGACGTGGGGCAGACAAGACGCCTGCCCCACGTGCCGAATCATGAGTCGTAGGCGGGCCAGGTCTTCGTGTTACGCGCGGCGGCGCGCCAGCAGCGTCAGGCCACTCGCCGACAGGCCGAGTGCGCCGGCCACGGCCAGCAGACCCACGAGCGACGCGGCGGTCGTGCTGCTGCCGGTGCCTGTGTTGGGCAGCACCACCACGGGAGCCACGGTACCGGGCTTCTGTGCGACCGGAGCGACGGGCTTCTGCTGGCTGGTGCCTCCCAATCCGGTCTGCGGCGGCCGGCTCGGAACGACAGCCGTGGGCGCGACGGTGGGTGCCGTCGTCGGCCGCACGGTCGGCGGTGGCGGCGGAGTCGGCCGCACAGTCGGCGGCGGGGGTGGTGTCGGCGCCGTCGTCGGGGCAGGTGTTGGCGTGGCCACGGCCACAGTCAGGTTCAGCGACACCGCGGTGCCTTGAACCGGCGGCAGCGTGCCGGTCTGCGTCGCCGGCTGGCCGGCTACCGTGAAGTTCACGGTGGCGCCCGGCGTGGTGCAGCCAGAAATCGCCTGAACGTCCACGGTGTACTGCCCGGAGC
>Ga0207416_1000446_pt1 | contig 73060 bp, 73 predicted proteins | sample PaiPotPPM11metaG_FD_184107 | JGI IMG/M metagenome (GOLD analysis project Ga0207416, IMG submission 184107) | Iron sulfur acid spring bacterial and archeal communities from Banff, Canada, to study Microbial Dark Matter (Phase II) - Paint Pots PPM... ... | reverse complement strand
TGCTGAAATGAAAACGGCCGCCAAAAAGGCGGCCGGTGGCTGTAGCGGCCGCCGTTAGGCGACCGAAAAAACGCGCTTAGTCGTGCTTGATCGTACGGCCGGCGCGGGCGCTCGTCTCCGCAGCCTTTTTGCCGGCGGTGGCGATATACTCGGCCGCTTTGATCGCGTACTCTTTTTGCATCTCGATGAACTTGCTTGCGAAGTCGAAGCTGCGCTCGATCACTTCCGTGGCCGTCGGCAGCGCTTCGAACGCCATCGGCTTGCTGAAATCCGGCGTGTGCTTCGAGGCGTATTCGCGCATCGAGGTGAAGGCGCTCAAGCTCGCTTCCTGAGCGTGCTTGATGGCATCTAGGGTGTCTTCTTGGACCTTGGTCATGAATTCGGTGTAGTCGCCCATTGAAAATTTCTCCTTGGCAGCATTCCGTGCTCTGCTAAGTATACCAAGCATTAGGTAGGTAGGTCAAGCGACCTAAGTCGCAAGGGAAACTATTCGATAAATCCGCGGTAGATGCGGATCAAAGTATCCTTTTGGTCCGCCGTCAGCTTCGGATCCATCTTGATCGTGGTCTCCACCGAGGTCGGCGCCTTGGACGAATCTTCATCCAAGAATCCAGCTTGTGCGAACAGCGTTTCCGCCGAAAGGTTGAGCGCGTTCGCGATATTCTTGAGCACGTCGGCAGACGGCTTGAAGAGACCGCGCTCTACCTGGCTCAAGTACGGGTTCGAGACCTTCGCAAGCTCGGATAGTTGCCGCAGCGAGAGGTGCGCCAGGTCGCGCTGCATCTTAATGAAGTCACCGAGCGCGTTAGGCTGCGATCGGTCCTTTGCGTGCTTGTCGCTCATGATGCTCTTGCCTTCGATCGGCGCGCTGCTGAACGTCGCGGCGCGCGGCTGCCCACGTCAAACCTCGGCCCGGTCTGTTCTGCGACGTATTTTCCGGGCGCCGGTTCGCCGTCGGGAAGTTTCCACGCGGGCCGCTTTGCTCCGGACCGCTCGGCCGCCCAGGCGATCCAGTCTCGCCACCAGCTGCCTTCGTGGCGTGTGGCGCTCGCCCGCCAGCCGTCCGCGCTGTCGCCTTTGCGCGCTTGCGGCTTCGTCCAGTAGCACGCCTTCTTGTTGTCCGGCGGATTGACGATACCCGCGATATGCCCGCTCGAGGTGAGCGTGAACTTCGCTTCACCGCCGACAACCTGCGTCGTCGCATACGTTGCGCGCCACGGCGCGATGTGGTCGTTTTCGGCGCCCAGCACGTAAAGCGGAGTGCGCACCTTGCCGAGATCGATCGGCGTGCCGCATACGGTGAAGGCGCCCGGCTTGACGAGCGCGTTGCGCAGATAGCACGCGCGCAGGTACTGCGAGTGCATTGCCGCGGGCATCCGGGTGCTGTCGGCATTCCATGCGAGGATGTCGAACGCCGGAGGCTTGCGCCCCATGAACCAATTGCTGACGACGTAGTTCCAGATCAGGTCGTTGGCGCGCAGCCAGTTGAACGTGCCGGCCATCTCTTGCGCCTGCAGGTAACCGCGTTGCGTCATCCGCCGCTCGAGCGCCTCGACGGCTTTTTCGTCCGCGAACACCGCCAGGTCGCCGGGTTCGGCGAAATCGACGAGCGTATTGGTCACGGTCGTCCAGCCGATGCGCGCCGCGTCGCCGATCGCCGCCAGGTGCGCGAGCGCTAGCAGCGCCAGCGTGCCGCCGAGGCACAGCGCGGCAAGGTTGACTTTTTTCGCGCCGGTGACGCGCTGCACGGCGTCGATCGCCTCCAGCACACCGAGCCGGAGGTAGTCGTCCATCGTCAGCTGCGCCATGGACGCATCGGGATCGCGGTAGCTGATCATGAACGTCTGGAAGCCGTTGCGCACCGCCCACTCGACGAACGAGCGGCCCGGCGCCAGGTCCATGATGTAAAATTTGTTGATCCACGGCGGGCTGCAGAGCAGCGGCTGCGCGTACACGTAGGGCGTTTGCGGTTCGTACGCGATGAGCTCCATGAGCTCGTTGCGCATCACGACGCGGCCCGGCGTCGCCGCCAAGTTCCTGCCGAGCTCGAAACCTGATGCGTCCACCTGGCGCGGGCGCCCGCCGTTGGTCTTTACGTCTTCGAGAAAGTTTTCGAGCCCCCGAACCAGGCTGTCGCCGCCGGTCGTTTCGGCTTCGCGCACCACGGCGGGATTCAGCCATGGCACGTTGCTCGGCGCCAGCGCATCCATGAGCAGCGCCGCCGCAAACCGCGCTTTGCGCTTCGTCGCTTCCGGCAGGCGCGACGAATCGACCATCTCTCGCAGCGCGCGAGCGCGCACGAGATATTCCTCGACAACCGCCTGCAGCATCGGATTGCTTTGCCAGCTTTCGTCGGCGAAGCGCTTGTCGCCGGGCTCGGGTGCGGCGACGGGTTCCGGGTTTTCGCCGGCCAACCGGCGCAATGTGTTCAATCCGACCGTCTGTTGAGAAACGGTAAAGCCGGTCAGCCAACTCGTCAGCCGCGCCGGATCGCTCATCAGGTCAGCCGTCACCGCGCGCAGCGCATCCATGAGCGCGGCGGGGTCGACGCCCGCAAGATCAAAACCGTAACTTAGCTCTTCGAGCGGCACCGTGCCGATCACATGAAACCTCCCCCGTTCACGTCGTACACGGCGCCGGTGATGAACGAAGAATTGTCGTCGAGCAAAAATCGTATGACGCGCGCGATTTCCTCGGGTTTTCCGAGACGGCGCTCGGGGGTTCGCGCGATCGCGGCGGCGCGCGCCCGCTCCGGCATCGCCGACACCAACTCGGTGTCGGTGAAGCCGGGCGCGACGCAGTTGACCGTGATGCCGTGGCCGGCCACTTCGAGCGCCACCGTCTTGGTCAAGCCCACGAGGCCGGCTTTCGCCGACACGTAATTCGCCTGACCGAAATTGCCGGTGTGGCCGACGATCGAGCCGAGGTTGACGATGCGGCCATAGCCCCGTTCGATCATGTGCTCGATCACCGACTTGATCATGTAAAACGGGCCGGAGAGATTGACTCGCAAAACCGCGAGCCACTCGTCGACGCTCATGTTGCGCACCGTACGGTCGGCCGTGATGCCGGCGTTGTTGACGAGGAAGTCGATACGTCCGTGGTCGGTCAGCACGGCTTCAACCGCCTGACGGCACGCCGCGGGATCACCGACATCGGCTTCATAAAACGAGATTCTCGACGCCGCTCCGTCGAGGCCGGCGCGCACGTGTTCCGCGCGCGCGCGATCGTCCGCCAGTCCGAAGACGGCGACGCCTGCGCCGTCGACCGCCAGGAGTCTCGAGGTGGCTGCGCCTATGCCGCGCGCGCCGCCGGTCACGATGCCGATCCGGCCGTTCATCGAACTCACGCTTTGTGCCTCGCTAGGTAAATATAGCGGTTTGCTGTATTCTTCAAGTAGGCAAAGATGCCTACATGTCGAGGCCGCCGTTTACCGTGTACACCGCACCCGTGATGTATGCGGACTCGTCGTCCAGCAGGAACCGGACGACCCGGGCAACCTCTTCCGGCTTGCCGAGCCGGCCCTGCGGAATCTTTTCGATGACGGTGTCGAGCACGGCTTTCGGCATCGCTGCCACCATTTCGGTCGCGATGAAGCCGGGCGCCACGCAATTGACGGTGATCCCGCGCCGCGCCATTTCGAGCGCCAGGCTCTTGCTGAAACCGAACAGGCCGGCCTTCGACGCAGCGTAATTTGCCTGGCCGACGTTGCCGGTTTCGCCGATCACCGAGCTGATGTTGATGATGCGCCCCGAGCCGCGCGCGATCATGTGCTCGAGCACCGCCTTGCACATGTTGAACGTTCCCGACAGATTGACGTTGAGGACGTTGTGCCAGTCCTCCACGCTCATCTTACGCACGGTTTTGTCGAGCGTGATACCCGCATTGTTGACGAGGTAGTCGATGCGGCCGAATGCTTCCAGCACTTCGTTGGCCACGCGCGCGCAATCCGCCGGATCGTCCACCTTGCCCTGGTGCAGCGAGACCGACGCGCCGCTTCCGCGCAGCTCGTCGCCGAGCTTATCCGCGGTCGCTTTGCCCTTGCTGTAGCCCGCCGCAACGTGAATGCCGTTTGAAGCGAGCGCGCGCGTAATCGCCGCGCCGATGCCGCGCGCTCCGCCGGTGACGATCGCGACGCGCCGGTCCCAAGCCATTTCAGCGGGCGGCGGCGGGGAGTTTTTGCACTTGGCGGCGGCCGTTGGCAGTCACGACCGGCGTGATGATCGGCCGCCCGAGCGTATCTTTGAGCACTTGGGAGAGCTCCTCGACGAAGATGAACTTCATCGATTTGCGCACGTCGGGCGGGATGTCTTCCGCAACATCCGGCTCGTTGCGTACCGGCAAAATGATGCGCCGGATGCCCGCCCGCCGAGCGCCCAACGCTTTCTCTTTCACGCCGCCGATCGGCAGCACTTGACCGGTGAGCGTGATCTCGCCGGTCATTGCCACGCCCGAGTCCACCTTGATGCCGGTGATCGCCGAGACGAGCGACGTGGCGATCGCGACGCCGGCCGACGGGCCGTCCTTGGGCACGGCGCCCGCCGGCACGTGCACGTGCACGTCGTGCTTGGAAAAATATTCCTGCTTCAATCCGAGCTCGGCGCTGCGGCTGCGCACGAAGGACAGCGCGGCCTGCGCCGACTCTTTCATCACGTCGCCCAGCTGGCCCGTGAGGGTGAGCTTGCCGGTACCCGGCATCACGCTGGATTCCACGAAGATGATGTCGCCGCCGACGGGCGTGACGACGAGGCCGGTCGCGACGCCGGTCGAGGCGGTGCGCTTGGCTACCTCACTGAAGAAGCGCTGCTTCCCAAGGAACTCCGGCACCTTCGCCGCCGTGACCTTGACGGCGTACGACGGTTTTTCAGCGATCTTGCGCGCCACTTTGCGACAGATCGTGGCGATCTCGCGTTCGAGACTCCGCACCCCGGATTCGCGCGTGTAATTCGCCGCGATCTCGTCGATCGCGGCGACGCCGATCGAACACTGCCGGCTGGTCAGGCCGGTGGCCTGCAGCTGCTTGGGCACCAAATACTTCTTCGCGATCTGCACTTTTTCGGCTTGCGTGTAACCGGACAGCGGGATGATCTCCATGCGATCGCGCAGCGGCGGGGAGATCGTATCCACCTGGTTGGCCGTGCAGATGAACAGCACTTTGCTCAGGTCGAAAGCCAAGTCAAGATAATGGTCGCGGAACGAATTGTTCTGCTCAGGATCGAGCACTTCGAGCAGCGCGGAAGAAGGGTCGCCGCGCCAGTCGGCGCCCACCTTGTCGATCTCGTCGATCATAATGAGCGGATTGGCGGAGCCCGCATCCCGGATGGCGCGGATGAACGTGCCGGGCATGGCGCCGATGTACGTGCGGCGGTGGCCGCGGATCTCCGCCTCGTCGCGCACGCCGCCCACCGAGACGCGGATGAACTTGCGGTGCATGGCCCGCGCGATGGATTTTCCAAGTGACGTTTTGCCGACGCCGGGCGGTCCCACGAAGCACAAAATGGGGCCGGACAGCGTCTGCTTCAGCTTGCGAACCGCGAGGTATTCTAAAATGCGGTCTTTGACCTTGTCGAGATCGTAATGATCTTCGTCCAGGATCTTGCGCGCCTTTTCGATGTCAAGGCTGTCTTCGGTGATGACGGACCACGGAATCGTTACCAGCCAGTCGAGGTAGGTACGGATGACGGAGTACTCCGGGCTCGCCGATGGTACGCGCGCCAGCCGGTCCAACTCGCGCTCCGCCGCTTTGTTGGATTCTTCCGGCATCTTGGCCGCCGCGATCCGCTCGCGCAGCTCGTTGACGTCGGCTTGCGTCGGGTCGGTCTCGCCGAGCTCGTCTTGAATGGCCTTGAGCTGCTGGCGCAAAAAATACTCGCGCTGGTTCTTATCCATCTCCTTTTGGATGTCGGATTGGATTTTTTGACCGAGCTCGAGCACTTCGAGCTCCCGCGTCAGCATCGCGGTCAGCATGCGCAGGCGCGCCAGCGTGTCGCGTTCTTCGAGCACCGCCTGCTTGTCGCCGGTTTCCAGCCGCATCGTCGAGGCGATGAAATACGACAGCAGGTTCGGGTCGGTGATGTTGTTGACTTCGAGCTCGAGCTCTTTGGGCGCCGACGGCAGGTAGGAGAGCAGGCGCGAATACTGCGCGGCCAGGTTGCGCGACAGCGCGAGCACTTCGTCGCTTTCGCTCGTCTGTTCTTCGAGCTGCTCGACTTTGCCGACCAGGTAGGGCTGCGCTTGCGTGAACTCGGTAACTTTGAACGGCACCGTGCCCGAGATGATGCAGCGCAGGGTGCCGTCCGGCACGCGGATCATTTTTTGGATGATGGCGACGGTCCCAACCGTGAAGACGTCGTCCGGCGTCGGCGGCACAACGTCTTTGTCTTTCAAGGCCACGACCCCGATCGGTGCGCTGTTCTTGAGCGCATCCTCGACGAGTTTGACGCCGTGCGCCTTGGTGACCGCCAGCGGCATGACGGTGTTGGGGAACAACACTGCGTCTTGCAGCGGCAATAGCGCGAGCTCCGAGGGAATCGTGCCCGTGCTGCGGAGCAGGTCCGCCATCTACGCGCGCCCCTTGGCGATCATGCGAATCTCGGTGCGATCCACCGGCATCACGCGCGCGTTGTCCGACACGGGCAACTTCACCGTGAGCATGCCGTCTTGATATTCGGCGCGCGCCTGGTTTACGTGCACGGTCGACGGCAGCTGGATCTTTTTCAAGAACGGCCCGTATTCGATTTCCTTTTGCAGGACGCCGTGCACGTGGCGCAGATGGCTCTCCCGGACGCCTGCCAGATACAAGGTCGCTCCTTCTATGACCAATTTGATGTTGTCTCGGCTAACGCCCGCCAATTCGACCCGGACGAGAATCGTGCGGCCCCCGTCGGCGACGTGGACGTCGGCATTCGGATTGAAGCTGCCGCGGCGCGCGTGGCTCGACATCGGGAGGCTGAGCTCCGCGAACAAGCGGTCGAATTCTCGAAAGATGTCGTCGGCATGCATCGAAGGTTCGCTCCACGGCGAGGGGGCGTTCGATGTTCGTCGCAAGAGAAGCGGAACCCCCTGGTGCTCGCCGAAAAAGCATCCGATACACTACTACAGCGGGTGATTGCATGTCTTCGGGCTTTACTCTGGCCCCGTCGAATCCATTGGCGCGATGGTGCGTTAGCTCGGGCGCGCCGTCGAATTTCGATTTGGTCGTCTCGAGCAACGCCGAAACGCCGGTCTTTTGCTCCCTCGCGCTCGATGAGCCCGCCGGCGCGGGCGACGTCAGCCCCTCGTCGTTTACGCTGTCGCCCAATGAATCGCGCACCGCGAAGCTGACCTTATTTTCAAACGGCGCCGACGCGCGGCGCCGAGCCGTGATCGTGCTGCGTGCGTCCGATGGACGCGAACTGGCGAAGCTCGAGCGAGAGCTCGCGCAGGCCGGCAGCGCCGATTGTTCGCTGTCGCTTGCGTGGCAGCGCCCCGTTATGCAGAGCGGGCGGCCACGCGGTTTTGTGTTGATCTGCGCGTTGAAAAATATCGGCGACGCTGCCGGCGCATTCGAGTTGCAATTTGCCCGCCATCCCGCGCTCCGCTTCGAACTCCCGCCGCCCGTCAGATTGGAAGCGGGCGCTTTCGCCGACGTGCCCGTCCGCGTCGAATGGGATCGCGGTGCAACCGACATGATCGGCAAAAACCATCCGCAGCGCATCGACGTTAGCGTCAATACGAGCAGCGGCGTGCGCACCGCGCAGCTGGCGTGGCCCGTCGTCGAAGCCAAACTCGAGGAGCCTGCGCCGGCGACCATCGCTTGGTCGTCCGGCGATATTGAATTGGTTCGACCGGCCGAGCACGCCGCTGCGCCGGTAACGCCAAGACCCGTCGCGCCGCGGCGCTCGTCCGGGCTGCAGGCGCCGTCGCCGCCGCCGTTACCCGAGCCGCCCCCGGCGCGGGTTGCTTCGCCGGGAGCGCCGCCCCCGGAGCAGCCGCCGAGCGCGCCGGTTGATGCACCTACGCCCGCCGTTAAGGCGGATGTCTGGACGACGAGAATTCCCGAGGCGCCGAAGGTCAGCCCGCTGGCATCGGCGGTCACCATCGTCCAAGACCCGATCAAGTCAGCGCGCGAGTCCGGCGGACGATTCCATCGGCGACGGGATCCGGCGATCCGCTATTCGACGCTCATCCTCACCATTTTGGGAACTATCGCGCTGGTCGTCGCGATACTGGTCTTTTTGCGACCGTCGCCGCCGCCGCCGGCTACTGTTTCAATTACGACGCCGGCGCCATTAATCGCTCAGCTTGCCCCAGTTCGGGCGAAGCCGCCGCGCGCTGCGCGCAAGACCGCGGCGCATCATCGGGCGGAGCACCTGGCGCAATCCGGCGCTCTAGCGGCTTCGACGCCCGCTCCGGCTGCGACCAGCGCTCCGGCTCCCGCATCGAAATCGACGCGGAAGACGATCGCTCGAGCCGCGCATCGGGCGGCGCGCCCACCGGTATTCCGCCCGCAGGGAGCAGCGGAGCCCGTCGGCCTGTATAGCGTGTACGCCAATTGGGTCGCGCGCGGCAGAGCGGTGCGCGTGTACTGGACGTCGACCGGCCAGACGGCCGCGCAAGTCGAAGTGACGAACGCGAACGGACGCGTGATATCCCAGCGCTCGCTGCGCGGGGCTTGGCAGACCGCGCTGCTTTTTATCCCGCGCGGTTTCCACGGCCCGGCTTACGTGCAGCTCGTCTCCATCGGCCGGCAAGGCGATCGGGTCGCTCAGTCCACCCAGCTTTCGGCATATTGATGGATCCGACCGCACAATACGCGCTGGCTTACGCGCTGTCCACCACGGCAGGATTGCGCGGCTTCCTTACGCTGCTCGCCGCGTCGCTCGCGATCCATGCCGGCTGGATGCATCCGGCGGCGCCGTTTGCGTGGCTGGGGACAAGCGGCGCGACGCTGATTCTCGCCGTCTTTTCGGTATTGGAATTCGCAGGCGATAAAGTGCCAGCCGTCGACCACGCGCTGCACGTCATCCAAACCGCGGTCCGTCCGATGGCGGCGGCGATTCTCGTCGGCAGTACGGTGCACGTCGCTAGTCAGAGCGAACTGTACGGTTTGATGACGGTTGGGGCGCTGAACGCGCTTTTGGTTCACGGCTCCTCGGTTACCGCTCGCCTCGCCTCCAGCGCGACGACGCTCGGTACCGGCAACGCCGTGCTGAGTTTTGCCGAAGACGCGCTCGCGATCGGCGGCATTGTCTTGTCGTTCGCCGCGCCGGCGGTCGCAGCCGTTCTGGCGCTCATTTTCGTGGCGGCGCTGGTCTTCATCGCGGCCCGGCTTTACCTGCGAACCAAAAAGCGCCCGGCGCTGAAGGCGCCTCAAGAAAAAGAGCCGACTGCCTAGCCGGCTCCTTTCGTTCTTCAACTTCTCGGAGCTTATTGAACGCCCTCGTCCTGCCACGCGACGATCGAGTAATGGTACTCGAGCGGATAAAACGGCGGCAGCGCCGTCTTGAATCGGTTGTCGAACACATAGCTGTCCGACCAACCGTGGACGAGGTTACCGCTGCTCGGGTCGAAGCAGCCCAGCGGCGCCGTATAATTGTTGACGAGGCTGCCGTAGACCACCAGGTTGCCCTCCAGCGGCACGCCGCTGCCGCAGACGCCGCCACCCGCGCCGTATTGCGTTTCGTAGGAGCCGGCTTGTTCGCCGTTATCCGATTCGGTTTTATTCCCGGAAAAGATCGCTGCTTCGATCGTCCGGTTGACGCCGGTCTGATTGCTCGGCACTTGGGAGATGAGGTTATTCGTAATCAGGCCGAGGAGATCGGAGCTCTGGCAGTTGCACGTCTGCGGATCTTGCTGCATGGTGATGTCGCCGGTCACGGTGATGTTCTTCCGCAGGCCGCCGTTGGCAGGTCCCTGATCCGGCGTGACGATGGAGTACTGGCCGTTCACCGTGCCCTGCAGCGACGAGATGTCGCCGTTGACGAAGATCGCGCCGTTTTTGCCCGTTCCGCCGGTGCTGGGCCCGTTCGGCAGGCCGGCATAGGTCGTGTTCTTCGAGCCTTCGGTCACCGTCGTCGTGTTGCTGGTAAAGTTCAGCGTCACCGTTACCTTGTCAGGGATCGGATTTGAACCGCCGGGCGTGAACGTAAACGTCTGCGTTGACGGCGACGTGTTCGCGGGCGAGGCCGTCATTTGAACGGCAGCGCTGCCCTGCACGAAAATGCCGGACGTCACCGAGCCGCTGCCGGCGGATGCGACGCCACCGTCCATGTACACTCCTTTTGAGCTAGGATTGGGAATCGTCGTGCCGCCCTGGCCGTTGAACGCTTCGTTTGCCGTGTTGGAATTTTCCGCTTCCTGGGGGAAATCCACGGCTTTCTGAAGGGGCGTAATGTTGTTTTGGCCGCCCGAATCCACCACGGCCCACTGCGTGCCGTTGGTGGGCGGAGAATTTTTCGTACTGCCCTGCCAGTAGACGGTTGGCCCGAACAACTGGAGCGTATCTTGAAAGATCGATGGCGTGTTCTTCGGAAGGTTGTTGTACCAGGTGATATTGACCGGCGCGTTGCTCGAGGTCGCACCCAGATAGACTGGTCCGTTGAACGTCATCAAGCCGGCTACGAAGTAGTTCCCCGCTGAGTTCTGCTCGGTGAAATAGTCATATTGGCTGAACGCGCGCTGCTGCAGGAGCGCTCGGACATGACGCATTTGGCCGGTGGGTGAATGCCCGAACGCCTCGATCAGGTAATATTTGCGGTCGAATTTGTCAAGTTTGGGGCCGTCAACGATGTCGTCTTGATACCACGCTTGGCCGCCGCCGACATCCGCGGGATAGTAGTACGGCGGAGGAGACGCGATCGGACTGCTGTTGATCTTCTGAGCCTCCTCGATTTTCTCGGTCATGTCTTGAATGCCCGAATCCGCTATATACAGCGCTCGGTTGTCATAGCCGACGTAGGCCGTCTGGCGCAGTTCCTGCGGCATCAGCTCCAGCAGCGAGCCCACGAGAATGAGCATCACGACGACCATGAAGAGCACGACGATCAGAGCGATGCCCCGCTCGCGCGCTTGCCATTTGATATTGTTTGTCATCATCGTCCTATCCGATTCGGTTGCTCAAAGAGTCGCGGTGTAACTGACATAGATTGACGAGTGCAGAGAATACGCCTGATAGGTGTCGCTCGCCTGATCGGCGCGTCGCGGGGGAGATATCGTAAGGTCGATGTCGTACATGTTTGAGAACGTCGGGGTCACGCTGAACGACGCCACATCCCGGCCGATGTGTTCCGTAGTACGATTGTTATTTGGATCGATGCGGATCAGCAACAGGTCCGGATAATCGTGGCCCGGGTTGACCACCGTGTCTTGTTGGATCGTCACCGTGTCGTACTGCACCGTGGTCGGATCGGCGCTCGTTATCTCCGTGCTCTGCGTCGGCATCGTGAACGTGACCGAGCTGACCGGGGTCGGCGAAACTGTCGGGCCTGGATATACTGGGGACTGCACCGGCAACGTGCTGACCTGCGGCGTGCTCCCGCCGGCTATATTCGGCGATGCCTGGCGCAGCTGCTCCGAGACCTCCGCCATCACCGTGCGCGCCTCGCGCTCGCTGTCGAGCTCGGTCGAGGTCTTGGCAAAGTGATGCGTGACCATGTAGAACTCGACCGACGCCAACGACATGATGATGCCGATGACGACGAACGCGACCAGCAACTCGGGAATGGTAAACGCGCGCTCGTGCTTGGTATATCGCCGGCGCATCATATCGTCGCCCTCACCGTTCCGGTCGTTTTGTAGGTCTCTTGCCGCCCGTCGGTCACGAGGAAGATATACACCGTGATCGTCGCGAGGTTGGGATCGTCCGTACGATCCACGGCCTTCCAGAGAAATGAGTAGTTGCCGTACTGCGGATGGCTGGCGGGATGCGCGTTAGCCGGCGACGGGTTGCTCAAGTCGTCGTTGTACGGCGGCAGCGGGTTGCCAAAGATGTCGTTGGGCGGGTTTTTATCCCAGCACGTTCCGGTCCCACTGCATTCGTTCCAAAAACTGCCGTCGCGGCGCATCAGCTCGAGCTGATAATTCGCGATCGCGATCGCCGTGGTGTGGTTGGCGGATTTGTTCTCCGCTTGCGTCGCGAGGATCATGCCCTGCGACCACGCCAAAAACGCGATTGTCAAAACGACGATCGCGACCAGCGCTTCGATCAGCGAAAATGCCCGCTGCCGCCCGTGGCGACGCGCAGCGACCGTAGGAGAATGACGCGACCACAGACGCATGGACAATCCTCTGCTTCCCTCGTGAGGGTAACTAGCTAGCGATCGCCCACGCCGCCCAGTGAAGACCCTCAGGTAAATTAAGACGCTTGGCAGGTGCTTCCTGTTACAATCTTCGGCTCGAAAATGACGGTTTTTTACGGTAATCCATATTATTCCATATGGCGTGACCCGGGACACTAGGAAAAACGGCCGCTCTGAGGCGGCCGTTTTTCGCGTTTCTTCCGGTCGTATCAGCCGTCCACCGACGACCGTTACATCATGTCGTAGCCGCCCATGCCCCCGCCGGGCACCGCGCCGTTCTTTTTCTCTTCCGGCTTTTCGGAAACGAGCGTCTCGGTGGTGAGCAGCAGGGCCGCGATCGAAGCGGCGTTTTCGAGCGCCGAGCGCGTGACTTTCAGCGGGTCGACGATACCCTTTTTGAACATGTCACCGTAGTCGCCGGCGATCGCGTCAAAGCCCTCGTTCGCGCCCAGCGTCTTGACCTTTTGCACCACGACGCTGCCTTCGAAACCGGCGTTCTCGGCGATCTGCCGCAGCGGCTCTTCGAGTGCGCGCTTCACGATGTTGATGCCGACCTGCTCGTCCGCGACGCCGTTGGTGGCGCTCGGTTTCAGCGATTGGAGTGCCTTGATCGCGTGCACGAGCGACGCGCCGCCGCCGGGCAGCATGCCCTCTTCGACGGCCGAACGCGCGGTCGAGACCGCGTCTTCCATGCGGTGCTTTTTCTCTTTGAGTTCGGTCTCGGTGGCCGCGCCAACCTGAATAACCGCGACGCCGCCGGACAGCTTGGCCAGCCGCTCCTGCAGTTTCTCGCGATCGAAGTCGGAGTCGGTTTCATCGATTTGGCGCTTGATCTGCTCGATGCGGCCTTTGATTTCTTCTTTCTTGCCGGCACCATCGACGAGCGTGGTCTCTTCCTTCGTGATCTTCACCGTGCGCGCCCGACCCAACTCGTTGATCGTGACTTTGTCGAGCTTGAGGCCGAGTTCGTCGGAGATCACCGTGCCGCCCGTCAGGATGGCGATGTCCTTGAGCATCTCTTTGCGGCGGTCGCCGAAACCCGGCGCTTTCACCGCGACGCACGTGAACGTGCCGCGCAGCTTGTTGACCACCAGCGTCGCGAGCGCCTCGCCCTCGACGTCCTCGGCGATGACGACGAGCGGCTTTTGCACCTGTACGACTTTTTCCAGCAGCGGCAGAATATCCGCGATCGCCGAGATTTTGCGCTCCGTGATCAAGATATACGGCTCGCTCAAGGTGGCTTCCATGCGCTCCGCATCGGTCACCATGTACGGCGAAATGTAGCCCTTGTCGAACTGCATGCCTTCTTTCAGCTCGAGTTCGGTCTTTGTGGTGCGCGACTCTTCGACCGTAATCACGCCGTCTTTGGTGACTTTCTCCATCGCCTCGGCGATGATCTGACCGATGTTTTTGTCTTTGGCGGAAATCGTAGCGACCTGCGCGATGTCTTCCTTGGTGTCGACGTTGCGCTTCATTTTCTTGAGCTCTTCGACAACCGTTTCCACCGCCTGCTCGATGCCGCGCTTGATTGCGAGCGGATTCGAGCCCGCCGCGACGTTCCGTAAGCCCTCGCGAATGATCGCCTGAGCGAGCACCGTCGCGGTGGTCGTGCCGTCGCCGGCGATGTCGTTGGTCTTGGACGCAACCTCCTTCACGAGCTGCGCGCCCATGTTTTCGAAATGATTCGGCAGTTCGATTTCCTTGGCGATCGTCACGCCGTCGTTAGTGATCGTCGGCGAGCCGAATTTCTTGTCGAGGACGACGTTGCGGCCTTTCGGGCCGAGCGTCACCCTGACTGCGTCGGCTAGCGCATTGGCGCCGCGTTCGAGCGCGCGCCGGGCCGACTCGTCAAACAGCAGTTCTTTTGCAGCCATGTTGCTTGGTCTAGCTCCTCCCCGAGGTTCGCTCGGGCACTAAGGGTCGGTGTGTGATTGAATTTAGCGGTGGACGATCGCGAGAACGTCCTTTTCGCTGATGATCAAGTACTCTTTACCTTCGATTTTGATCTCACTGCCAGAGTACTTCGAGTAGATGATGCGATCGCCGACTTTCAATTCGATCGGGATCACTTCGCCCTTCTCCGTCTTGCGGCCGGGGCCGACGGCAAGGACCATGCCTTCTTGCGGCTTTTCTTTGGCGGTGTCGGGCAAAATGACGCCGCCGGTCGTTGTCTGCGCCTGCTCGACGCTCTCAACGACCAGCCGGTCGCCAAGCGGTTTCAGGTCGACTTTGGTTGCGGTTGGGGTCACGGGTTTCGCTCCTTCTCGCGATGGGAGTTCACCGACCACAAGGTCGGCGGGACGCACGAGCGAAGCTCGCTGTCCGAACTCGATAGTTTTCCTCTGGTTTGGAGCCCCGTACGTCGCGGGGCGGAATCACCTGTTTAGCACTCTTGGCAGTTGAGTGCCAAGAGCATTATAGCGGTACATTCCGGCTTTGACAAGCGGTTCCTGGACGCGAGTTTTGGGGGTTTGCTGATAGTCGCACGTGCGCGCTTGGGTTGAGGTCGCCACCGCGGCGGTCGTAACAAACGCGCGGCGCCTGGCGAAGCGGGTGGCGCCGGCGCGGCTGTGTGCCGTGGTCAAATCCAACGCGTACGGCCATGGCCTCGTGCCGGTGTCCCGCGCGCTGGCCGCGGCCGGCATCGAGAGCTTGCGCTTTGGGGTGTTTTCCCCATCCGAAGGGCTGGCGCTTCGCGAGGCTGGGATTGAGAAGCCAATTCTGGTCCTCGGCCCAACCGATGCGCGCAGCCTGCCGGAGGCGGCGCGCCGGCGCTTGGAACTGGCCCTTTTCGATGACGGCGACGCAGAGCCGTTCGCCCGCCACCGAATCGCTGCGCACCTGAAGGTAGAGACCGGCACGCGGCGGTTCGGGCTCGCCCGCGCTGCCGCGCTCGCGTTGATCGGACGTGCCCACGACCTGGGGCTAAACGTCGTCGGGCTGTATTCGCACTTGGCCAACGCAGAGGATCTCGACGAGTCGTACACCTCGCGGCAGCTGGATTCGCTGCTCGCCGTTGCCGGCCCGGCCGGCCCGATAGGCTTGCTCCACATTGCGGCGTCGGCCGCAGCGATCATGTGGCCGCAAACCCGCCTCGACATGGTACGCTGCGGCATCGCGCTGTACGGCGCCTGGCCATCGACCCACGTGCGCGACTTCATGGCGAAAACGGAACCGCAGTTTGAGTTGACGCCCGCGCTGCGCTGGTTCGCCCCGATCGTGCAGGTCAAAGACGTGCCAGCCGGCGAGCCGGTTGGTTACGGCTGCAGCTACGTCGCGAGCCGCGACTCGCGAATCGCGGTGCTGCCGCTGGGCTACGCCGACGGGTTGCCGCGCGCCGCCGGAAACGGAAAATTTTCGCTGCACATATTCGGCGGGCGCGCCCCGATCGTCGGCCGCATCTGCATGAACGCCTGCATGGCGGACGTCACCGATATCGCGCCGGCGCCGGGCCGCGGCGACCGGGCTGAAGTCGACGTCGACGAGGTGGCCGCCGCCGCCGGCACGATCAATTACGAGATTTTGGCGGGCTTGCCTCAGGAGCTCGAGCGCCGCTATGCGTGACCGGCTATTTTCAGAAACGGGGGAGCGCGATCGTTTCGGGAAACATAAGAGGATGTTGGTGCGTTTCTCGGACAGGGCCGAAAAGGGGACTGGTACGCCATGCGTCCGATGAAACATCTCGGCGCGGCCGCAGCAGCGGCCGCCACATTGACGTTTTCGAGCGCCGCGCGGGCGAGCACGCCCGCCGTTTTCATCGACGGGCAAAAATTGAGCAGCGACGTCCCTGCCATCGAAGTCGGCGACCGCGTGCTCGTGCCGCTGCGGGCGATCGCAGAAAAACTCGGCGCGTTCGTCGACTACGACGCAAAATCGCAAGCCGTCACCGTCGAGCTTGGCGACCGCGTGGTCGTGCTGACGGTCGGCAGCCGGCAGGCGTTTTTGAACGGCAAGCCGCTGCTGCTCGACGTCCCCGCGCAGACGTTCGCCGGGCGCACGGAAGTGCCGCTGCGCTTCGTCGGTCAAGCGGTCGGCGCCGAAGTGGATTACAATACGGAGACCGACACGGTCGCCGTCGTCAGCGGGCGCCGCGAAGGTAATTTCGTCGCAGCGATCTCGGGCCAACAACTGGGACCCGGATATTCGGGACCAAGTTACTCGGGCACCAGCCAGCGCGGCACACCGCCGGCGCTGCAAGACGAGCGGCCGGCTCCAGATAGCCTCATCGGCTCCGCGTATCCGGAAATTTACGCGCGCTTCGTCGGCGGCTCGTCGGCCATCGATCCCGGCAGCGTGGAGATGACGCTCGACGGCCGCGACGTGACGAGCGACGCGACGATCTCGTCAGCCTACGTCTCGCTGACGCCGGCGCAGCGGCTGACCACCGGCACGCACAGCGTGGAGGTGAGCGGACGCACCGACGATGGAACGTCCTTCGACGAGCAGTGGTCGTTTCGTGTCGACGCCGGCTACGCGGCCAGCGACGTTTCGTCGATCATCGATTATGCGCCGAGCCGCTTCGGCTACAGCAATTTCGGATTTTATCCGCCCGGTTTTTCAGTGTTCGTGCCCGGACCGATGTTCTTTGTCGCCGGCAACTTGATCGAGATCGTTTTCTATAGCCCATTTTTCCCGTACGGCAACGGCTTTTTCACGGTCGGCGGGCTGCCAGGCATGTTCCCGTTCCAGCCGTGGTACGGCTACCCGGGCTATTTTTGGGCAAACGTTCCCGTGCCGATCGGGGTGAGCGCTCCGGCCGCGACGGTCACCGCCCACTTTGATACGTTTACCGGACAGCACGTGGTCGTGAATGCAACCGCGCCGATTCACATCGACGGCAACCGCAAAACGTTGCCGGGCTGGCTGCATTTTGCGAACCAGCCGTACGTGATCAGCCATCCTGCGTCGCCACACCATTTGATCGTGTTTCATCGAGTGCCGGCGCCGACGTTCGTGCGCGTCACGCCGGGGAGCACCGGCGCGAGCGGCCCAGCCTATATTCGGATCGAGCCGACGCCCGTGCACGCGATCGACCGCGGCAACGCAGGCGCGACGCAGCCGGTCAGCCACGGGCATACGCCGCCGCCGGCCTCGGCGACCGCGAGACCCGTCAAGGTGCACGGCGGCAGCGGCGGGCAGAACGGTACCGGGACGCCGCATCCAATCAGCGTCACACCGCCGACGCCGCGCCCGTAACATCACGTCGCGCGGAAAAACGCCGCGACATACGGTGTCGCCGGCCGCTTGCGCAAAGTTTCGACGTCGCCTGACTGCACGATGCGGCCGGCTTCGAGCACGATGAAGCGCCGCGAAAAATGCGTTGCCTCCTTGAGTTCGTGCGTCACGAGAATCGTCGCCGCCGACGTAGCCTGAATTGCGCGGTGCAGCGCCTCGCGGATCGGCTCGCGGATCCGCGCGTCGAGCCCGGTGAGCGGCTCGTCCAGCAGCAAAACGCGAGGCCGCACCGCGATCGCCCGGGCGAGCGCGACCCGTTGCGACTCGCCGCCCGACAGATCCGACGCGCGCTTGCTCCGCAGGTGCGTCGCTTCGACTGTCGCCAGCGCCGCTGCTGCGCGCTCCAACGCTTCGCGCGCGGGCCGGCCCATCGCGCGCAGCCCGAACGCCGCGTTCTCGAGCGCGCTCATGTGAGCGAAAAGCGCGCCGCGCTGAAACACCATGCCGACGTCGCGGGCCGGAGCGGCGAGGTTGCGGCGCGCGGCCGCATCGAACCAAACGGTCTCGCCGAATGCGATGCGGCCGCCTTGCGGAGCGAGAAGGCCCGCGATGGAGCGCAAGGTCGTCGTCTTGCCCGCGCCGCTCTCGCCGACGATCGCGAGCGTCTCACCCGGCGCGACCAGCGCGGAAAAGGAGAGCACGAATTCGTCGCGGCGCGCGGTGAAGTCCGCGTGCAGGCTCACGTCGAGCTTGCGCGCGCGCCCGCGAAGCGGCGCAGCGCCAGCAGCACGACGAACGACACGAGAAGCAGCAGCACCGAAACGGCGATCGCCGCGTTGAGATCTTCTTGACCTTCCACGTATACGGCGAGCGGCATCGTCTGAGTCACGCCCGGAAGGTTCCCGGCGAACGTGATCGTCGCGCCGAACTCGCCGAGCGCGCGTGCCCACGCAAGCCCGAGTCCTGCCCAAAGCGCAGGCAGCGCCGAAGGCAACACGACCCTGACGAACGCGTACGCCGGCGACGCCCGCAGCGTCGCGGCCGCGTCGACCACGTCCCGATCGATGCGCTCGAAGGCGCTTTTTGCGGCGCTGACGTACAGCGGCGCGGCCACGAACACCTGGGCCAAAACGACGGCGATCGAGGTGAACGCGATGTCGATGCCTGCAGCGTGCAAGGACCGGCCCAACAGCCCGGCCCGCCCAAACGCCAGCAACAGCGCCATGCCGGCCACGACCGGCGGCAAGACCACCGGCAACGTGACGAGCGTTTCAATCAGGCTTTGGCCGGGGAAGCGCAGCGTCAAGACGGCCGCCAGCGGCGTGCCGAAGATGACGATGAGCGCCGCGGCGGCGAGCGTCGTTTCGGCGGAGAGCAACAGCGCTTGGGTGACCACCGGCCGTTCCAGCTCGGCCAGCAGCGTCGCGGGAATCGCCCGCAGCAGCAGCGCCGCAATCGAAACTCCCACGAACCCGATGAATGCCGCGGCAAGCGCTATCGTCACCCAGCCGAGCAAGTCGTCGCGGATTCGCGCGCCGCGCGTTTTGAGGTCAGCGGACCGGTGCGAATCCATACTTTCTGAGGATCGCCTGACCTGCTCGCGCCCGCAGGAAGGACACGAACGCCCGGGCCAGAGCTGCGTGCGCCGATCCGCTCGTGACGGCGATCGGATAGCTGATCGAGGGTTGAGCCCAGTGCGGAATGGGAATGAGGCGGACGCTTGCGCCGGCCGCGCGCGCATCCGTTGCGTAGACAAATCCAGCCTCGACCGCTCCCAATTCCACTTTCGTGAGGACCGCCTCGACGTCGAGCTCGTTTGAGACGACGTTTCGCATCACCGCCGTCGTCAGATGTACGCGCCCGAGCACGTAGCGTGCGTAACGGCCGCACGGCACGCTGTCCGCGCAGATGTCGACCCGCGCGCCCGGCCGTGCCAGATCCTGCAGCGTCCGATCGTGTGACGCCGCTGCGGCAACCGCGACGATGGCATTGCCGGCGAAGGCGATCGGCGGCGCCACGAGACGCTGCGTTTGCGCGGCGTGCATCCAGCGCAGGTCCGCGCTGGCGAACACATCGGCCGGGGCGCCGTTTGCGAGCTGAGTTTCGAGAATTTGACTGCCGTCGAAATCGAAGCGCACGGCCACGCCCGGGTGCGCCTTTTCAAACTGCGCTCCCGCGTCGGAGAATGCGCCGTGCAGCGAGGCGGCGGCGAACACGACGAGTACGTTGAGTGCGAACGTCATCCGCAGTCCTTGGGGGAACTGCAGTAACCGGCATTGTGCGCCGCGCACAAAGCAAATCGCTTACCGGCCGGCTGAAGACGTCGGTCGCCGGTGCTCGCTTCGTCCGAGCGCGAGTCGCACGAGCCGATCGACGAGCGCGTCGTAACCGATACCGGCGGCGCGCGCCGCATCGGGAAACAGACTCAGGCTCGTGAGCCCCGGCAGCGTGTTGCATTCCAACGTGTAGAGCGTTTCCGATTCGTCCAGCATAACGTCGACCCGCGAGTAATCTCGACAACCGAGCGCCCGATGGAGACGCAACGCGCAATCCTGCATGCGCCGCGCGACGCTTGTGTCGAGCTGTGCGGGAACGGTGTGGGTGCTGCCGCCTTTGGTGTACTTCGCGTCGTACGAGTAGAATTCGCCATGCGGCGTAATCTCGACAACCGGCAGCGCTTCGCTTTCCAGGACCGCAACGGTGAACTCGCGTCCTCGTATGTACTCTTCGACCAGCAGCCGGGTGTCATGAGCCGCCGCCGCCCGCACCGCCGCAGGCCAGTCGCGGAGCTCGTGAACGATGTGCACCGCGACCGCGGAGCCCTGCGCCACGGGCTTGAGCACGCACGGAAACCCGATCTCCGGCGGCGGTGTAACGTCAACCCCGCGCGCCACGTGCAGCAGCGCGCCGCGCGGCGCGGGCAAGCCCTCGGCACGCAGCAGCGCTTTGGTGAGCCACTTATCCATCGCCGCGGCGCTCGCGCGCACGCCGGATCCTTGGTACGGGATGTCGAGCCAATCGAGCAACGCCTGCAGCGTGCCGTCTTCGCCCGCGCCGCCGTGCAACGCGTTGAATACCGCAACCGGGCGCTCGCGGCTCAGCGTGGCAATGCATTTGCGATCGAATTCCATCGAGTAGGCGGCATGGCCCAAACGGAGCAGCGCGGCGAGAACGCCGGCGCCGGTCTCGCGGCTGATCTCGCGCTCCGCGGAACTTCCGCCCATGATGACGGCGATGCGGTCATTCGCCACGGCGCAGCTTCGTTTTGCCGCAGTCACGAAGCTCGCCTCCAGGAGAAAGCCTACAAGACGTGCACTTCGAGCTCCAGCGCGACGCCCTGCCTTTCGCGCACTGCCTCGCGCACCTTGGCGATCAGCTCCATGACGTCCGCCGAGGCGGCGCCACCTCGATTGACGATGAAGTTGGCATGCTTTTCGGAAACCTCGGCGCCGCCGACGCGCCAACCCTTACAGCCGGTCGCTTCGATCAGGCGTGCGGCAAAATCACCGGGCGGGTTCTTGAACACGCTGCCAAAGTTCGGTAGCTCGAGCGGCTGCGTGGCATTGCGCCGGTCGATGCGACGGCGCAGCTCGGCTTGCACGACGGTCGGCGCGCTGGCCTGCAGGCGCAGCTCGGCGGCGCATACCACCGCGTTGCGGCCTAGCGTCGAGCGGCGATACGCGAACTCGGGTTTCGCGATCGATTGCAGCTTCTCGCCTGCCACGACGACCTCCACGCGTTCGATGAGATCCCCGATCTCCACGTCGGTGCCGGCATTCATGCGCACCGCTCCGCCGACCGTGCCCGGCACGCCTACCAGCCCTTCGGCGCCGGAAAGCCCGGCGCGCGCCGCCTCGCGACACAAGGATACGATCGGCACGCCGCCGCCGGCGCGCGCGAGCGTGCCGTCGACGGCGATCTTCACGAATGCACCCACGAGCCGGATCACCAGGCCTGCGAAGCCGGCGTCGCGCACGAGCAGGTTGCTGCCCAAGCCGATCACGGTCCAGGCGATGTTTTCCGCCTGGCAAACGGAAAGCGCGGCGACCAGATGTCGTGTGTCGCCGATCTCTGCAAACGCCGCCGCGGGTCCGCCAACGCGCATCGACGTCTTCGGCGCGAGGGGCACGTCGAACGCGACCGCGTCGCCGAGCACGATGTGCAGCGCCTGGCGCTGCTGCGGCAAAAGCGGCGAGCCGGAAACGCTGGAGTGCGAAGGCACCGGCGCCTTACGGAACGCTGCCGATGCCGGCGTCGGCGGCCGACATCGTCGCCGCCAGCTCGTGCGCCACGCCGCCGATGTCGCCGGCGCCGAGCGTGAGCACCAGGTCGCCGCCGCGCATGCTGTTTTGCAGGTATGCCAGCGCGTCCGCGGTTTTGGGCAGATACTGCGCGTCTTTTGAGCGATCCAAGTCGCGGATGCATTCCAAAATGCTCTCCGCTCGAACGCCGGGGAGCGGCACTTCGCCCGCCGGGTAGATGTCCGTGATCAAAATAGCGTCGGCGCCGAGCAGCGCGTGCGCGAAGTCGCGGAAGAGATACGCGGTGCGGCTGTAGCGGTGCGGCTGAAAGGCCACGACGATGCGCCCGGGCCAGTAGGCGCGCGCTGCGGCGATCGTCTCCTGCACGGCGGTCGGATGGTGTGCGTAGTCGTCGACCACGATGCGGTCGTCGCGCTCGTACAGTATTTGGAAGCGCCGCGCGACGCCGCGAAAGCGGCCGAGCGCGCGAGCGATCGTCTCGAACGGCACGCCGAATTCCAAGCCTACGGCCGCCGCGCACAGCGAGTTTTGCACGTTGATGCGCCCCGGCACGCGCAGCTGAATCTCACCCAGCATCCGGTGTGCGCGCAACACGCCGAATGAAGAGCCGAAATCCGCCAACCGTACGGCGTCCGGCCGCACGTCCGCGGCGACGTCGAACCCCGCGGTCACCACGCGCGGGTCGCCGAGCAGTCGGGGAGATTGACGGAGCCGGCGCAAGAGCTCCTGCACCGCCGGACAATCCGCCGAAGCGACGATGCTGCCGTCGGCCGGCGCGCGGCGGACGAACAGCGAAAATGTGTCGATCAAATGCTCAAGGTCGCGGAAATATCCGAGATGATCGTTTTCGATATTGGTGACGACCGCGCAGTGCGGCGACAGCCGCAGAAACGACGCGTCGCTCTCGTCGGCCTCCGCCACGACGACGTCACCGGAGCCGAGCCGAGCGTTGGCGCCGAGATCGTTGACTTCCCCGCCGATGAGGACCGTCGGCTCGAGGCCGCCCGCATCGAGCACGAGCGCAATCATCGACGTGGTCGTGGTCTTGCCGTGCGTGCCGCTCACCGCGATGCCGCGCTTGTCGGCCATGATCTCGGCGAGCATCTCCGCGCGCTGCAGCACTGGGATGCCGGCGCGCTGCGCCGCGATGACTTCGGGGTTGTCCGGCGGGATGGCGGACGAAATGACGACCGCGTCGGCGCCGCGCACGTTGTCGGAGGCGTGGCCGAGGGTCACCAGCGCGCCGTGCAAGGTCAGCTTGTCGAGCGTGCTGTTGATTTTCAGATCGGAGCCGGACACGCGGACGCCCATCGACAGCAGGACGCGCGCGACTGCGCTCATGCCGATGCCGCCGATGCCCACAAAGTGCACGTGCCGCCGCTGTTTCATGCCCTGTTCGCTTGTTAGGTGCGTTCCTTACGGCAACCTTTTCGCGGCCCTGCGGACGTCGCAGACCGACGCTCGTCCCTGTCCGTGCCGATGCGCCCGTCGAGAATCCTTTCGACCATCGAAAAAAGCGCGCGCGGCTGCGACAGCGAGCTCGCCGCCGTCCGCATCGCCGCCAGCCGGTCGGGCTTGACGATTTCGTCGAGCGCCCAATACAAAACATCGGCATCGAGCTTTGCGTTCTCGACGACGACCGCGGCCCCGGCCGCGCCGAATACGTCGGCGTTGATTCGCTGATGATCGTCGGTGGCGTGAGGATAAGGTATGAGGATGGCGGGCAGCCCCACGACGGCGAGCTCTGCGAGCGTCGAGGCGCCGGATCGGCACACCGCGACGTCGGCCGCGGCGTACGCCGCGGCGATGTCTTCCAGATACGGCTCGAGGAGGTAGCGGTTCGCATTCGGCTCGGCGCTGCGCTCGGCCGACATCCATTCGAAATCACGCCTGCCGGCCACGTGCAGCACCTGCCAGCCGGCGGGCAGCCTCCGGCGCGCGACCATCGTGCTTGCCGCGATGTTGATCGATCGGGCGCCCTGGCTGCCGCCGAAGATGAAGATCGTCGTTCGCGCCGGATCGAGGCCGAGTCGCCTGCAGGCGTCGGCACGCTTGGGCAGCGCATACAGTTCCGGCCGCACCGGGATGCCGGTACGCACGAACTTTCCAGCAAAGTGATCCGCGGTCTGCGGGTACGCACCCCACACCTCATCGGCCACTTTAGCGAGCAGCCGATTTGCCCGCCCCGGCGCGGCGTTGGGTTCGAGCAGCACGATCTTCACCTTGCGCAAAGCGCCCGTCGAGCGCAGCATCGCTGCGGCGAACACCGCCGGCACGCTCGCGTAACCGCCCGTCGCTATGACCACGTCGGGTTTGAATTTTCGCAGTAGCGGCATCGCCTGGGCAACGCCGCGCACGTTGGCGGCGGCACCGCCGGCGGCCGACCGTAGCGACGTGCTCGGCACGGGCCGGCTATCGACCGCCGCGTACGGCAGCTCGAATTGCTCGAGCAGCGCGGCCTCCATCCCGCCGCGCGTTCCGACGAACAGCAGTTCCGCTTGCGACGCCGCGGCAGGACCGGCATGCGCCGGCCTTCCGACGCAAACGCCGGGATCAGCGGGCGCGCCGGAGAGCGCTTGAGCTAGTGACAGCGCGGGGTAGAGGTGACCGCCCGTGCCGCCGCCGGCGAGCAAAATGCGCACGATCGTTTCCTTGTGGGCGAATATCCGCGGCGAGCGCCGCCTTCGACCTGCCGCGCGATACGCTCGCCAGCAGGCCGACGCCAAACAGCGTGACGACCAGCGACGTGCCGCCGTAACTCAAGAACGGCAGCGGCACGCCGGTGACCGGCCAGGTTGAGGTCACGACACCGACATTGACGAGCGCCTGCAGCACGATGCTGGCGGTGATACCGATTGCCAGGAAGAAGCCGAACCGGTCTTGCGAACGCAGCGCGATGCGGACGCCCCGGTACGCAAGGAAGAGGAACAGCACGAGCACTGCCGCCGCACCGATAAACCCTAACTCTTCGCCGATGATCGCGAAGATGAAGTCGGTGTACTGCTCGGGCAGGTAGCCGAATTTCTGCCGGCTCTCGCCAAGCCCGAGCCCGAAAAAGCCGCCCGAACCTAGCGCGTACAGCGATTGCAGGATGTGGTAGCCGAACGTCTTCGGGTATTTTTCGGGATCGGCAAACGCCATCAGCCGCAAATAGAGATAGCGATAGTGGCTCGACAGCGCGAGCAGCCCCAACGCCGGGATGACGATCGCGCCTCCCAAGATGAGGTGCACGAGCGGCGCGCCTCCGACGAACAAGATGACGGCCGCCGTCATCGCGAACAGCACGGCCGTGCCGATGTCGGGCTCCAGCACCACCAGCGAGAAGCACACGCCGACCGCCAGGAGCGCGGGGAAACCGACTTTGCGAAACGACTTCGCACCGTCGGCGTGTTCGCTCAACAGTTTCGCGAGAAAGATGACCAGCGCGAGCTTGGCGAATTCGGACGGTTGGAATGACGCGGCGCCGAATTCGAACCAGCGCCGCGCGCCGCCGGCGCGCGAGCCGAGATGCGGAATCAAAACGGCGATCAGCAGGCATACCGCCAGCACCAGCAGCCAGGGAGCGAGCTTGCGCAGCTTGCCGTAATCCATGCTTGCGCCTGCCCATAAAGCCGCGGCGCCGAGCGCCGCCCAGATGAGTTCGCGTTTGAGGTAATGCATCGGATCGCCGAAGCGCGTGAGCGCCGTGACCGAGGACGCCGAAAAAACCATGATCGCGCCGAACGCGGTCAGCGCGAGGGCCGCGACCACCAAGCTTGAATCGACCCGCCGGCGTTCGGTCACGCCCGCCGGTCGCCTGAAGACGACCGCTCCAGGCTGCGCACGCATTTCAAAAACGCGTCACCGCGCTGCTCTGCGCTTTCGAACATGTCAAACGAGCTGCCGCCCGGCGAGAGCAGCACGACGTCGCCGGCCGCAGCCAGGTGCGCCGCGGCGTCAACCGCCGCCTGCATCGAGTCGGCGTAGTGAACCGGCACGCTATGGACGCTGCCGCCGATTTCACGGGCGGTTTCACCGATCAAGACGACGGCTTTCGCGCGCTGCGACGCGACCGACCCGAGGGCGTCGAATTTTGTGCGCTTGCTCTTTCCTCCGGCGATGAGAATGATCGGGCGCTCGAACGATTCGAGCGCGCTGATCACGGCGGCCGGGTTGCTGGCTTTGCTGTCGTCGACCCATGTCACGCCGCCGTTTGTGGCGACGACCTGCAGACGATGCGGTAGCGGCGCAAACGTCTTGAGCCCTTTGCCGAGTGCGTCGGCGGGCGCGCCGGCGAGGCAGGCGGCCAGCGTGGCGGCAAGCGCATTTGCGACGTTGTGCCGCCCCACGAGCCGCAGGTCGGCTTCTTCGAGCAGCGCCGTCGCCCGCGCCGCGCCCGGTTGGCGCAGCGCAATCGCACCGTCGGCAAACAGCGCATCCGCCGCCGGATCGCCTCGGGCCGAAAACCAATAGGCAGCGCACGGGATCGTGCGGGCGCCGGTACCGCGCAGGCGCGCCACGTTTGCATCGTCGAGATTGCCCACGAACGCGTCGCCCGGCCCTTGGTTGGCAAAAATTCGATATTTAGCTTCGGCGTATTCGTCGATCGACGGATAGCGATCGAGATGATCCGCCGAAATATTGAGCAGCACGCTGACGCTCGGTTTGAACGCGCGGATCGACTCGAGTTGAAAGCTGGAGACTTCCGCCACGACGATATCGCGTTCGTCCGCCGCATCGGTCTCGCGGATAAGCGGATTGCCGATGTTCCCACCCACGCGAACGCTTCGACCGGCGGCGCGCAGCAGGTGACCGATCAGCGCCGTCGTGGTGGACTTTCCTTTGCTGCCGGTCACGGCCACGATCGGCGCACGCGAGAGCCGATAGGCAAGCTCGATCTCGGAATACACGGGAACGCCGGCCGCCTGCACGGCTTGCACCGCCCCGTTCGTCAGCGGCACGCCGGGAGAGAGAACCGCCGCCGTACTGGCGCGTACCGCGGCGTCAAGCGCCGCTCGGTCGAGGAGCGCGACGCCGATTTGCTCGAGCTTGCGGCGCTCGCTGTCAAGCTCGGCCGGGTCTTTGTCGTCGAACGCGCTGACCGCAATGCCTCGCTTGCGCAGCACTTCGGCGGTTGCCAAACCGCTGCGCCCGACGCCGATGACCAGCACCGAGTCGTTGACGTCAAACATCGTTCGAACGTCCGTTCGTCATCTAGTGGGTGCCACCTCGCGCGCCGATCATCAGTCCAAAAAACGTCGCTGCCGACGCGACGCACGATGTCGCGATGAAGGTCGCCGTGACGCGCGCTTCGGGCCAGCCCGAAAGCTCGAAGTGATGGTGCAGCGGGCTCATCTTGAAGACGCGCTTGCCGGTCGTCTTGAAGCTCACCACCTGCAGCATGACCGACAGCGTCTCCGCGACGAACACGAGGCCGAGCAGTGGCAGCAGCAGTAGCAGAAAATGCTCGATGGCAAGGCCGGCGATCAGCGCGCCGAGCGCCAGGGAACCGGTGTCGCCCATAAACACCCGCGCTGGATGTTTGTTGTACCAGAGAAAGCCGGCGCACGCGCCGAGTTCCGACGCGCCGATCGGGCTGGCGGTTAAATACGTAAGGACGAGCAGCGGCGGAACGGCAACACCCGCCGCCAATCCGTCGAGGCCGTCGGTGAGATTGACCGCGTTGGCGGCGCCGAGCACCGCGAGTGCGGCCAGCGGGTACCAAACCCAGGGCGACATACTCACAAAGCCCGTAAACCAAACTTGCTGGGAGGCCGCCGCACCGTGGCTGCCCAGCAGTTCGACGTACGCCACCGCCAAGAGCGCTACCAGCCCAAACTTCCAGCGCGCCCGTAGCCCCAGCGCGCGCTTTTTGCCTAAGATCAGCGCATCGTCGATGAGACCGATGCAGCCCGCGGCGACGACCAGGGCGACCAGCGCAACGGAGCCGGACCGCTGCGCCATCCCATCGAAGGCGATCAGACCGAGCGGCGCAGCCAGCAGGAACGCGATCCCCCCGATGCTCGGCGTGCCTTGTTTGCTCGCGTGGGTTTTCGGCCCGTCGTCGTAGATTTGCTGGCCGACACGGCGTCGGCGCTGCCACACGATGACGATCGGAACGACGATCGCAGCCAAAACGGCGCCGGCGAAAAAATAAGCCGCGAGCCCCGCGATCATGCCAGCAAAGGGCTGGGGCCGCTCGATCGATTGCGGAATTTCAAAATGACGATCGGCGTTTGTTCGTCGCTGTTGCCATGGGGATTCTCGTGCAAGCAAGCGCGCACCGACGCGCGGTTCACGCGCGGGCTCGCTCCCAGTACTTCGGCCTTCTTCAAATCGTTCGCGTCAACGATCGCAGTCTCGACGCCGCAGGCGCGCGCGATCGCGGCGGCGGTTTCGTCGGGATCCTTCGGGCCGAACACGATGTGCCGCTCGTAGGGCGGCATCGTTCCCGTATAGCCGTCAATTTCGGCCACGTCCGGGCCGAGAATGCGGTAGAAATCTCCGCGCCTGCCCACCAGCCGCCCCGCGGCGGCGGCGGCGGCCGCCGCCAGCACCTTCAGCGCGCCGGCACTTTCGATGACGAGCTGCATGGATTCCGGCTGATTGACGGAGGCGTACGAGCCAGTGCGATCGGCAAGCATGCGCGCTAGCCGGCTCGGCCGAATCGACTCCGCAGGAATCGAGCGGCCCTGTGCGATCGCCACGGCCGTCTCGGAGATGCACAGCACGTCGTCCGGTGCGGCGATGCCCCTCACGCTCCGCTCGACGAGCACCGCGAGATCGTCGCCGGCCGCGATCAGCGGCGTTCGAACGGGAATCGCGATGACGCGCCCCACCATGCCCTGGGATTCGATCGCGAAGCTACGGCGGTTGGCGCTCACGACGCGATCACGCGCGTCGGTGCCCCGCCGGAAGCGAGCGCGTCGAGGATCTGCTCCATGCGCTGCACGCGCGAGCCTTTGAGTAATACCGCATCGCCCGCTTGCAGCTCGGCGCGCAGCGTCGCCGCAATTTCTTCATTAGAATGGAACGTCGCGACGGCATCGCGCGGCATCCCGGCGCGAAGCGCGCCGTTTGCAAGCGCCGCGGCGTGCTCTCCTCCACAGTACAATTTGAACAGCGCGGCGGTTGCGGCGGCGGCTCCCGTCTGCTCGTGCCGCGACTCGGCAAGCGCCCCCAGCTCGGCCATGCTGCCGAGCACGGCGATCCGGCGCTGCGCCGGGACCTCGCCGAGGGCGCGCAGCGCATAAGCGACGGCCGCCGGGCTCGCGTTGTATGCATCGAAGATGACGGTCGCGCCACCCGGCAGGCGATGCAGCTCGAAGCGGCCCGGCGGCAGGCGCAACTCGCCGAGCCCCGCGATCGCCGCCTCAAACGTGAGCCCGCAGTGCAGCGCGGCGCCGACGGCGAGCAACGCGTCCTGCAGGTGGTGCTCGCCGATCAGATGCCACCCGGCGAAGGCATGAGAGGCACCGAGCGTCAGCGGCACCTGGCCGCTTTGCGGCACACCGGCCTCGAGCGTCAAACCCGGAGCGGTCGGATCTCCGCACCGCCGCACCCAAAGCGTCGTTTTCTCGATGCCCGCCTGCGCCGCGAGGCGGCGCGTCCACTCATCGGCTGCGCTGCACACCCCGCGCGCGCCGCGTTCGAGCAGCGCGAATTTTGTGCGCGCCAGCTCGGCTTGGTTTTCAAAAAATTCCAGGTGCGCCTCGCCGACGTTCGTGAGGACGCCGACGTCGGGTCGGGCGATCTCGACGAGCTCGGCGATCTCGCCCGGGTGCCGCGCGCCCATCTCGACGACGGCGATCTCCGGGCCGCTGCCGGGGGCTCCGCGAAGGAGTTGATAACAGACCTTCGCCACACCCAATTCGTTGTTTTCATTGTCGTGCGTTGCGAGCACGCGGAAGCTTCGCTCGAGCAGCTGGCGAGTGAATTCCTTGGTCGTGGTCTTGCCAGTGCTGCCGGTGACCCCGACCACCACGGCCTGCGAGCGCGAGCGCAGCGCGGCGGCGCCGCGTAAGTATGCTTGCTTCGCATCGGCGGTAGCGACCGCCGGAACCGGACATGGCACCGGCAGCGCACTCACGTCGTCGACGACGACTGCCGCCGCGCCGCGCGCCAGCGCTTGCGCGATAAATGCGTGGCCGTCGAAATGAGCGCCGCGCAGGCAGACGAATGACTCACCGCTTGAGATGGTGCGCGAATCCGTGCTTGGCGCGAACGCCGCGGCCGCGCGCAGCGCTTCGCCGACCAACCGGCCGCCGCTGAGCGCGACGAATTCGCCGATCGTCAGGCCGCTCACGCGCGCACCCGCCGGATCGCCGCGGTTGCAGCGTCGACATCGGAGAACGGCAAGCGCTCGTCGCGCACCTGTTGATACGCCTCGTGACCTTTTCCGGCGATGATGACGACGTCGCCCGACCGCGCGTCCGCGATGGCGCGCTCGATCGCCGCCTTGCGGTCCGGCAGAACGACGTAGTCACCGCCGCCGGCCGGTTCGAGCCCTGCGAGGATGTCGTCGATGATCGCGTGCGGGTCTTCGAAGCGCGGGTTGTCGGATGTGACATAGACGGCGTCGGCCAATTCGCGCGCGATGCGGCCCATGACCGGCCGCTTTAGCGGATCGCGGTCGCCGCCGCAGCCGAACACGCACAGTACCCGCCGCTTGGCGATGGCGCGCGCGGCGGTCAAGACGTTCCGCAAGCTGTCCGGCGTGTGCGCAAAATCGACGTAGACACCGATGTCGCCGGCGGGAACCGCCGACATGCGCCCGGGGACGTCGCGCACCGCCTCGATGCCTGCGGCAATCGCTTCGACTTCGAAATCCATGGCGCACGCTGCCGCGATAGCCGCCATGGCGTTCGCGATGTTGTACGGTCCGGACAGGTACGTGACAAATTTGGCGGGGCGCAGCGCCGCCACGGCAAAATTCGTCGAATCCAAACCGTACGTTATCTCCGACGCGACCAAATGCGCGTCGCGCCGCTCGATCGCGTACGTCAGGACGCGCGGCAGCCGATCGGCAAGTCTTTGCCCTTCCGCATCATCGGCGTTCAGGACGCTCGTGCCCGGCGGTTTGCGCCCGCCCCGCGCGGTGCGCTCGAACAGCGTGCGCTTGGCCGCACGATATTTCTCAAAGCTGCCGTGAAAATCTAAATGATCGTGGGTGATGTTCGTCAGTACGGCGACGTCGAAATCAACATCGTCGACGCGATGGAGTGCGAGCGCGTGGCTCGACGTCTCGATCACCGCACCCGTCGCGCCGGCCGTAGCAAAGCGGGCGAGCAAGTGCTGCACGTCGTGCGCATAGGGCGTCGTATGCTCGGACTCGAGTTTGAATTTTCCGTCAAGCCGAGCCCCCAACGTGCCGATCATCCCAAACGGTCGCCCCGCGGCGTGCGCGATCGCTTCGATAAAATGCGCCGTTGTCGTTTTTCCGTTCGTCCCCGTAATGCCGACGCAGGTCAGGCGATCGGCGGGCCGCCCATAAAAGGTCGCCGCGATGGGGGAGAGCGCGGCAAGCGCGTCGCCGACGCGCACGACCGGCGTGCGCGTGGGCACATCGACCGTACGCTCGGCGATCACCGCCACGGCGCCGCGGCGCACTGCCTCGCCGGCAAATGCATGGCCGTCGCTTCGCGCGCCGCGCAGGCAGAAGAACGCCGCGCCCGGTTCGACTGCGCGCGAGTCGACCGCGAGGGAATTGACGATGACGTCAGGATCGCCGCTAATTCGTGCGTCGCCGACGTCGGCGACCAGGCGCCGCAGCAGCGTCGGCATATGGGCATTCATTACCAGGGACTCGGGGCATTCCCTTGCAGCGCCGTGGCCGGCGCTTCCCCGGGCGACGGCGCGATGTCGAAGATCGTTCGCCGCCCCTTAGCGCGCGCCGCAAATCTCGGCATGATGCCTTCACGCCAAAACAGGCGCGTCGCCAGCTCTTTGAACGCGGGCGCGGCCACGAGCCCGCCGTAATAGGCGCCGCGCGGCTGATCGATTTTCACTAAAATGACGTACTGCGGCCGGTCGGCCGGCACGACGCCAATGAACGACGCCGTGTACGCGCCCGGAACGTACTCGCCGTCGACGACGATCTGCGCGGTGCCGGTCTTTCCGGCGATCGCGTAGCCGGGGATTTTTGCGCTTTCGCCGGTGCCGCGTTTGACGACGTCGCGCAGTATGGCGAGCAATTTCGCCGACGTCTCCGGGCGCATCACGCGATCAACGACCTGCGGCTGGTAGCGCTTGACGACGTGGCCCGCGGCGTCGATGACCTCGCGCACGATGAGCGGGCGCATGAGCAGGCCGCCGTTCGCAACGGTGCAATACGCCCGCGCCAGCTGAAGCGGCGTTACCGAAATGCCTTGGCCGAAGCCGATGGTGGCGAGGCGCGATCCCCACCAGCTGTCCGGCGTCCCGACGATACCCGCGCTCTCGCCCGGCAGATCGACGCCCGTCGGATTGTCGAAGCCGAAGCGCCTAATGTACTCGTACATCGTCTGCTTGCCGATGCGCATCGCCACCTGCGCCGCGCCGACGTTGTGCGAAAAGGTGACGATGTCGTCGAGCGTCTCGACGCTGCGGCCTGAAGCCAGCAGGCCGTCGTCGGCGTTCCAAATCGTATAGCCACCCACTTCGATCCGATTGGTCGCGCGAAACGTGTCGTCGAGCGTCACTTTGCCGGAATCCAGCGCGGCCGTTGCGGTGACCAGCTTGAATGTAGAACCCGGCTCGTACGGGTCGGTGATTGCGCGATCCCGCCACGCCGCTTCCGGATACGCGGTATAGTGATTGGGATCGAAGTTGGGATAGTTTGCCAGCGCGAGGATCTCGCCGGTGCTCGCCCGCATGATGACGACGCTGCCGCCGGCCGCGTCGTGCGCGCGCACGGTCTGTTGTAAGACGCGATCCGCGGCGTACTGCAGGGTTCGGTCGAGCGTGAGGATGATCGTGTCGCCGGCGCGCGCCGGAACGACGAGGCGCCGGCCGAACGGGATCGGGCTTCCGGCGCTGTCGGTGTTCTCGATGATCTCGCCCTTTTTCCCGGCGAGCTGCGCGTCGAATGCGAATTCGATTCCCGATAGGCCCTGGTTGTCGTCGCCGGTGAAGCCGATGACGGTCGAAGCGACGGGCCCCTGCGGACTAACTTCGGCGCCCGTTGGTTCCGGTCGAGTGCTGATGCCCGGTATTGCGAGCTGGTCGATTTTCGTCGCGATTCCCTTGGGTACTTCGCGCGCGAGGTACACGAACGACGCCTTGCCGCGCAACGCGGCTTCGAGCGCTTGCGGCGTTTGACGCAGGAGCGGTGCGAGCGCGCGCGCTGCAGCGGCCGGGTTCTTTATGCGCGCCGGCTTCGCGGCGATGGCCGACGCAGGTATGTCGACGGCGAACGGTACGCCGAACCGATCGACGATGTCGCCGCGCGCGCCGAGGAGATCGATGTACGACTTCTGCTCGTCGGCTGCGATCGCGGCAAGACTCGACGAATCGCGCACCTGGATGACAAAGAGGCGAACGATGAGTCCCGCCGCGATCGCGAAGATCGCCCAGAGGAGGAAGATTGCGCGCGGCCGCAGCGGGCGGAGTTCTTTTTCTTTCATTGAACGGCGGACGCGCGGACGCGCCCGTCGATTACCTTACGTGCAACCAGCGTGTGATGTTTTCAAATCGCGCCGCGAAGGTTGTCGAACGCGGCTTGGCCTTGGCGGCGACCCGAACCGGTACGTATACGACAGCGGCGGGCGCCGTCATGTGCAGCTGCTGGGCGACGCGTTCGAGCTGCGTTAACGCCTGCGCTTGCGCCAGCCGCTGCCCGAGCGCGTCGGCCGATTGGCGCAGCACGGCTTGCTGTTGGCGATCCGCCGAGAGCCGGTACGTCTGCGCTGCGAGTTCGGCCGTCATGCCGACGTAACCGAACATGAGCAGGAGCGGCACGGCCACGAACAATCCGATGCGCGCCCGGTGCTTGATTGCCGCGCGAGTTCTTCGCCGCGCGCGCCACGCCGTGGAGCGCTCGCCCGTAGATGGCCGCGAACCTTTTTTTTCGTAGCTATGCGCGGCAAGCGCCATGCTATGCCGCCTCTCCGGGTTCGGGCAAAGCGACGACGCCGATCTTTTCGATTGCGCGCAATTTTGCACTGCGGCTGCGCGGATTTGCGCGAACCTCGGATTCGGTCGGGAGCAGCGGTTTGCTCGTGAGGATTTTTGCAATGCCGGCCGAGCGCGCCGCCAGAAACGAGCGCTTGACCACCCGATCCTCGCCCGAGTGGAACGAAATCACCACGCAGCGGGCGCCGGGTTTCAGGTGATCGACTGCCGCCTCGAGGCTGCGGCGCAGGGCGCCGAGTTCGTCGTTGACCGCGATGCGGAGCGCCTGAAAGGTGCGCGTCGCCGGGTGGATGGCGGCGTGCCGGCGACGACTGCCGGCAGGTAAGGCGCTCAGCACCGCAGCGACGAGATCGCCGGTCCGCAGCAGCGGCGAGCGTTCGCGCCGGCGCACGATTTGGCGCGCGATGCGCCGCGCGTTGTGCTCCTCTGCCAAGCCGAAAAACAGGTCGGCAAGTTCGGCTTCGCTCAAGCTGGCGAGCAGATCGGCGGCGGTTGGGCCGCCGCCCGCGTCGTCGAGGCGCATGTCGAGCGGCGCGTCGATCGAAAACGCAAAACCGCGTCGCGGGTCTGCGAGCTGCGGCGATGATAGGCCCAAATCGTACACGCTGCCGTCTACCTCGCGATAGCCGGCGGTATCGAGTGCCGAAGCAAGCTCTGCAAAATTCGCATGGAGCGCGATGAGACGGCCCGCGTGTTGTGAGGCGAGCGCTTGCGCGCGCTGCCACGCGGCGCGATCGGCGTCGAGCGCGACCACGCGGCAGCTCGAATCCCGCCGGAGCAACGCCTCGCTGAACCCTCCGGCGCCGAACGTGCAATCGACATAGACGCGCTGCACCCCCGGCGGCGGGCCGTTGCGGTTTTCGTATGACGCAAGCAGCAGACCGAGCGCCTCATCCAGCATGACGGGCGCATGATTAGTAAAGTCCAAGCTCCGTCATCAAGTCGGGCAGCCGCTCGGGCGGCGAGCTCGCCTTGCTCCAACCCCAGGCCGACCAGACCTCGACTCTTGTCAGCGTTCCGACGATTACCGCATCGCGATCGATGGCCGCGTAGGCGCGCAGCGCCGCCGGAACCACAAAGCGTCCCTGGCCGTCGAGCGATGCTTCTTCGGTGTTCGCGAACAGATGCCGCACGAAGCTCCGGTAGCGATGGTCCTTGAGCGCCGCCGCCTCGAGCTTGTCGCAAAAGTCCGCCCACGTCGTTTCCGGATACAGCGCAAGACAGGCGTCGGGCGGCGCGATCGTCATGATAAAGTGGTCGCCGAGCTTCGCGCGGATGCGCGCCGGAATCGTCAAACGGCCTTTCTCGTCGAGAGAATGGACGAACTGTCCCGTAAACTTCGGAAGCACGCTCATAGTAGGTGAACAAAGCCCCATAGCGAGCCACTTTATCCCACTATACTCCACTGCGTGCGGTTTTGTAAAGTCCCGCAGTAGATGGGCCTTGGGCGGGGTTAGGAGCCGGTAACGACGATGCTCGCTCTGGCGTACTTCGCGGTGACGTCGACGACGACGCGATCGGCGCCGGCGCGCGCTAGGTTCATGCGCCACGGACCCCCGGTCGGTCCGAGCGGCACGACTTTCAGCTCTACCCTGAGGGATTTTCCGGGATCGAGCGTGATCGTGCTGCGAAACGGATCGCACACTTTTGCATAGCAGAACGACAGCACCCAACGCTTCGGCACATGCGCCGCGGCCAACTCGATGCCGCGCCGCGACGGAGCGGTGTTTTTCACGCTAATGTACAGCTGGCCTGGGGTCGAGGCGGGCGACGTCAGCTCGGCCCGGCCCGCCACGCGAAGGTCCGGCCGCGCGGGAACCAGCGCCAACCGCTGCTCGTCGGCTTGCTGTTGCACGATCGTATCCGGCGCGGCTGCCGCGGATCTTCGAAGCAGCGCCACCGCGGCGCCGGCTTTGCCGGCGAGGATTTCCGTGCGCGCCATCTTGAGATAGCCGCGACCGATTTCGTACGCCGCCGTCTTCGCAGACGGGTGCTTGAGCAGCATCGACCTCGCGATCGCGATCCCCCGGCGCTCCGCGGCGGCGGCGCCGGCGAATTCTTTCAAATCATTGAGCGCGCTGGCGAGCGTGTACCAGCTTTCGGGGTTGCCCGGCGCGACCTGCGCCTCGGCTCGAGCGACGCTCTCCGCCGCGCCGTATTGGTGCAACTCGTAAGCGGCGAGGTACTCGCCGTCGTACGCCGCGGTATCGAGCGGCGCGAGCGCGACCGCTTCCGAGTACGCACGCAGTGCTGCGACGAATTGTTCTCGATCCGTCGCGACCTGGCCGCGCAGCAGCGCTTCCTTTTCCGCATCCGTTCGCGCTTTGCCGGTCGGCGCGTCCGCCCGCGCGCTCAACCGATACGCGTTTGCCAGCGCCAGCTGCAGGCCGTCGAGCTCCTTCGTGCTTTGGGAAAAATCGAGCTGGGCTTGATGTGCACCGTTTTGCATGCCGTTCAGGCGCTTGAGCGCGACGGTTCCCGCCGTGATCGCCGCTGACGGGTTATGCGCGGCAACTGCGGCATTGATCCGCTTCGTCGCCTCGAGGGCGATCGCATCGAATGCGCTTTCGGTAGGCGTCGTCTGCGGCGACCTGCCGGACAGTATGGCGTCGAGCACGTGCGAGAGCGTCGGAGCGTCCAGCTGCTGCACGTTGCGGTACCGGACGATGCCGCTCTTGTCGATTACCAGCGTCGTCGGAATCGAGCGGATGTCGTATGTTTCTTCTACCTCACCGTTCGAATCGAGAACGATCGGATAGCCGATGCCCTTGACGCTCGCGAACACGCGGACCAGTTGCGGGCTTTCTTTGTCGTCGACGCCAAAAAACACGACGCCGCGCGATCGATACTTTCGATCCAGCGCGACGAGGTCGGGCGTCTCCGCGCGGCACGGCGGACACCAGGTAGCGAAGAAGTTCAGCACCACGATGCGGCCGCGCAACGCGTCAAGCGCAAGCTGTTGCCCCGACAGCGAGCGCAGCGCGAAGTCCGGCGCGTCTTTTCCCACCGGCGGCAGGGATGCGTGGGCCGACGAGGATGCGGCCACGCATGCCAAAGCCGTGAACGCCCAGCGCAGCGCTCGCCTCATCATGCATGCTCGGTTCTCGACGCGCGCTAAGGTTGCTTTTTCGCGGTAAAAATGATATTGTGGCGCTACGTGCGCGCCCGCCACCATGGTCGCGACGTCATTCTTGTTTATTCCGCCTGATGGAACCGAGGGATCGATCGTGGCTTTTCAAGACCGGATGTTGACGTGCCGTGATTGCAGGGCTGAGTTCGCATTCACGGGGGGCGAACAAGAATTTTACGCGCAGAAGGGCTTCGAGCACGAGCCGGCACGTTGTCCGAATTGCCGCCAGGCCCGAAAGCGAGACCGGTCAAGCGGCGAACGGGTCATGTACGACGCCGTTTGCTCGCAATGCGGCGCCACCACCCAAGTACCGTTTTCGCCGCGCCCGGACAAACCGGTCTATTGCCAAGACTGTTACCGGACTGTGTCCGGTCGCCGGGCGCGCGCTTAAAACTCCGTTAAGGGCCTCGAGCGCCGACCATCTCAAGCGGCTGGCCGGGGGGCAAAACCTGCCCGCGCCTCGAATCCAGCCCGCCAAATCCCATAGCCCGCACCGAATCGGGCGCATAATCGTTCAACGAATGTCCGAATAAGAAGGATAGAGGATAACGGTTTGGCCCGATTGCCGCAGCTCTGCCAAAAATTTGTCCGCGCCGCCTCGCTGGCGGTTTTCGCCGCAGTTGCCGGCTGCAGCGGCGGCGGCTTTTTGCCGTTCGAGCAGGGACCGCACAGCATGCCTATGGGCGAGCTGGACCACATCGTCACGGCGCAATCGCAGGCGTACAGCGTGCCGGCGCCGCTCATCCGCGCGGTCATCGAACAGGAGTCCGGCCGCGATCCGTCTGCGATCTCGTCGGCCGGCGCGATGGGGCTGATGCAGCTGATGCCCGGCACGGCGCGCGCCTACGGAGTGATCAATCCGTTCGATCCCGCCGAAAACGTGGCGGGTGGAACGGCTTACCTTGCGGATCTCATCCGCCGGTACCGCGGCAACGTCCCGCTGGCACTGGCCGCGTACAACGCCGGCGCCGGGGCGGTGGCGAAATACGGGGGCATTCCGCCGTACTCCGAAACGCAAGCATACGTGCGTAGCATCCTTACGATTTATAGCCCGCCGGCGGCGCATCGCTAGGCTGTAGTGCGCGAACGAAGTTCGCTTAAACGGCGAGGTTTGTAGTGCGCGAACGAAGTTCGCTTAAACGGCGAGGCTTGTAGTGCGCGAACGAAGTTCGCTGCGCCTCGCGAGCGAAGCTCGCGAAAGGAAATCGGTCGCATGAGCGTGCGCTCCGGCGGCGCGTCCGATCACGTCGAGCGCCTCCGCTGGATGACTGCAGGTCAGGACCTTGCAGGCCCGCGCTCGCGCGGGCGCCGGGTCGGGCTGCGGGCCTCTATCCTGGACCGATACCTGCTGAACGAGATGGCCGCGCCGGCGGCGTTTGCGGCGGCCGCGTTCACGCTGTTCCTGCTCATCAACTCGTTCTTTTTGGCGGCGGACTATGTGATCAACAAGGGCGTGCCGTTTACTCTGGTCGCTCGCTACATCGTGCTGCAGCTGCCGGCATTTATGTCGCTCGTCATCCCGTTCTGCGCGTTGTTCGGGGTGCTGCTTGGGGTCGGACGGATCGCGGGCGACAACGAGCTCACCGCGCTGCGGACAAGCGGCATCAGCCTGCATCGGATTGCCGCGCCGTATTTTGCCGCCGGGCTGGCGCTCACCGTCCTGGCGTTCGTCATCAACGACAGCATCGCGCCCATCGCGCTCACTAAGTCACAAGAGCTCTTCCGCCAGATTGCCTATCATTCGAGCCAACCGATCATCGAACCATATCGCTTCATTCGCACCGAGGACGGCAAGCACGTCATTTACGTCGAGGCCACCGATCCCGACGGCACCATGCATGGCGTCGAGATCTACACGATCGCGAACGGCGTTTTTCCGCAAAGCTTGACGTCGAAGATCGGCCATCAGGTCAACGGCCAGATTGTGTTGCGTGACGGCGTGCAAAGTGAATACAACGCCGACGGCCTCGTGACGCGCCAGCAGCATTTCCAGACGCTGACGTTTCCGCTAGGCGACTCCGCGCAGCTCTACAGCAGTTCACAGTCACCCTGGGAAATGAATTCGCACGACCTTGCCAAGCAGATCCAGGCAATGCGCATGGCCGGCGAGGATCCGCGCGACGCCGAAATGATCCTGCAACGCAAGTACGCGTTTCCGGTGGCGGCGTTGATCGGCGTATTCGTGGCCCTCCCGCTGGCGATTGCGTTCGGAAAGCGCGGCCGCGGCGTCGCCGCAATGCTCGCCATTGTCGTGCTGTTCGCGTATTATCTGTTGATGGCGGCAACCAACGCGCTTGGGAAAAACGGCGCGCTCTCGCCGACCTTGGCGGCTTGGATTCCCAACATCCTCGTCGGCGGTGCGGGCTTGATGCTGCTGCTCCGCGAGGAGCGCTGACCGCCGCTGCATGCGTCCGGCCGCAGCGGTCCTTGCGGGTGCTCTTGCGTGCAGCATGCTGCTGCAGGCGGTGAGTGCGTTAGCCGACGTTTCCGCATCGCCCGCGCCCGGTTATTCTCCCACGCCGGCGCCGGCGGTGTTTCCGCTGCAAGGCTCGGGCACGACGGATTACCCTTATAATGGAAGGAACGGTCCACAACCCGTCGCGACCTCGGCCGCCCAGGCGATGACGCCGCCACCCGGCGCAGCCAGCCCTTCGCCGACGCCTGCCCCGGGCTTCGCGGACGTCACCGCAGACGAAGTCTACGGCAACAGCAGACCGTCCGGCGACATGACCGCGCTGGGCCACGTCATCATCAGGTACCAAAAATACGACATCTTGGCGGACGCGGCGCGCTACAGCGGCACGACCAAAATCATCCGCGCGACCGGGCATGTCCAATTCGTGTCATCCACCGGCGACACGGCAACCGCCAGCGCCCTCGACTACGACACGGCTAAAGACCAGGTTTCGATGTTTGACGTCAACGGCCAGACGGCGTCGATCGCGGTGCAGGGCCAGCAGATTCGCGGCGCGCTATATTACAAAGCGCGCAAGGCGGTGGTGGACAGCGACGGCCACACCATCCTCTACAACGGCTGGGTAACGACCTGCGATCCGGCTCATGTTGCATTTCACATCACCGGCCGCGAGATCGAAATCCGCCCCGACGACCGGGTCATCGCCCACAGCTCGAGGCTCTATCTTGGCAGCTTTCTGGCGGCGGCCCTCGGCATTTTGGTGCTGCCGCTGAGCCAGAAGGCCGGCCACCGCTCGACGATCTTGCCGCGCATCGGTTACAACTCGTATTACGGGTTTTACGAGAAGAACTACATCAATTTCTACCGTTCACCGTCGTTTTACGGAACCTATCACGTCGATCTTTATCAAAAAGTCGGTCTCGGGCTCGGCGCCGACATCTTCTTCCAAGGTCGCCGCGGCGGGGGCGAACTCTCGATGTACTTGGTGCAAAACAGTTCACGGCAGCGCGCGTTGACCGGCGCGCGCAACGCGTTCAACGCAACGCTCAGCTACCAACACATGTTCGGCCAGCATTTATTCGGTTCGGTGAACGCCAACTTCGTTTCGAACTCCGGCCTGTTCGTGGCGTTGCCGTCCACCGCATCGACCAACGTCAGCCTAACGCACGTGGGCGGCCGGAGCACGACGAACTATGCCTTTACCGCGACGCGCTCCGGCAGCGCGATCGCGGTGAATGGGCTGATCAGCCACACGATTGCGTTTACCCCGACGCTGTCGGAGAACGTTTCGGCGTCGCTGCAGGACACGAGCAACCCGAGTTCGACGCTGAGCGTGTACTCGCGCGCGCTGTCGTTTATGTCGGACACGCATTATACGGGGCGCACGTTCGACGCGGACCTCGTCGATCAGACGAACCACGGCGTGCAGATCGCCACGGATGCCACGGGCAACACGACGCAGACCCCGGTGATCGGCCTCAACAAAGTGCCCGAGCTGACGCTGCGCACGCGCCAGTTCCAGGTGCAGCGCTTCCGGCTTCCCTTGAGCTTCACGCTCATCGACGGGCTTTATGACGACGAGTACGATAAAGTTTATACGACGCGCGTGGAGGGCGATCTGCAGCTCGGCAGCGCGTTCTACCGCATCGGGCAAAACGGCAGCTTCAACGCCACCGCGACGCTGCGCGAGGATGCGTACGGCACGGGCGACCTGCAGGGAGCGCTGATTCAGCAATACAACCTGCAGGAATTTTTCGGCAGGCACTTCGACGACACGCTGTCGTACGCGAGTCAAAGCGTGCGCGGTTTCACGCCGCTCTTGTCGTTCGACCGGCTGACGAGCAGCGAAGGCGTCAGCGACATCTTTGACGTGTATAACGGCAGCGTCTATCGCTTCACTGCCTCAGCCAACTACGATTTCCAGCACCGCTTCTTGAGCCCGATCAACTACCAGCTGAACATTCTACCCAATCCGTACGCCAGCGTCAGCTTGGGAGAGTCCTATGACCCGCACGGCTCGGGATACAGCCCGCTGGCCGTTTCGCTCGCGACGCCGCTGGGCCGCAACGACTACTTCGAGTTCGCCGGATTTTACGACTTCAAGCAGCACGGCGTGCAAGGCGGAACGTATTTCCTCCAGCACACGGTGGGAGATTGCTATCAGGTGCGGATCGCGTACCGCCAGCCGCTGCGCGAGGTCGACCTGTCGTTCAATTTGCTCGCCTTCCCATCCGAGACCGCGGGCTTCGGCATCAACGCGCAGGGACCGATTCTACCGACCAGCTTCGAATATTAGCGGGGATCGCGGTGCCCCGCTCTATCTGAAAAACGAAATAATAGACAAACGTTCGGCGCTCAACGAACCACCAGTTCATGTTGAAACCGGACGATCGTGCCAATTCCTCATACGTGTTTGCGATCTCGGCAAACGATAATCGCTCTGGGTGATCGGTTTGGTAAAATTCAGCACGCCGAGCCAAATGTTTCTCGCTGAATAAGTAGGGGTACGTGCGCCGCGCCGATTCGTTCGTACGCGGTATTACGTTTGCGATGAGAATGCATCTATCTGAAGCAATGCGGAAGACCCCGGGAAACGCATCGAAATGTTCGCACCGCGCACCGAACGTCGAAGAGGGGTTGTCCAAAACGATGAGATCAAAACGCGAAGAACTGCGCTTCAGCTCCTCAAAGGAGTCAGTAATCCTGACCGTTGCTCTTGGCAGATTGCGCTTGAGGTCGGATTCGAACGCGGGATCAATCTCCCAGACTTCGAGAGAGCGCACGCGCGACACATAATCAACGGTATGCGACGTTCCCGTCTTTCCAAAAATTTCCACAGCGCAGAGACGTTCAACCGGGACATTTCGTGCCCTTAGCTTTCGAAACACCCGGTGCATCGGCTTGAGCCTCAGCTTCCTTTGCGCGGCCGCTAGAAGCCCGCGTATGATCTCAAGCAACGTTTGATGCTACAACTGTGCTGCACCCGTCACGGCGGCGGCAGCGTTACGATGACTTCGCCGCCCGTAATGTACAGGTTCGGATTGGCCGGCCCGCCGCTCTTGTTCGGCGGCGTCGTGAGCTGGTTCACAAACGAACCCGATTGGGTCAGCGGGATGACGAGCGAAAAACTCGTGGACGAGGGACCGCAGCAGCCGAGCGCGTCCGCCGGTATGTGGCTCGTATCTGTCGTGATGTAGTTCACGTAGATTTGCACGGCCGGCGGGGTTGTAACCGTGCCGCCGCCGGGCTGGGTGCTCGCGCGGATCGAAAGATCCGGGATCGGCAGGGTGATCGACAACGCGTTGTTGGTGCCGCCGTTGCCGCTCGTCTGCGGCACGAACTGGAAATCGTTCGCGTTCAAGATGATCGGGATGAACGTGACGGTCGTGCCGGAGGTGCCGATGCCGCTCAATACTTTATACGCGTAAAGGAAATTGTTCGGCTGCGTGAGCGTGTCGAAGCCGTAGACGAACTCTTGATCCCAATGCGTGTAGGTGCCGTTTTGCGCCTCGTTGGCGTACGGTTCGCCCGGCACTTCACCCGCACCCGAGTTGACGTTGGTATTGGGGTCCGTGTCGGCGTTGACTGCGATGATATAGTCGCCTTGCGACGGCGTGATCTGGCCCTGCACGAAGATCTCGAACGTGATCGTGCCGGCGGATGGAATAACGTGCGGTAGATCACCCGCGACGGGTCCCTTGCCGCAGCCTGAGCCGACTGCGAGGGCGAAGACACCGAACGCCGCTACGACGAGGGCGGACGCGTGACGGCCGAGCGCGAACTGCGGTTGCGGAGGTTGCATGCCAGTCACTCTTCGCGAAGCGCTGAAAAAACGCCCGGTGGGCGGCAACGGCCGCATGTCCCGCGCCGGCCGCGAGCGTGCGGCGCGGCCGTCGTTCGTCCTCAGCCTGCTGCTGACGCTGGCGTGCGCGCTGCTGACGTCGCTCGCCTTTCCGAAAACGAACGCCACGCCGCTTGCGTTCGTCGGGCTCGCACCGCTTTTCTGGCTGTGGTCCAAATCGTCCTGGAAAGCGGCTTTTTGGTGGGGCCTGCTCGGCGGCGCGATCATGTATACGAGCGCGCTGCACTGGATCACCGACTCGCTGTGGTTCATCATCGGCAATTGGTTCGTGCTCGGCATGGTGCTCGGCGCGATCGTGGAAGGCACGTTCGTCGCCATCATCGCGCTCATCACGTCGGCGATGTGCCGCGGGCGCATCGGCGCCGCCGCCGTGTTCGCGATTCCCGCCGTCTGGCTATTGCTCGACACGTCGCGGTCTTATTTCTTGCCGCAGCTGCCGTTCGGCGAGCTCGGCGACGTCGCGATCAACGTACCGTTCTTGCTGCCGCTTGCCGCGTTTGCGGGCGTCGCCGGCTTGACGGCGATCGTCGCGCTCGTCAACGGCGCGGCGCTCGGCATTGTCGCGGGATCGCCGCGCGCGCGGCTCGCAGGGATCGTCGCGCTCGGCGCCATCGTCGCGCTCGCCGTTGCCGGCGACGTCGCGCGTTCGCGCGCGGTGATTCCCGCTGCCAACGTGCGCGTAGCGGTCGCGCAAGGCGATATCTCCCAGCGCGTGAAGTGGTCGCCGGCGGGGTTCGCGCACACGATGAACGTCTATGCGAACTTGACCGTAAGCGCCGCGCGGGCCGGCGCCAAAATCGTCATCTGGCCCGAGACCGCGATTACCTCCTTCCCCTTGCAGGATCGCCGGCTCATGCTCCGCCTACAGGCGCTGGCGGCGACCTCGCACGTTTGGCTCATCGCCGGCACGCTCAACGCGCCGTCGCCACACGTGATCTACAACTCGGTCATCGACATCGCCCCGACCGGCGGCTACTTCGGCGAGTACGACAAGCACATCTTGGTGCCGTTTGCCGAATACTTGCCGCTCGATGCGCTTTTGAGAAAACTGCCGCTCTTCAACCAAGCGTCGTGGTTCAGCGCAGGCCCGGGCCCGCGCTTGCTCCCCGCCGGCTCGGTCAGCTTCGGCCCGCTGATCTGTTTTGAATCCGCCTTTTTGTACTATATCCGCGACACGGTGAATCTCGGAGCGAACGCGCTGGTCATCGTGACCGACGATGCGTGGTTTGACGGCAGCCCCGGACCCCAGCAGCACGCAGACTTTTCACGGCTGGACGCGGTGGCGACCGGTCGCTGGGTCGTGCGCGGCGCCGACACCGGCATATCTCAGCTGGTCGATCCGAGCGGGCGCATCGTCAGCCTGCTGCCGATGGATCGGGCGGGCGTGCTGCTGGGCGACATCGGCCCGCCCGTCGAAACCGCTTACGATCGATACGGCGCCGATTGGCTGTTCGTTCTGGCTGCGCTCGCGGCGCTGATCGGCATCGTCCGGCCGCGGGAAAGAGCGAAGGGATGGCGATCCCGGCGCGCGATCTCGTAGCTCGAATCGCACCCGCGTTGCGGCGCTGGGACACGTGGGGCATCGCCGCCGCAATCGCATTCTTCGCGTTCCTTACCTACTATCTGGTTTCCGGGCTGATGACGCCGGCGAGCGTTGCGCCGGCCGATCAGCAGCTGACCATGCGCGGCATCCACGGTCAGGCGGAGCGCGCGGGCGAACTCGGCTGGCGATTCTCCGCCGACTCGACGACCGCGTCACCGGACGGCACGACGGCGACCTACAACGGCGCGCGAGCGACCTACTACCTGGCGGGCAAGCCGGCGTATCGCCTCACCGCCGCCCGTGTGCTCATCGATCTGCGCACGCTCAACTACACTGCCAGCGGCGGCGTGCACGTGTGGTCGGTTGCCGGAAAAAAGCGACAGGACTTCAAGACCGACGACGTGCTGTGGAACCAGGTGCCGCAGCTTTTGAGCTGCCCGAAGCCCGTGCATGTCTCGTACGGCGGCACGATTTTAGAAACCGCGCATCTGAGCATCAACTTGCGCACAGGCGACACTCAGTTCGGCCGGACGACGATCGAATCGGGAAGCTAAGGCTACAGGCGGTTGCGGACCTTACGCTTGGCCCGGTCGAAGTCGGCGGCAACCGTATGACCGGTTTCCTTCGTTTTTGAGGCGAGTTTTTGACCGGGGGTCATGCGCTTGCGAGCCGCCTCTCGCTTGCCGCGCTCCGCGCCCGCTTTGACGCGGTGTTTCGCTTCGTCAAGCGTATCGGCAGTGTTGTCGACCGCTTTGTGAATCTTTCTTCGAACGCTCATGTGGTTGGCGCTCCTCCCCTTCTTTAGACGGCAGCTCGGCGACCCGTGAGCAAACGGATGATCAGCAGCAGCACGACGCCACCGACGAAGGCGACGAGAATGCTCCAAAGGTTGATGCCGGTCGCGCCGATGTGGCCGAACGCGTTGAAGATCCAGCCGCCGAGAATGGCGCCGACGATGCCGACGATCAGATCGCCGAGAATGCCGCCCGGTCCCTCCCCGGGGACGACAGCCTTCGCGAGAATGCCGGCGATGATCCCCACGATAATCCAGGCCAAGATGTCCACGGGCCGCTCCTTTGCTCAAGACAAGTGGGATTCATATTCCACATTCGCGGCGTCTTAAACGGCCCCGGTTGATGACTGTCCGAGGCAACTGGAGCGGTCGCCTTGTAGAGGCTGCTAGGTCGCGCCGTTATTTCTTGCTCGCCCAGCGCCGAACCGGCGCGTCATCGCTTCGGCCCGTACGATCGGCTCTTGACCCGTCGCGCGCCGCAGCGCATCAACGAAATAATTTGCGGCTGATTCCGTCGATCGCGCCTTCGTCGGGTCGTACAGCCGGCGGATGGGTTCCGGCGATTCGTCATCGAGCTGCACGTCCCAGAGATTGTTCGACCAGGCGGCGGCAACGGTGAACTTCCGATAGCGCGCGCTCTTGCCGTCCAGCGCCATTTTGGTTTCGCGCAATTGGGCTTTGATGTTTTCGAAAAAACTACGAATGTAGTCGTTTGGTTCCACGGGCGATGGCTCCTAAGAAAGGCGTCGATACGCGCAGGGGCGGGGGAGTAGTCTTCTTTCGACGGCACCGGGCGTGGTTCCCGCGCTGAAAGAGGCTTGTGCGGGGGCTATGCGGGCGGACAGCACGTACCGGTCGCTGATGTCGTTCGTCAAAACAAACGTCGGCCGTTGCGTTACCTGCAGCGCGCTGAATTCGGCGCTCCACCGGCGCAGGGTCGCTTCCGCGGCGACGGCGACGGCGACGCCCTTTTCGCCGACCGGTTTGCCCTCGATCATGCCCGCTTTTGCCAGGGCAAGCTGCACCCGATCGTCTGCTCCAGCCACGCTATCCGCCATTCGCACGACAGCCGATCGCCGAACGCGTCGCGGACGCGCGCGAGCGCCGGCTCGGAATACTAGCACCATGACGACATGACGTCGAGGAAGTAGACGAGCCGGATCACGACGTCGCGAGCTGCGCCTTCAGCCAGTCGATGACTTTCACGGGCGTCGGATCTTCACCGTAGGCCAGCGCCAAGTAGCACGACGCAAAGTCGCCGACGTAGACGAGCGAGAGCATGCGCGCCAAACTGCTCTCGCCCTTCGCCCAAACGTCGTCGATCCGCACGCCGGCCTTGCCGATGATCTGGGTGGTGAGCTCGACCCGCTTCGCGATGTGCGCCGGCTCGCGATCGTCGCGCAAGAAGACGACGGACAATTCGGCCTCCGGTTTCGCCTGACCGTGCGTACCGCTCCAACCGACGGTCTCGTTGTGATTGAGCTCCGGCAGGACGTTGGCGATCGCATAGGCCTTGGCGTTTTCGTTGATCTGGGTTTTCCACCGATAGGCGGCTACGCCACGCTCGCCCTGCGAACCGTAGATGACGGGCAGCTTGCCAACCCAGGCCGCCGCCAGCCGTTTTGCTCCATTGGATGCCTCGGGCACGTCGGGGTTGCAGTCGTTGCGGATGCCCACAAGCACCGCCGCCGCTTCGTCGATGTCATCGAGCAACGCGCGGGGCATGAGTCCGATCCGCGCCGCAGCCACGATCAGCGGGATAAACGAATAGCCGAGCGCAGCACGAGGCTGCAGTCCGCCGGGGAACTTGATCAACGGCACGCCGTCCGCCGCTGCCTTCTCTGCCAATTTTCCGCCCGTGGTCGCCGCGAGCAGCGCGGCGTGCGCCTTCCGCGCCAGATCGTAGCACGACAGCGTTTCTTCCGTGTTGCCCGAATTGCTCGCCGCGACGACCAGCGTGTCGGGTCCGACGTAGCCCGGCAAGTGATAATCCCGCACGACCGCCGCTGGGCAGGCCAGCAGCGGGCTGTACGTCGCTTGCAGCATGCTCCCGCCGATCGCGGAACCGCCCATGCCGGCGATGACGACGTTCGCAAACTTTCGCTTGACGAGGGCGCCGAGGTCGGCATCGAGCGCGATCTTTTTCGCGTCGCCGATTTGTTCCGGCAATCCCAAAATCGCCCCGAGCATGTCGCTTGGATCTTTGGCGCGCAGGTTGCCGTCGAGTGGTGCGTGTGCCGTCATCAAGATCATTCGGCCGACATGAATTCGGCCGCTCCTCTAGGTTTGCGCAGTAGGAACGGCCGTTGAAGCTCGTACGGAGCGAGGAGCGCGCCTACGCTTCCGCGCGTTTGGCCTCTTCGATCAATCGTTTGACCTTTTGGCCGCCCTTATGGCCGATCTGCTCGTAAAACTCTGGTCCGTATTTGTCTTTGACGGCGTTGCCGCCTTTTTGACCGATGCTTTCGTAGAATCCGGCGCCGTGGCGTTCTTTGGTGGCCTCGCCGCCCTTGCGGCCGATCTCCTCGTAAAACGTCGGCCCGTATTTCCTGCGCACCGCATCGCCGCCGCGCTTGCCGGCCTCGCGCACGCTCAACTCACCGCCGTTTGCGCGGCCATTCGAACGAATCGTCTTGTGCATCATGGTGGCGTTGCAACAACCTTTCAAAGCGAACGAAGAATCGCGTTGCTTTGCGTCTACCCGCCCAGCCGCATACTAAACCCCCGGCCAACCAAACAGGCCGCCATTTGTCGATCACCCAACGTACGTACGGTGCTCGACTTCATTCTCACCGGCGGCCTCATCGTTGACGGGACGGGCAAACCCGGTTTCGTCACGGACGTGGCGATCGCGGGCGACGTCATCGCGCGCGTCGGGGATTGCAGCGAGCTTGCGGCGCGCGAGCGCGTCGGCTGCGCCGGAGCGGTGGTGGCGCCCGGCTTCATCGACATGCACGGCCATTCGGACGAAGTGCTGCTCGTCAACCCGCTCGCTTCGAGCAAGCTCCGGCAGGGGATCACGACGGAGGTGGGCGGCAACTGCGGCACTTCGCCGGCTCCCTTGTCGCATCGCGAGCAGGTAGACAGAGCTTTGCGCCTTCAAACCCGTCACGGGCTCGAGCTCTCGTGGACGGATTTCGACGGGTTTTTTGCAGCGCTCGAACGCGCGGGTTGCGCGCTGAACTTCTGCTGCCTCGTGGGTTTGGGCAACACACGCGACGCCGTCGACGGCATCTCGCCACGGCCGCTCGACGCCGGCGCTCTCGAGCGCGAGTGTTCCCTCGTTCGCGAAGCGTGCGCGCAGGGCGCCATCGGCGTGTCGTCCGGGTTGATGTATCCGCCCGGCTGCTTCGCCGATGCCGAGGAGCTGACGGCGCTGGCGCGCGCCGCCGGCGATGCCGGCGGCGCTTTTTACGCGACGCACCTGCGCAGCGAGGGTGACCAACTCGAAGCCGCGGTGGAAGAGGCGCTTGCCGTCGGGCGGCGCGCCGAGGCGAGCGTGCAGTTCTCGCATCACAAGGCGGCAGGTCAGAAGAACTGGGGCAAGGTGCATCGGACTCTGGCGCTGATCGACAAGGCAAAATCGCGCGGCATGGACGTCGGGCTCGATCAATATCCATACAAGGCGTCGAGCACCGGTCTCGATGCGATCTTACCCGAAGACGTCAAAGCGGGGACGCGCGACGACGTGATCGCGCGGCTGGCCGATGCACGGTACGCCGCCGCGCTCGCGGCGCGGCTCGAATTCGAGTGGGGCGGCCGGTGGAACGATATCGTCATCTCCACCGTTTCCACGTCGAGGAACAGAAACGTGGAAGGCCGATCGATCGCGCAGATTGCCGCGGCGCGCGGCCGCCCGCCGGCAGCGACCGTCCTGCGTATGCTCGTCGAAGAGCGGTTAGACGTGTCGGCGATTTACTTCACGATGTGCGAATCGGACGTTCGTGCCGTGCTTTCATACGGATCGACGTGCATCGGAAGCGACGCGGCCGCACGCGCGACAAGCGGCCCGACGTCTGCCGGACGACCGCACCCTCGGGCGTTCGGGACTTTTCCGAGGGTGTTTAGGCGATACGTGCGCGAAACGGCGCTTTTAACGCTCGAAGAGGCCGTGCGACGGTCAACGTGGCTGCCGGCAACACGGCTGAGGCTGCGCCGAAGAGGGAAAGTAGCTGAAGGTTGGTATGGAGACATCGCGGTATTCGACCCGCAGCGCATCGGCGATACGGCGACCTATGTCGAGCCGCTGTGCTATCCGGTCGGCGTTCGCCATGTGTTCGTCAATGGCCGGCCGGCAGTTCGCGACGAAGCAACGACGGGAGAAATGCCGGGCCGGGTTTTGCGTCGTGGCCGCGATTTGTAGAGCCTTGACCCTCCGGGCGGGTGCGGGATATTGAGGTTCATGCACGCGTTTCGATTTTGGTTCGCCATGAGCTGCGTTGGACTTGCCGCCGCCGCCTGTTTGACGGCCGCCGAAGCGCACACGAGCGGCCGCGGTCAGCCGGCGACGGCGCCGAGCCGGACCCACCCCTGGATCGAGGGCGTCGATCCGGCGCTGGAGAATCGGCTGTTCTGGAATTCATATTTTTTGCTTCCGTCGCACAACGTGCTAAAGGTCTATGCATTTTCCGCCGGAGGTTTTGAATCGGCGGGCGTCCGCTTTTCTGCGCGCGTGCCCCACGAACAGCGCGACCTGCGGCTGGCCGAGATGTACGACGAGGCGGCGACGTTGATCCGCACCGCGTTCGACCGCTTCCCCGAGCTCCAGACGGTCGACGTGTGGGGAACGATTCCGGTCGCTGAGTCCGAGGCGAAGACGGACGAGAGCACGGTGTTCTCGGTGTCGGCGGATCGCGCGCTGTACGAGCGCATTCGCGACAGCCAGCTCGACAGCTCGCAATTCGTCAACCAGTTCGGCCTCGTGTGGGTCGCGCCGCAAGTGCCGCAATGACGACGCGCTTTCGCAGGCACGTGCTGGCCGAGTCGCGCTCGCAGAGCGCGCGGACCGCGCGCCCGGCATGGTCCGCGCTGGCCGCCGCCGCGTGCGCTCTGGCGCTGGCCTCCTTCGCCACCGGCGCCACGCCGTCGTCGGTTCATCGGGCCGCCGCATTGAGCTACGTCCGGGCGCGTGCCGACGTGCTCGATCCCGACGCGCGTTTGCTTCACGCTGCCAAGGTCAATGAATTCGGCGGGGTGTGGCGCCTGCCGGCCGATCACAAGGTCATTGCGCTCACCTTTGACGATGGGCCGTACCCGTTTTACACGCCGCTGCTGCTCCACGTGTTGGAGCGCTCGCAGATCCACGCAACTTTTTTCGTCGTCGGCCGCAACGCACAGGAATTCCCCGAGCTGGTTTCTCGCATCGTGCATTCAGGCGACGAGATCGGCAACCACACCTTCAACCATTACAAGTTGACGTTTTTGAACGACGCGCAGATCACCCATCAAATACGATCGTGCGGCAGCGAACTTCGGCAATTCACCGGCCGACCGATCACCTTATTCCGGCCGCCGCATGGTCGGTACGATCGGCGAGTCATGAGTATCGCTCGAACGCTGGGTTATCGAACGATTTTCTGGAGCGATAGCCCCGAGGATACCAAGGACATCAGTCCGGCGCTGCTGGTGCAGCGCGTGCTGCATCAGGCGCAGCCGGGCGCGATCGTCTTGATGCATAGCGGCCAGTACAAAACGGTCGTCGCGCTGCCGGTGATCATCGCCAAGCTGCGCGAGCGCGGCTACACGTTTGCGACGGTGGGCGAGCTGCTCGCCGATCCGGACCCGAATTGACCTAGCAGCGAAGGGGTGACAGAAATGGGCCAACGTCCTTTTCAGATTACCGGCATGGACCTGAGCGGTTACATGGTCAAGGATGCTTCCCGCGCAATCGCCTTTTATCGCGATGTGCTTGGACTCGAACCGGCGAGCGTGTATCCGGACAATCGGGGCGCGGAATACGAGCTTGCGGACGGCACGACGTTCGGCCTGTGGGGCGGCGGCGGCGGGGTGATGCCGTTCCAGCCCGGCAACGGCATCCTGTTTGCGGTCGACGATCTCGATGCCGCCGTTTCGGCGCTCAAGGCTCGCGGCATAGCCGTGCACATGGAGCGTGAAACTCCCGTTTGCTTTATGGCGATGATCAGCGATACTGAGGGCAACAGCGTGTTCTTGCACAAGCGCAAGGCCTCGTAAACTATCCGCTACATGTTTAGTATTTTTTGCCAGGCGGCGGATACTTCGCGTTCCAACGCCTGGAAGTCACCCTCGTTAGCAATAACGATTTGCGCGCGACGTGCGTACTCGTCGTCCGGCAGCTGCGTGCGCATGCGTGCGGCTGCGTCTTCCTCCGTTATGCCGCCGCGCTCGAGCACGCGGCGGCGCCGCGCGTCCGCCGAGGCAACCACGGCAACGGTCACCTGACAGTTCCGCTCGAAATCGCTCTCAAAGAGCAGCGGTACGACCACCACGACGATCGCGCTTGAAGGATGCCTGCCGATTTCGGCCAGCGTACGCTTGAGGATTTCCGGATGGAACAGTTCATTCAAGCGCCGCCGCTGCTCGTCGTCCGCGAAGACCTTGCGCGCAAGCCTCGCGCGATCGAGCCGTCCACCGGGGCCGATCATCTCCGGCCCAAAGATGCGTGCGATGCTGTCGAGCAGCGGGCTCGGGGGCTCGACCACCGCGCGAGCGATGGCGTCGGTATCGACGACGATGGCGCCGCGCTCTGCGAGCAGCCGCGCGACGGTGGACTTGCCGGCGCCGATGGCTCCGGTTAGGCCGACGATCATCGAAACGCAAACGGCCGCCTCAACGCGGCCGCTCCACCGCTATTCCGCGGTCGCTTCCAACGTCTCCGGCGCAGCGGTCAATTCCGAAGTTTCGGCCGGCGCGGACGGCGACGCCTCTTCGGGAGAATCCGCATCCGCCGGTGCGTCGGCGCTCGCCTGCTTGATGCTCGTCGTGATGCGCCGCGAAGCCGGCACGACGTTCAGGATCTTTACCGTCACCCGCTCGCCCTGCGCCGGCGGATGGGCGGGGTCGAACTCGGATTTGGGCACCATGCCGGTGACGCCCGGCATCAATTCGACGAGCAGATAATTCTGCGTAGCTTTGATGAGCTGCGCTTGAACGACCGCGCCTTCGGGGAGCGCCTCGGGCACCTGCTTCCACGGATCCTCCAGCGCGTGTTTGAGGGAGAGGCTGACTTTTTTGGTCTCGGGGTCGAACTTCATGATCTCGACCTGGACTTTGTCGCCGATCTGCACGACTTCGCTGGGATGTTTGATGCGCGACCACGACAGCTCGCTGTTGTGGATAAGGCCGTCGATGCCTCCCAAGTCCACGAATGCGCCAAAATCGGCGAGCCGCACCACGGTGCCCTCGCGAATCTGACCGGCTTCCAGCGTCGACAAGAGCTCTTGTTTTTTCTGGTTCAGCTCTTCTTCGAGCACGACCCGCTGCGAGAGGACGACGCGCCGCCGCTTATGATCCAGATCGATGACCTTCAGGCGCAGCGTACGCCCGACCATCTCTTCCAAGTTGCCGACGGGATGGCGCCGGATCTGCGAGGCCGGCACGAAACCGCGCATGCCGAGATCCACCAGCACGCCGCCCTTGACCACTTGCGTGACGGTCGCGTTGATTGCTTCGTTTTGCTCGTGCGCCTCCAGCACTTTTTCCCACGTCTTCAGCGCGCGGGCGCGCTTTTCGGATAGATACAGCGTGCCGTCGCCTTCGCTGTCGATGCGATGGACCAGGACTTCGAGCGTATCTCCAACCTTAAAATCGCCGACGTTCAATCCCGGGGAAAGTTCGCGCCCCGTGACCACGCCTTCGGATTTGCCGCCGATGTCGACGAGCAGCTCGTCGTGCGACTTGGCGACCACAACGCCGATCAATACCTGACCTTCGTCGAGGGTTTTAAGGCTCTCTTCGTAGAGCTGCTGTTCGAGGGCGAACTCTTCGCCCAGCGACTGGTTTGCGTCGAGAACCTCGGGTTCTGCCATTATGATGTGCGTTACCTAACCTTATGTTTATTGTCTTGGCGCGCGGCAGCCGGCGCGAGCGCTACGGGACCGACTGCGTCATGCAGCCGGACCGATTCGCAGGACCGGGCGAGCGCTGGCAGGCGGGGCAGAAGAACGTGCCCCGTTGCGCCAGGACGATCCGCCGAATCCGCGTTTTGCAACGCCGACACGGCAAACCCCGGCGACCATAGACGGCCAACTGCTTCTGAAATCCACCCTGCTTTCCTCCCGCATCGACGTAGTCATCCACGCTTGAACCGCGCTTGTCGATGGCAAGAGTTAAGACTTTTCTCAGTGCGGCGAGCAGCTTTTCACACTCGCGCTTTGTCAGGCGACCCGCTCGTTTCGTCGGTCTCACGCCCGCTCGCCACAGCGCCTCGCACGCGTAGATGTTGCCGATTCCGGCAAGAAAGCGCTGGTCCAACAGCCACACCTTGATCGCCGTTTTGCGATTCTGAAGCAGAGTGTGCAGGCGGTTGGCATCGAGCCGATCGTCAAACGGATCGATGCCGACGAGCATCTCGTTGCGCGGATCGCCGGCGAAGACGCGCAGCCGGCCGAACTTACGCGCGTCCGCAAAGACAAGATTACCGCCGTCGACGAATCGCCAAACGAACCGCGTGTAGGGCAGCGGCGACGCGGCATCGACGATCAACCGGCCCGTCATGCGAAGATGGATGGCGGCATGGCTGCCGCCGGCAAACTTGGCGACGATGAATTTGCCGAGACGGCTCACTGCCGCAATTCTTTCGCCGACGATGCCATCTGGTGGCAAACCGCGCGCATCGAGCACGCGCGGCCAGGCGAGCTCGACGCGCGCGATGCGGCGGCCCTCGATCAGCGGTCGCAAGTCGCGGACGATTGTTTCGACTTCTGGAAGCTCGGGCATGGATAGCAGCGCGTTCCGCTCGCCGTGGCCGGCGACCTTTGGTTGCCGGCGCCGCGCGAGCTTCACTCGCGCACTACATGATTTCGCCCCAGTTCGGGCCGGACTTGAAGTCCACCACTACGGGCACGCGCAACCGCAGCGCTTCCTCCATCGCGATTTTGACCTCTGCGCGGACGGCGTCTAATTGCTGCGGCGCCACGTCAAAAATCAGCTCGTCGTGCACCTGGAGCAGCAGGCGTGCCGGCAGCTGCGCCTCAAAAAGCCGGCGCGCCGCGCGCACCATCGCGAGCTTGATCAAGTCGGCGGCACTGCCTTGCAGCGGTGCATTCACCGCCATGCGTTCGGCTGCGGCGCGCAGCATACGGTTGCCCGAATTCAGATCCGGCAGAAAGCGCCGCCGACCCATGATCGTCGTGACGTGACCCGCCTCGCGCCCCTGTTCAAGCGTCCGGACGATGTACTCGCGCACCCGCGGAAAGCGCTCGAAATAGGCGTCGATGAACGCCTTGGCCTCAGCGCGCGGCAGTCCGGCGCTTTGCGCAAGGCCGCGCGGTCCCATGCCGTACAATATGCCGAAGTTGACCGCCTTAGCGCGGCGTCGCAGCTCGGCGGGAACGGGTTCGCCTGCGGCAAGTCCGAACACCGCGCGCGCGGCGTACGCGTGAATGTCTTCACCTGTTTCGAAGGCGGCGATGAGATTCGGATCTTCAGCGAGATGCGCGAACAGCCGCAGCTCGATTTGCGAGTAGTCGGCAGCGAGCAGCACGTTGCCCGGCGTCGGCGGCAAGAACGCTCGCCGGATGACGCGGCCGATCTCGCTGCGGATCGGGATGTTTTGCAGATTCGGATTCGAGCTCGCCAGCCTGCCCGTCGCCGCGCCCATCTGGTGCAGCGTCGTGTGCAGCCGCCCGGTGCGTTCGTCGACCAGCTGCGGCAGCGCGTCCACGTAGGTGGATTTCAGCTTCGCGACCTCGCGATATTCCAAAATCTTCGCCGCGATCGCATGCTCCAGCGCCAACGGCGTCAACACGTCGGCGCTCGTGCTGTAGCCGGTTTTCGTTTTTCCGCCGCTCGGCAGCTTGAGTTTTTCGAACAGGATCGTCGCCAGCACTCTGGGAGAATGAATGTTGAATTCTTCTCCGGCGAGCCGAAATATGTCGGCGCTCAGCCGGCCGATCGCGTCGTCCAAATCTGCGCGAATCGAAGCGAGCCCCGGTATGTCCAAGCGGAAACCGACGCGCTCCATGTCCGCGAGCACGAACGCGAGCGGCAGCTCGACGTCGAACAGCACGGCCTGCAAATCGGCCGCTTCGATGCGGGCGCGCAACTCGGCGGCGAGGCTGAGCAGCGTATCGGCAGCGGCCGCCTGCCCGGGCTCCGCGCCCTGCTCGCCGTCGAACAGGCCGAGCGCGGCCGGCGGCGCGGCCGGCGTAAGCGCGGCGAGTTCTTGCTCGCCGCGTGCAGGGTCGAGCAGCGCCTGCGCGAGCATCGTGTCGAACTCGACGCCCGACAACGCGACGCCCAGCGAGGCGGTCCAGCCGGCGAAATTCTTTGCGTTGTGCACGATTTTCTTCGGCGCGTCGCTCGCCAGCAGACGGCGAAATGCGTCTGCGACGTTCGGTTCACGCATGAGCTGCGCGGCGACGACCGCCGCTTCGCCAGGCCGCCACGAGATCGCGACGCCGCGCGGCTGCGACGAGCGCCACGATTCGAGCTCGGGGACGACGGCGAGCGCCACTGATTTCTTCGTTCCGGCCGCTTCAAAAACGCGCAGCGCCTCGCCGGCATCTGCGATTGCCGTATAGCGCTTCGTCCGGCTCGCGGCCTCCGCCGCTGCGCTCGGATCGGCGGGCGGCGCCTGCGGGGCACCGGCCGGCGCGGACGGCACGCCGCGCAGCAGCGAGCGAAACTCCAACTCCGCGTAGAGAGCCTGCAGCCGCAGCGGATCCGGCTCTTTGTACTCCAGATCCGCCCACGACAAGTTGATGGGCAGATCGCGTTTCGCCAGCGTGACATCGCGGCAGCGTCGCGCCTGATCGCCGTAGCGGCGCAGCAGCTGCGCGATGCGCGGCGCTTTGACTTCGTCGACGCGCGCGAGCAGCGCGTCCAGCGATCCAAATTCGGCGATCAGCTTCGCAGCCGTCTTTTCACCGATGCCCGGAACGCCCGGCAGATTATCGGACGGATCGCCTTTCAGGCCTCTGAAGTCCGGCAGCTGCTTCGGGAGCAGGCCGAAGCGCTCGCGCACCGCCTGCTCGTCGTAGCGCGCGAGATCGCTCATGCCGCGGCGCGTCACGATGACGGTGCAATGATCGTCGACGAGCTGCAGCAGATCGAGGTCGCCCGAAACGACGACGTTCGTGAACGCCTCGGCTGAGGCGCGCGCCGCGAGCGCCGCGATGCAGTCGTCGGCTTCTTCCCCATCAATCTCGACCGATGCGATGTTGAGCGCATCGAGCAGCCGGCGCACGATTGGAAACTGCGAACGCAATTCGTCCGGCATCTCAGGCCGGTGCGCTTTGTACTCCGGCACCGCCGCGAGCCGCTCTTGCGGAATGCCAGCGTCAAAGCACGCGGCGACGTGGCTCGGCCGCTCCATGGCAAGCACGCGGCCGAGCATGCGGTCAAAGCCGTACGCTGCGCTGATGGGCTGGCCGCCGGACGTCGAGAGCGGCGGCAGCGCGAAAAAGGCCCGATACACGAGCGCCGAGATGTCGATGAGCAGCAGCTTTCTGCCGCGTTGGTGCGCTTGCGCCATCGTGCGCCCTACGGGTGATAGGTCAGCCGGGCCGCAGCCAGCGTGATGGGGACCCGGAAACCCACGGCGATTTCGATCGACTTGCCGGGCTCGACGGAAGCGGAGCTCATGACCGGCGCGTTGACGTTGCCGCCGGATAAGCCGTAGTACGTAGCGTTCGTCGCTTGATCGGTCAAGACAAATTTGTTGGGGGCGACTATTTCCGGCACGCCTTGCGTGTTCTCAAACGTGGCGGAAACGATCACGAGCTGGTCCGGGATCGTGCCGGCTTGCTGGTCGGCGATCCGTTCGACTGCGTGAATCGCGAATTCCGCGGGAGCGGCGCTGACGAAGCCCTGCGCCGCGGCCGATTTCGTCTGACAGCCGGCGACGCACGCGGCCGCCGCGTACACCAGCGCACCTTCCGCAACGACGTTCACCGCGCGCATTCGCGCCGACTTCCTTACAGCGCCTGACTTTGCCCGCTCGCGGCCGCGTCGCGGCTCGCCACGGCGACGCGCACCGCCTCGAACGCGCGCCGCTCGTCGACCACGCGGCGATGGTCCGGGTCGGCGATCGAGGCGCAAAAGTCGGCCGCCACCGCCGCGATGCCGGCTGCGTAGGCGCGCTGTTTGTCGCCCGCGTCGAACGAAACTCCGGCGCCATCGGGGCGCTCCCCGAGACCGCCCAAATTCAAGCTGCGAACCGCACGGGCCGCATCTTTCGCCCGCGGACCCGTGAGGCGCAAGTGGGTAGGAATCCAGCCGTCGGCGATCGCGTCGCAGCCGTCGAACGAGGCGACGGCGCGCGTGCGCTCTTCGGGTGCCGCGGCGATGAACGCATGGTAGTACGTCGCGAGCCGCGATCGCTCGTGGCCGATCGCGGCAAACGCGCGATCTTGACGCCGCTCGGTTCCGCCGAGCCAGCCGAGCGCCTGGCGAGGGGCGCCGAGCAGCGCGCCGCACCAATCGAAAAAATGGACGCCGTGCTCGACCAGAATTCCGCCGCTCACCGCCGGGTCCCAAAACCAGTGGTCGTCGGATAAGCCGTCGCAGCTTGCGATGTTCTCCAGCGCGAGACTCTGGATTTCGCCGGCGGCGCCGGCCGCGGCGATGGCTCCGATCGCTCGCACGATCGGAGTGTACGGCATCGGAAAATCGACGCCGACGATTTTGCCGGCCCGATCGGCCGCGTCGAGGACTCGCCGCGCGGCCCCGACGTCGGTCGCCAGCGGCTTTTCCACGAAAACATGCTTCCCGGCGTCGATCGCTTCGAGCGCCTTCGGCGCGTGGTCCGCCGGCGGCGAGGCGATGACGATCACGTCGAGGTCGCGCAAGGCCAGCATCGCCTCGTACGACTCGCAGGCGCGCTCGATACCGTGCTCGGCCGCGAAGGCGCGCGCGTGCGCGGGGCTCCGAGATGACATCGCGCCGATACGCAGCGGACCGTTCGCGGCAAACGTCCGCGCGACGAATGCTGCGAACGCCCCCGCGCCGTAGAGGCCGGCACGCATCAGCCGGCAGACTCCAAACTGCCGGTCGTTCGCAGGTCTGCGGTGGCACCCCGCGCCGCTGTTTCCGGCGCCGGCAGCGCGAGCGCGAGCGCGAAGCCCAGCGCACCCGCTGCCACGAGCGCCCACAGCGTGGCTGTGAGGCCGGCAACGTCCGCCAGCCGGCCGAGCGCGCCGACCGCCAAACCGCCGATGCCGGACGTGAAGCCGATCATCAGCGCACTCGCCAATGCCAACCGGTTCGGCATGAGCTCTTGACCGAGCAGCAGCGTAACGGTAAACGTTCCGATCAGCGAAGCACCGGCCAGCGCCAGCGCGATCGTACCGGCGATGCCCGGCGCGAGCAGAAACAGCCCGAGCAGCGGCGGCGCAAACGCCATGCCGATCAGCATCGTCGGTTTTTTCCCGATGCGGTCCGCGATCGGGCCGGCCAGCACGGTGCCCGCCGCCCCGGCTCCCAAGATCAAGAACAACAACAAGCCGCCGTTCGATGCGTTACGATGCAATACGTTGATCGCATAGAGCGGAACGAACGTGAGCATGCCGCCATACACAACCGAGCGCAGCGCGACGATGGCGACGAGCAGGCTCATGCGGCCGGGCCGCGCGGCCGCCGTCACCGCCGTCGAGCCGCGCAGCGCCTCGTGCCGCATATGCGCGCGGGCGATCGACGGCAAGATCGCGGCAAGCGCCGCTGCCATCGCGATGCCCGGCACGACAAGCACCCACGTCGCGCGCAAACCTAACGTTCCGACGATCGCCAACAGCACCAGCGGACCCAACGCAAAGCCGATGTTGCCCCCCACCGAAAACATCGACATGCCGGTCGCACGCCGCGCGCCCGCCACGAAGCTTGCCGACTTCGACGCCTCCGGATGATAGATGGCCGACCCGACGCCCGACAGGCCGACCGCGACAAGCACCAGCCAATAGTTGGGCGCGACGCCGAGCGCCGCGAAACCGGCGACTGCGAACAGCACGCCGGCGGGCAGCAGCCAGCGCGCCGGCGCGCGATCCGATGCGACGCCGAAGATGGGCTGAACGATGGAAGACGTCACGTTCGAGGTCATAATCACGGCCGCGAGCAGCAGGTACGAAAGGTGCAGTTCGCGCTGCAGGAACGGCAGGATCGCGGGCAGCGCGCCGCCGGTCACGTCTACGGAAAGGTGCCCGAGACTCAAGAGGCCGAGCAGCCGTCGGTTGGCCGATTGCACGCCGAAATATTTCCCCTGGAAAGTGCAGGAGATGCGGACGCCCAAGCGAGACGCACGGGCTCATGCCGGCTTCGCTTTTGCCGATGCCGCACCTGTCACGCGGCGCGCTTCCGCTGTTTGCGACGTTGACGATTCTCGTACTCGCAATTCCGGTGATCGCTGCGGTCGCAGGGCGCCGATTGCGGCGGCCTGACGTTGCCGAAAGCGGCAGATCCGCCCGGTACCTCCGCACGATCGTGATTTTGTGGGCCGTGACGGGTCTGGCGGTGTACGCGCTTCATTTATATGGCGAACGGCCGAGCGACGTGGGCCTGCGGCCGCCGCACGCGCCCCTCGAAATCTTGGCCGGTCTGCTGGTGATGGCGGCCATGCTCGCGATCGGGCGCGGGCGCACCGCTGAGATCGGGCGGGAGTATGCGCGCCGCGTGCGCGTCGTCGTGCCGCATACGGCGGTGGAGTGGACGCTGTTCGTCCTGCTTGCCGCCACCGCCGGCATCTGCGAAGAGTTTTTGTACCGCGGCTACGCGTTGACGAAAATCGCAGAGCTCACCGGCAGTTTGCCGCTCGGCATCGTTGCCTCGTCGGTCGCGTTTGGGGTCGCCCACTCCTATCAAGGACGGGTCGGGATGATCGGTACCGGTATCGTCGGCTTTTTGTACGCGTTGGTGTTCGTAGCGACCGGCTCGCTGCTGCCGTGCATGCTCGGGCATTTCGCCCAAGACGTGGCTGGCGCAATGGTGCTGACGCGCCGCTTACGTCGCTAGCGCTTAAGTGAGCGCCGCGCACGCGGTAGGTTCCCGGCTGGAATCGGGAGAATACGAAAACCCTTGTGACGTATGTGATCACTCAGCCTTGCATCGGCGTGAAGGACAAGTCGTGCATCGACGTATGCCCCGTCGACTGCATTAAGGGCAACGACGAGGACGAGATGCTGTATATCGATCCGGAGACGTGCATCGACTGCGGCGCGTGCGTCGCGGCATGTCCGGTGAATGCGATCTATAACGAGACCGAAGTGCCCGAAGAGTGGAAGCACTTCACGCAAATCAACGCGGACTATTTCAAGAAATAATCAGCGCCTAAGCCTTTTTTTGAGGTTTCAGCGCGGCTCTTTGGTGAACTCCAAATACGCAGACTGGTCCTGCGACGATAGTTTACCCGCCACGACCACCGAATAACGCAGCGCCAAGGCGCCGCCGAAGCAGAAAAACGGCGCGCGCACGAACATCGGCAGGACGATGCCGCAGCCGATCGCGCCGATTTGGAAGACGTCGCGCACGCTTGCGCTCGTCAGCGGCTTGCCGAAGCGTCCGACTTGGCTCAGCCAGCCGGCCAAGGCGATCGCCTCCGCTGCGGTCGCCGCCCGCTCCGCGCGCCGCAAGCGTCGCCGCCCGACGTCGTCGACGCTGCGCGTGGCGGCTGCGGCGAGCGAGACGAGCGCGGTCCCCGAGGCGAGCGAGGAACATGCGAACAGCGCTGGCAGCATCGGCGAAGCTGCCCACAGCGGCACGCTCGAATGACCGAGCAGCACGCCGGTATACGTGGCGAAGAACAACCCCAGCGGCAAGCCCACGAGCGCCACGTCCTTGCGCGGCAGCCATTTGCGAAGCATCGTGCTCCTGTCCGTTGCGACTGCCGCCACCGACAGCGCGCTCAAGCCCAAGAGCGCCCACGCTCCGGCGTTCATCGGCGAAGACGGCTTGAACACGCGCAGCATGTGGTGAAAGCGCTCGGGCCTGCCGAGGTGGCTGACGAGCAGCGCCGGGCAGACCAGCACCGCCGCCGTCGCCGCGCCGAACGCGCAGCGAGCGATCGCACCGTCGCCGCGCTTATTGCGCAGGCTTGCCAGCGCGCCGACCACGAACGCCCCCGCCGCGGAACCGCCGAGCCACAAATACGCGATAACGTTCCAGCCCCAGTCCGGCGGTTTCAACGCCGGCTCGTCGTAATAGCCTTTCACGAAGGGTTCGACCGCAGCGCCAAGCCGATTGCGCCGGCTACCGCAAAGGCCGCAGCGAGCCCGGTGAGATAGAACGACGGCATCGCGCGCTTTGGCGAGCGCGGGTGGCGCGGCAAGTTATAACGCTCCGGCTCGTCAAGCAGCAAGAACAGCGAGTGCAGCCCTCCGAGCTCGTGTCCTTCGGGCTCGCCGTACAGCTGTGCCCGCGTCTCGCCGCGCTCGTGCAGCTGCTCGAGCCGGCGCTTGGCGTGTTCGTGCAGTTCGTCGAGGTCGCCGAATTGAATGGAGTCGGTCGGGCAAACCTTGGCGCACGCGGGTTCCATGCCGTCCGCCAACCGGTCGTAACAGAGCGTGCACTTGTGCGCCGTTCCCGCCGCGTCGTCGGGCGGGGCATGCTGCACCTCCAGCACACCGAAGGGACACGCCGCTACGCAGTAGCCGCAGCCGTTGCATACATCCTGCCGCACGTAGACCGTGTCGAACTCAGTTCGGATGATGGCCGCCGTCGGACAGGCATTTTCGCATGGTGCATCGGCGCAATGCTTGCACACGTCGCTGTTGAACAGCCAGCGGACGCCGCCACGTGAGTCCGGCTGCTCGATAAATTGCACGTGACGCCACGTCGTCGCGCTGAATCCGCCGGTATTGTCGTACGACATGCCGGTGAATTCGTAGCCGTCGGCGGGCAGCTGATTCCACTGCTTGCACGCGACTTCGCAAGCCTTGCAGCCGATGCACAGCGACGAGTCGGTAAAAAATCCGACCGATTTGCCGCTTTGGGTCATCGGGCTGCCCGTTTTCGCCCGGCTCGCAGATCGCATGTGATCGCCTTCACTTCAAAGATAGAAACGTTCGGCTCGAGGGCGAGATGCGTGAGATCGTTGGGTGCGTCGCCGGTCGTGACGCCCATATAGCTCCAGTGCATGGGCACGCCGAGCTGATGCACCACGCGCCCGGCCACGAGGATCGGCTTGATGCGAGCCGTGACGAGCGCTCGCCCCTCGAACTGCCCGCGCAGCGACGTCACCGTCACCCAATCGCCGTTGTGCACGCCTTTTTCGCGCGCCAGTTCGCGACTCATTTCGACGAAGGCGGCGGGCTGCAGCTCGGCAAGCCAAGGCAGCCAGCGCGTCATCGCTCCGCTGACGTGATGCTCGGTCAGCCGATAGGTCGTCATCACGAACGGATAGCGGGGGTTGTCATTGCCGGCCAGCGGATTGTCGGGGCGCTCGGCGTACGAGCGCGCGGCCGGGTTTTGCTGGGCCCCGTATACCTCGTTCGAGACCGGCGATTCAAACGGCTCGTAATGCGCGGGCAGCGGCCCGTCCTTCAGCCCAGCGGGCGCGAACAGCCAACCTTTGCCGTCCGGCATCATGATGAACGGGTCGGCGCCCGACAACGCTTCCATGCCGACGCTGCCGCGCGCGGGCGCTGCGGGATCTTTCGTCAGTGGGAAATCCGGTACGTCGTAGCCGGTCCAGCGGCGCTCATTTTCGTCCCACCAGATGTATTTTTTTATCTCGGACCATGGCCGGCCGCTTGGGTCCGCCGAGGCGCGATTGTACAAGATGCGCCGGTTCGCCGGCCACGCAAAGCCCCAGCCCGGAAACACGCGGCCTGATGGGTCTCGCGACGCCGCGAGGTTGCGGCCCGGTTCCGGATAGACACCGCTATAGATCCACGATCCGCAGGCGGTCGACCCATCGTCGTGCAGATCGGCAAAGCCCGCCACGTGCTTGCCCGACGCCACCTCGTAGCCGTTGATCTCGCGCAGCACCTTCAACATGTCGGGTTCCGTGCCGTCGGCCGAGTCGTACTCCCAGGTGAGCTGCTGAATCGCGCGATCGCGTTTGCGCCGGCTGCCCCGGTACAGCTCCTTCATCCGCTTGGCGAGCTGATGCACGAACCAGGCGTCGCTGCGCGCGTCGTCAGGCGGCTCGATCACTTTTTCGCGCCATTGCACGAGCCGCTGCGTATTGGTGAACGAACCTTCTTTTTCCAAGTGCGATGCGGCGGGCAGCAAAAACACTTCGGTTTTGACGCCGTCTGAGTCGACGCCATCCGGCGACGCGTACCAAAATGCGGCGCTTTCGGTTTCGAAAAAATCGCGCACGACGAGCCAATCGAGCCGGGCGAGCGCGCGGCGCTGCAGCCGGCCGTGCGCCGAGCCCGCTGCAGGATTCTGACCCATGAGCAGCAGCCCGTGGATTTTCCCGTCCATCATGTCCAACGTGGAAGCCAGATGTGTGTGATCGCCATTGACCTTCGGGAGCAAATCGTATGCCCAGTCGTTGGCGCGCGTCGCGTGATCGCCGTACCAGGCGCGCAGCAGCGAGATGAAATAGTTCGGCAGGTTCGACCACCAGCCCGAGGGCTTCGTCTCGGATCGCAGGTAGTCGATGAGCGTTGCGTGCCGCGCGTTCGCGTCGGGTTGGGGCATGTAGCCCGAGACCAAGTCGCACAGCGTCGGGATGTCCGTCGACCCTTGAATGGAGGCGTGGCCGCGCAGCGCCATGATGCCGCCGCCGGGCCGGCCGATGTTGCCGAGCAGCAACTGCAGGATCGCTCCTGCGCGGACGTTCTGCACGCCGTGGCTGTGCTGCGTCCAGCCGACCGAGTAACACAACGCCGCGGTTCGTTGCCGGCCGGAATTGTCGGCGAGCACGCGGCACACGCGGAGAAATTCTTCGGCACTGCAGCCGCAGACGCGTGCGACCAGTTCGGGCGTGTAGCGCGCGAAATGCCGGCGCACGATGTTGAGCACGCAGTGGGGATCGGCGAGCGTCGGGTCGGTACGTACTCGGCCTGCCGCGTCGCGCCGGTACTGCCACGTTTGCGAATCGTAGGCGTGCGTGGCCGGGTCGAACCCCGAAAAAAGGCCGTCGAGATCTTCCGTGTCCGCAAACCGGGGATCGATGATCGTCGTCGCGTTCGTGTACGCCAAGACGTAGTCGTGGAACCAGCGGTCGTTTTCCAGCACCCAGTTAATGATGCCGCCCAAGAACGCGATGTCGCTGCCCGCCCGGATCGCGACGTGCAGGTCCGCAAGTGCGGACGTGCGCGAGAAGCGCGGGTCGACGTGCACGACCGTCGCGCCGCGCTCCTTCGCTTCGACGACGCGCGCGAAGGCGATGGGATGCGCCTCCGCCATGTTGGAGCCCATGATCACGATCGCGTCGCTGAAGACCAAGTCCTGCGGCAGCGTCGTCGCGCCGCCCCGGCCGAACGAGGTGCCCAGACCGGGCACCGTGCTGCTATGTCATATCCTGGCTTGGTTCTCGATGGGAATGACGCCGAGGCCGCCGCACAGCAGTTTTTTGATCAGATAATTCTCTTCGTTGTCGAGCGTCGCGCCGCCCAGCGATTCGATCGCATAGCAGGCGTTGACCGCCCGGCCGTCCGCCAGTTTTTCGACGAACGTCTCGTCTCGCGTCGCCTTGACGCGTTGCGCGATCGTCTCCATCGCCCACGACAGCGGCCGACGCTCCCACTGACGCGAGAACGGCGCCCGATAGAGTACGCGCGTGATGCGGTTCGGATTCACGGCAAGCTGAAACGTTGCGGCGCCTTTCGGGCACAGCGTGCCGCGATTGATCGGACTCTCGGGATCGCCCTCGACGTCGAGCAACCGGCCGTCTTTCGCGTACGCGAGTTGCCCGCAGCCGACCGCACAATAAGGGCACACCGTGCGCTTGGCGTCGGCGCCGCGAATGCGCGACCTCACCTCAACGGATTTTTGCGCCGGCCGCGTGTCGTGCAGCATATGTCCACCGGGCAGTTCGCGTCCGGGGCCTCCCGTCCTTGACACTCGAACGTTTGCGAGAGTAAGATAAACGAAAGGCATGACGTTGCTGCGTGCGCTGTTCTCCGTGTTTGCGCGGCACAAGTCTCCGGCTCCAACGCAACGCGGTCGGACATCGTTCCGAATCATGATGGGCGAACCGGTGCGGTTGGCTCCCGGTGGCGCCGCCAACGGCCAAATGTTTTCGGGATTGCTCGAAGATTTGTCCGCTACCGGCGCGTGCGTGCGCTCCCATCAGAAGATGAGTCCGGGCGAACCGATTGCGCTTTTTATGACCTTTGGCCAGGATCTAAAATTCGAATTCTTCGCCCGCATCGTTTATTGCCGGCCGGAATCGGGCGGCTTTCAATTCCGCTACGGCGTGCAATTCACTGGGCTCACATCGGCAGAACGCGAGCGCATCGCCGAATTCGTTGAAGAGCAGAAGCAGGGCCGACAGACCGGCGTGCGAGCCTTTCGCCAGGAAACCCAGCGCTCGCAGGAGTGACACAGCGGCCTCCCGAGCGCCTGTTCGCGGACCGGGAGTCCGCCGGAAGACTGCTCGCGGCGGAACTGCGCGGCGAATCCGACTGCGTCGTACTCGGCGTCGTGCGTGGCGGCGTGCTGGTCGCGAAACCGATCGCCGCCGAGCTTCGCGCGCCGCTGGACATCGTCGTGATCCGTAAGGTCGGACACCCAATGCAGCCGGAGCTGGCGATCGGCGCGGTCTCCGCCGAGGGCGACTGCGTCTTCACCGACTATGCTGTAACGTTTGCGGAAGCCGATTTGCGCGAGTGGGTCGACGCGGCGCAGCAGCGCGCTCGCGAACTCGAAGCGCGCCTACGCGGCGACAATCGGGCGCTGCCGCTCGCGGAAAAGACGGCGATCGTCGTCGACGACGGCATCGCGACCTCGGCGACCATCGTATGCGCGGCGGCAACCGCACGCCGGCGGGGCGCAGCGCGCATTGTCGGTGCCGTGCCGATCGCGCCCGCGGACGTTGCAGCAGCCGTCAGGCCGCCCTTCGACGACTTTCTCGTGCTGCAATCCGTCAGCCATCCCCATTTCGCCGTCGGCCGCTTCTACGTCAACTTTCACGAAGTCTCGGACGACGAGGTGCGCGCCGTGCTTTAGCGGAGCTCGGGACCGTGACTGCGAATGCCCGACCCGATGCAGCTGCTTCGCCAGATTGGGGATTTTGCGGCCGCAAATCCGGGCGTTGTGCTGTCCAGCCTTCGCGTGCACGTGGAGCTGTCGGCCATCGCGCTGTTGATCGCGGGCGCGTTGTGCATCCCGCTCGGCGTCTGGACCTCGCGGCATGCGGTCGGCACGCCGGTCGTCGGCGTCGTCACCGCGCTGCGCGCCATCCCCAGTCTCGCAGTATTGGCGCTCATGCTGCCGCTGCTCGGTCTGGGATTCCTTCCGGCACTGGTCGCGCTCGTGCTGCTCGCCTGTCCGCCGATCCTTATCAACACCGATCTCGGCTATCGCGGCGTCGATGGGGCGCTGAAAGAGGCGGCGGTCGGCATGGGCATGCGGCCGCCGCAAGTACTCGGTCGCGTCGAAACGCCGCTCGCGCTGCCGGTCATTCTCGCCGGCATTCGCACCGCGACGGTTGAAGTGATCGCGTCGGCGACGCTTGCCGCGTTCATCGGCGGCGGGGGGCTCGGCGATCTGATCGTTCAGGGATTGCAAGTTGACAATACTGGAGAGCTTCTGCTGGGCGCGGCATGCGTCGGCCTGCTGGCGCTTTTCGCGGAGGGCGTCCTGAACGCGGTGACGCGTCTTGTTTCGGCGATGCAACTGAGAGAAGCGTGATGGAGCGATTCGCTGTTTCGCGACGCGGGGCGCTCGTCGCATTGGCCGGGCTCGCGCTCTTGCCGGGCGCCTGCGGGCGGGCGTCGAGCGCGGTGAAAGTCGGCTCGAAAAACTTCACCGAGGAGCTCGTCTTAGCGGAAATGTACGCGCAGCTGCTCGAGCGAGCGGGCATGACCGTCGAGCGCAGGCTCAACCTCGGCAGCATCGAGGTCGCGATGGGCGCGCTGCTGCGCGGCGACATCGATCTGTATCCCGAATATACCGGGACCGCACTGCTCGTCCAACTCCACCGCCCGCCGTTGCACGATCGGGGCGCCGTCTATGATGCCGTTCGGGCGGCCTACCAACGGCGATACCGACTCACCTGGCTCGACGCAGCGCCGATGAACGATACCCAGGCGCTGGCCACGACCAGCGCGCTGTCGCAAAAATTCGGACTCCGCACGCTGTCCGACTGCGCCCGCGAAGCGCCGCGACTGCGGCTGGGCTCGGTGCCCGAATTCACGGCGCGCGCCGACGGGCTGCCGGGTCTGCAAAAAAAGTACGGCGGATACAAGTTTGCGAAGATCATTTACGTGGATATCGGCTTGAAATACAAGGCCCTGCTCGACGGCGACGTCGACGTGGTCGTGGCCTTCGGCACCGACGGTCAGATCGACGCGTATCGCTTGACCGTGCTGGAAGACGACAAGCATTTTTTCCCACCCTATCCGGTCGCGCCCGTCGTGCGCGACGACGCGCTCGCGCGGTTCCCGCAGATCCCGCCGACCCTCAATCGGGTTGCGCCGCTGCTTACCGACGCTGTTATGCGCCATTTGAACTGGCAAGTCGACGGCGGGAGACAGGAGCCGGCCGACGTCGCGCGCGCATTTCTCGCCCGGTCGGGATTGACGGGCGCCTAGTCGGGCGCGCGCGGATGGCGGACCGCGGGACGGCGATTCGTTTCGAAAACGTCGTCAAGGAGTATGCCGGCGGCGTTCGCGCGGTGGATGGCGTCACGCTGGACGTGCCGGCCGGCGCGTTCGTCGTTCTGATTGGGCCGTCCGGCTGCGGCAAAACGACGCTGCTCAAGACCGTCAACCGACTGTTCGAGCCGACCGCAGGCAAGATTTTCGTTGACGGAGAGGACGCGCTTGCGGCCGATCCCGTCCGGCTGCGCCGCCGAATCGGATACGTCATTCAGCAGGTGGGGCTCTTTCCGCACATGAGCGTCGCACGCAACATCGCGACGGTCCCAGAACTGCTGGAGTGGCCGCGGCGCGCAATCTCGGCGCGCGTCGATGAGTTGCTCGAGTTAGTGCACCTGGAGCCGCAGCGGTTTCGCGATCGCTACCCGCACGCGCTCTCCGGCGGCCAGCAGCAGCGGGTCGGCTTGGCAAGAGCGCTGGCGGCGGATCCGACGATTCTGCTGATGGACGAGCCGTTCGGGGCCGTGGACGCCATCGAGCGCACGCATTTGCAAGACGAGGTCGCTGCGCTGCACGCGCGCCTGCGCAAGACCGTCGTGTTCGTAACGCACGACGTGGACGAAGCGCTGCGCCTCGGCGATGCGATCGCCGTCATGCGCGCGGGGAAAGTCGAGCAATACGCAGCGCCGCTCGACGTGCTCGCGCACCCGGCGAACGATTTTGTGGCGCAGCTGCTCGGCGCGGGCGACATCGTGCGGCGCCTCGCGCTGGTCAAAGTGGCCAGCGCCATGCAGCCGGTTCCTGAGAGCGAGTCCGCCGCCCTCGGCAGCCGGCGGCCGACCGCCGCGAGCGTGACGCCTGCCGCGTCGTTGCGCGAGGCCCTGTCCGCGCTTTTGGCCACGGACGCGACCAGCCTGCCGGTCGCAAAAGACGGAAAAATCGTCGGCACGCTTTCGCTGGATGACGTCCGGCGCGCGGCCCGGGGAGCGGAATAGCCGTGCGCTATCTGCTCGCTCATCCGGCGATCGTCGCTCAGGCACTCGCGCAGCACCTGTACCTGACGCTGGCTGCGCTCGCAATCGCCTTGGCGATCGCGATCCCGCTCGGGCTTGCGACGGCGAAGTGCAGCGCGGCGCGCGCGCCGATTTTCGGAGTGCTCGGCATCATCTACACGATTCCGAGCTTGGCGCTGCTCGCGCTCCTGGTGCCGTTCGAGGGCCTGGGTTTCGCCACTGCGGTTACCGCCCTGGCGGCTTACGCGCAAATGATCTTGGTGCGCAACATCTCGGCGGGCGTCATCGGCGTCGACCGAGCGGTTGTCGAAGCCGCACGCGGCATGGGCATGAACGGTTGGCAGGTGTTATGGCGCGTCGAGCGGCCGCTGGCGATGCCCGTCGCGCTCGGCGGCGTGCGCATCGCTGCGGTGTCGATCATCGGCATCGCGAACGTTGCGGCGTGGATCAATGCCGGTGGGCTGGGCACGCTGGTGCTCGACGGCATCGAGCGCGACTATCCCGACAAAGCGCTGGCCGGCGCGATCGTTTCGGCGGCGCTCGCGATGACCGTCGATCTCTCGCTGCGCGCGGTCGAGCGCCGCTTCCGCGCATTCACGCGCGCTTCAATAGATTCGAGCTGAAGCCGCCGGACGAATCCATCCAGCGCTGCACGACTTCGAATCCCGTAGCGCGCGCCAGCGTCTCGATTTGACCGGCGTCGTACTTGTACGACGATTCGGTGTGAATGGTCTCGCCGGCCTCAAGGACTACGCTCATGCCGAGTCTGTCGATCGGCACACGCTGCGCCTGCGTGCTGACGAGCAGCATCTCGACACGGCCCGCGGGCGCGCTCCACACGGCGCGATGTTCGAATGCCGCGAGATCGAAGTGGCCGCCCAGTTCCCGATTGATGCGCAGCAAGATATTTTTGTTGAACGCGGCGGTCACGCCCAACGGGTCGTCGTACGCGGCATGCAGGATCGCGGGATCCTTCTTCAGGTCGGCGCCCAACAGAACCGCGTCGCCGTTACGCAGCGTGGAACTTACCGCATGCAGCGTCCTCTCGGCCTCGGCCGGATCGAAATTGCCGACGTTGGAGCCGAGAAACAGGACGAGCGCGCGTTGACCGTTGTCGCGCCGCAGCCGCCGAAGGCCTTGTAGATAGTCATCCGCATGCGGGTCAACCGATAGGTTCGGATAGGCTTCGCGCAAGGCGGAAGTGCTTTCATCGAGAGCAGATTTTGAAATATCGATGGGGCGGTACTGCAGCGTCGGCTGCCGTCGGAACGCCGCATCGATCAGATAGCGGGTCTTCATCGCGCTGCCGCTGCCGAGCTCGATGAGCTCGATCGGCGTGCCGACGCAGTCGACGATCTCGTCTGCGTGATGCTCGAGGATTTCCGTCTCGGCGCGCGTCAGGTAGTACTCGGGCAACTTGCAGATCGCCTCGAAGAGCGTCGAGCCCAACTCGTCGTAGAAATACTTGGCCGCAAGCGTCTTTGGATGATGGGAAAGACCCGCGCGTACGTCGGCGGCGAAGGACATGGTCCGCGCCTGTTGGCCTCCGCGCCATGAAAAACCTCGCGGCCATCGGACGGCGATTGCGCGGGTGGCAGGCGAACGCGCGGGCAGCACGATACGTTCTCGTTCGGGGGACCAAGAGTGGCAATCGTAACCGTCGGCCGCACGGTGGTCGAATTGACGCGCGGCGACATTACCCAATTCACCGTGGACGCAATCGTCAACGCCGCTAATAGCTCGTTGTCAGGCGGCGGCGGAGTGGACGGCGCGATTCACCGCGCCGGCGGCCCATCGATTATGGAAGCGTGCAAAAAAATCGGACATTGCCCGACCGGCAGCGCGGTGATCACGCGCGCCGGCCGGTTGCCGGCGGCTCACGTCATCCACGCGGTCGCGCCGCGTTACTCCGGGGATCCTCAGGATGCCGAGTTTTTGAAGGGCGCGTATCTGGCGAGCCTGCGGCTCGCATCGCAGGTGGGTGCGCGTTCGATCGCCTTTCCATCGCTCGGCACCGGAGCGTACGGTTACCCGATCGAAGAGGCGTCGGACGTCGCGCTGCGCACGGTCCTCGAATACCTAAACGATCGCGAGGACATCGAGCGCGTTATCTTCGTTCTGTTCTCGGGCGGCGACTATCTCATGTACGTGCGCACGCTGCAGGCTCTGCTTACTGCGTAATGTTGCGGTCGCCTCTTGCTACGGATACACACCGCGCAGTTGCGGTCGCCTCTTGCTACGGATACACACCGCGCAGTTGCGTCGCCTCCGCTACGCGCCCGACGGCTACCGCATACGCGCCGCGCCGCATATTCACTTTCAGCTTCGCTGCGCGATCGTAGGTCTCGCGGAACGCACGCACCATCTTGCGCCGGAGCCGCTCGTTGATCTCATCTTCTTCCCAGAAGGTCTCTTGCAGATCTTGCACCCACTCGAAATAGGAAACAGTCACGCCGCCGGCGTTGGCGAGGATGTCCGGCAACACCATGATGCCGCGGTCATGGAGGATGTCGTCGGCATCGGGCAGCGTTGGGCCGTTTGCAGCTTCGGCGACGATCTTTGCCTTGACGCGCGGCGCGTTCTCTCGCGTGATCACTTTTTCGAGCGCGGCGGGAACGAGCACGTCGCAATCGCATTCGAGCAGGTCTTTGTTGCTCATCGCAGCGCCGCCGGAGAAACCCACGACGGATCCCGTCTCACCCTTGTGCGCCATGAGCTTCGCGACATCGAGACCTTGAGCATTGGCCACGCCGCCGCGGCTATCGGAAACCGCGACGATCTTGTAACCACGCAACGCCATCAATTCGGCCGCGTGCAAACCGGCATTGCCGAACCCCTGGATCGCCACGCGCGCACCCTCGACCGCTTTGCCGAGCTCCTGCATCGCTTCGTCAACCACGTTGAGGCAGCCGCGGGCTGTCGCTTTGTCGCGCCCAAGCGATCCGCCGATCGCTAACGGCTTGCCGGTCACGACGCCGGGGACCGAGTAGCCCTTCTGCATTGAGATCGTGTCCATGATCCACGCCATGATCTGCGGCGTGGTGTAGACGTCCGGCGCGGGGATGTCTTTTTCGGGTCCGATGATGATCGAGATCTCACTGGCGAAGCGGCGCGTCATCCCCTCGAGCTCGTGCATGGACATCGCCTTGGGATCGCAGATGACGCCGCCCTTTGCACCGCCGAATGGAATGTTGGCGAGCGCGCACTTCCACGTCATCCACATCGCCAGCGCTTTGACTTCGTCCAAGGTCACGTCTGGGTGGAACCGGATGCCGCCCTTCGCCGGTCCGCGCGACATGTTGTGCTGCACGCGATAGCCTTCGAATACCTTGAGGCTGCCGTCGTCCATGCGCGTCGGCACCGACACGGTGAGCACCCGCTTCGGGGTGCGCAGAAAGGCGTGGATCGATTCGTTCAGCCCGGTGAGTTTGGCGATGTCATCGAGCTGGGCTTGAGCCATCGCCCAGACGTTGTCCGCGGACTGTGCGGCTGACCGGTCAAGCGTGCTTTGGGTTGCCATGGGTCCTCCCTACGGCGAAAAATGGTGCCGAAGACAGGACTCGAACCTGCACGTCCTTGCGGACACAAGTACCTGAAACTTGCGCGTCTGCCAGTTTCGCCACTTCGGCACGGGACATGGTGGATTAACCAAGC